>Ga0209211_10000856_pt1 | contig 60477 bp, 47 predicted proteins | sample RifGroA2_FD_183992 | JGI IMG/M metagenome (GOLD analysis project Ga0209211, IMG submission 183992) | Groundwater microbial communities from Rifle, Colorado, USA - Groundwater A2 (SPAdes) (version 2) | ecosystem: Environmental > Aquatic > Deep subsurface > Groundwater | place: Rifle, Colorado... | reverse complement strand
AGTCGCATTTGAAAGCAGACCAGGTCATCACGTTACGGCACTTCTGTATTTGCCGGAGGGGAAGGGTCCATTCCCGGCAATTCTGCACATGCCGGGGCATTCATTTGATGCCAAGGGGAGAGGTGTGTATCAGACAATAGGAAGATTCTTTGCATTAAACGGATATGTGGTGTTGCAGGTTGATCCTGTTTGCCAGGGAGAAAGATGCCAGATATGCCAGACTGAACCGGTAAAGTATTCCGATATTTATGGAAACCCCTTAAGTCAGAGTACAACAAGTCAGCATGAATTGTATAATGAGAAATTACTCCTTCTTGGCTCAACTTTGGTTGCATGGGAGGCGTGGGATAATATCAGGAGTATCGATTATTTGTGCGGCAGGAGTGAAGTTGATATAACCAGGATCGGTATCACTGGTCTGTCGGGAGGAGGAACACAGGCAACTTATCTCGCACCGCTTGATTCCAGAATAAAAGTTTCTGTTCCAAGCAGTTATATTGCAACAACTGAAGAAAAATTCCGGACAATCGGGAGTCAGGATGGATGCCAGCAGCTCTATTCAGAAGGAAAGGCAGGGATTGAGGAGCAGGATTTCCTTTTTATGGCTGCGCCAATGCCTGTTCAGATACTTTCAACATACGATGATTTCTTTTCGTATAAGGGTTCAAAGACTGCATTTTCTGAACTGCGCGAAATGTACAAAGTAGTGGGAGCAGGCGACCGTATAAGGCAGTTTGCTGCCCCGGGCGATCATGGTATGCCACAGGTTTCTCTTGAAGCGAATGTCAGGTGGATGAACTGGTGGCTTAAAGGCGATTCGTCCATTATTGTCGCTGATACTCTGAGAAATCCTTATATTCCTCTTAAAGACACATATGTTACAGGAACGGGGCAGGTATTGTCGTATTTTGAAGGAGAAAAGAGTATTCCCGATTATGCAGTTGAGATGCTGGAACAGGTCAGACAGACGAAAACTGAATTTTTAGCAAATAACAGCAGTTCCGGGATATCTGAAAAGGCTGCCGGATTGATTGGCTATCAGGAACCGGTCAACATCAGTGGCGGCAGTTTTAAGGGAACTTTTGAATGGGAAGGTTTGAGAATTGAGAAGCATCTCATTGATCGTGACCGGGACTTTAAATTGCCGGCATTGATAATAAAACCGAAAAAGGTCAAAAGCAAAGGGGTGCCTGCCATAATATTTTCCGGTTGTTTCGGGAAGATGAATGAAATCTCAAAGAACAAGCAATTCATTTTACAGAAAATCAGGGAAGGTTATGCTGTAATGGTTGTGGATGTGAGCAACACGGGGGAATTAAGGACCCCGGAAAAAGGTGTCCAGGTAAATTATGAGTTTTTTGTAGCAAAGCTGCCTGTATATGCAGGCAGGACATTACTGGGTTATCGTACGGAAGACCTTGTTATTACAAGGAACTACTTTCAGACTGTATTAAATATAAACAGGAAAAAGACAGAACTTTTTGCTTCAGGACAAGCCGGACCTCCTGCGATCCATGCAGCCGTAATAGGCGGAGGTTTTTCAAAATTGTATCTCATGAATACACTGGATTCATGGGAAACGATTGTCAGAACACACTTCATGCCGGATAATCTGGGAGTGATTGTACCTGAAGTACTGAAATACTATGATTTGCCTGATCTTGAATTAATGCTGGCAGCTAAGAAAATTGCTGTGGAAAGGATAATTAAGGAGTGAGTTCATGTCTGAGAAATGATCATATCGATGGTCATCCATAGAAATTTTACCCGGCATATGCCAGACCGGGAATCGGAACTATTTTTGGGATATCAACCGGTCCAAAGGTCAGTACTTCGGGTCCCAGTTTCATGTCAGAGTTCATCATCTCTTCGTATGTCACATCTTTTCCGGTATATGCTGAGACTCGTCCCATGATAGCTACAAGAGTAGCGACAGCGGTCTTTTCTATTTCATTTATCACCTTGCCGTTGCGGATGGCTGTAACAAATGTTATCTGCTCCTGAAAGTGCGGCTCAACTGTTACTCCTTTTCCAGGATTGCCATCTTTATCCGGAGGGTATTCATATTGCCAGATTTTGTTACCTGTTGTGTCAAAAACAGCGCTGGTACAGTCGGTCGACCCTTTTGTCCCCTGTATTCTGTCAGACACATTGGGTGTACAATCGTCTATCTGACGGCACATACTGTGAAAATGCATTCCGTTTTCAAATACGAAATCAACGCTGAAGTTATCGTACTGATCGCCGGTAACGCGCCGCTGTCTGGAGCCAAAACCTGTGGCTTTGACAGGGTGGGATCCGGTAAACCAGTTCATTAAATCAATGTTGTGAACATGTTGTTCGACGATATGGTCGCCTGAAAGCCAGCACCAGTTCACCCAGTTGCGGATCATGTACTCCATTTCGCTCCATGCAGGGTTGGGATCGCGATGCCATAACTTTTGCATATTGAAGTAAATATTCCCGCCGACTATTTCACCAATGGCACCCTGAGCAACCTGCTGCCAGTTAGCGGCACGGTCCCGCTGATGCCGGTAATGTGTTCCGGGCATTATACAAAGATCCATTCCCTTAGCCTTCTGTGCAGATGCCATAATTGATCTTACACCAACAGGATCAACAGCTACAGGTTTCTCTGCAAATACATGTTTCCTGGCCTGAATGGCTGCTGCCAGGATCTGCGGTCGGAAGTAAGGGGGTGTTGCATCGAGAATAATATCAACATCAGAATCAATAACCTTTTCGAAGGCATCGAAACCCACAAAACAGTTTTCGAGGGGGACTTCCTGACCTTTTGATTTCAGCAAAGTAGCCCTGCAGTTATCTATACGATCCTGGAATGTGTCTCCCAGGGCAACGATTTGCAGGTTGGGTCCTGATTCCAGAAAGTTAATTGCTGCGCCTGTCCCGCGACCTCCGCATCCTATAAGTCCTGCTTTGAGAATTTGTCCGTCGGGAGCCTGATCCGGCATAAGCGGCAATTCCACTCTTTTCTCTGTTCCACGGGTACAGCCGGTAATGATTGAAGGAGCGACTATGCCTGCAATGCCTGCAGTTGCTGTTTTCCCGAGAAAATTGCGTCGGGTAATACTTGATTCTTTCATATCAGCCAGGGTTTATGATTAATTACTTAACAGGTATTAAAAAGTTGTCATATGCGATCAGAATATAAATTTAATGGTTTCTCCGGATTGAAAGCAACAGGCTGAAGAAAAATCCAACAAGCCTCAATGGTATATCCTTTCCTGGTCATATTTCAATTAAGCTTTGCGGAGAGGGGGATTACCTTCGGTGATCCCGGGTGGGACACCTTGCAAAGCTTAAATGAACCCTTCGGGTTTTATTTGATTTAGCTCCCCTCTTTGCGAAGCAGAGAGGGGCGGGGGGGTGAGTTCATGAAATTAAAGGGATTACGACCTCACCGCCTTGCGGCGTTTCGGTCGTGATCACCATGGGGGGTCCCTTGCAACAACAAATTATTCCCAACTCGGTTCACTCGTTTGGGATTTTTGTTTTTAGCTGTCCTTAACAAAACAAGTTTTGCACGGTCATCTAAAAACAAAAATCCCACGGCAGGCCGTGGGAATAATTTGCTGTTGCGGAGAGAGGGGGATTCGAACCCCCGGTACCCTTTTGAGGTACACACGCTTTCCAGGCGTGCCAGTTAAACCACTCCTGCATCTCTCCAAAAACAGGGGCGCAAATTACGAAAAGGATATTTCTCCTGCAAGGGATCTGTTCAGCCCTTTTATAACTTCTTCTCTCAATGTATATCTTCCAAGAAGGTGCATAAGCTTGGTCACGGAAGCTTCGGATGTAAGGTCCCTTCCGCTCACAACTCCGGCAGAAAGCATCTGCCTGCTTGTCTCGTACAATCCCATTTCAACGCTCCCCCCGTGACATTGAGTAACATTAAGGACTATTCCACCCTTACTTATAAAACCAAGGAGTTCTTCCAGGAACCAGTCATAGGTAGGGGCATTGCCTGATCCGAATGTTTCAATTATAAGCCCTTTCAGACCATTTGTATTCACAATGGCATGGACCAGATTCCTCGTTATACCCGGAAACAATTTCAGTATAGCAACATTGGTGTTGAAGACTTTATGGACTGTAAGTTTCCTGTTCCTTTGTGCAGGAGTGATTTGGTTCCTGTTATATTTTATATGTAATCCTACCTCAGCAAGGTATGAGTAGTTAGGTGAACTGAACGCATCAAAATGTTCTGCGCTCAGCTTGGTGGTCCGGTTGCCTCGTGTGAGCTTATTATCGAAATATATGCAGACCTCCGGCACCGAAGGGACTCCATTTTCATTAGCTGCTGCAATCTCGATGGCCGTTATAAGGTTTTCTTTTCCGTCTGTCCTTAGTAATCCGATCGGCAGCTGCGATCCGGTAAGTATTACCGGTTTATTAAGGTTTTCCAGCATAAAGCTCAATGCAGATGCGCTATATGCCATTGTATCAGTGCCGTGCAGCACCACAAAACCATCAAAGTTATCGTAGTTTTCATCTATTATATCAGCCATTTTAATCCAGACAGCCGGATCAATATTGGATGAATCCTTTACCGGATCAAAGGATACCGAGTGAAGATCGTATCCGAATTTTTTCAGTTCCGGAACATGGTCTGAAATATACCTGAAATCAATGGGTACCAGCGATCCTGTCTCCGGATTATGGACCATTCCTATGGTACCTCCGGTGTATATGATCAGGACGGAAATTTCTTTCTTCTTGTTCTTCATAGAGGGTTTTCAAAGATTGAAAAGGGAAACCGAGCTGGCATATGTTATGCCGGCTATATCCTCTTCATTCATTCCGTAAATATCTGCAATCTTTTTATTAATTATGCAAATATACGAACTCTCATTTCTTTTTCCCCTGTATGGTTCCGGAGCCAGATAAGGAGAATCGGTCTCCAGAACAAGATTCTCCGGTCCAATGGTTTCCAGCACCCTGTCGAGCCCGGAATTCTTAAAAGTTACAATACCCCCTATGCCAAGCCTGAAACCCATTCTGACAGCTCTGGCGGCATCGTCAGCATTGCCTGAAAAAGCGTGAAATACTCCTCTGAGTCTCTGCCCTGCAAATTCATCGAGTACTGAAAATACTTCCGGAAATGAATTCCTCGAATGTATTACAACCGGCAGATCCTTAGATATTGCAAAAGTGACCTGTCTTCTCAGTACAACTATCTGTTCTGCAATGAAACTATTGTCCCGGTAAAGATCGATCCCTATTTCTCCTATTGCAATAAATTTATGATTATTGAAGAGCGATTCGAGTTCTTCCAGCTGGGAAAGATAGTCCTCCTTAACTGATGTGGGATGAAGGCCGATCATTGAATAGCAGATACTCTTGTACCGGTTTTCTGTCTCCATCATTCTGCCGACGGAATGGATATCAATATTGGGCATCAGCATTGCTGATAAACCGGTGCTTATAGCCCGGTCAACTGCTTCATCCCTGTCTTCACTGAACTCCGGGAGATAAAGATGTGTGTGTGTATCGATAAATGGCATCAGACCACTCCCTGTGCTATCATTGCATTTGCAACCTTCACAAATCCTCCGATGTTGGCGCCATCAACATAGTTAATAAAGCCATTCTCTTTCGTACCATATTTGACGCAGATCTTGTGAATATTTTTCATGATTATATGAAGCCTTTCATCAACCTCTTCCCTCGACCATGGCAATCTCATTGAGTTCTGTGTCATTTCGAGTCCCGATGTAGCCACTCCTCCTGCATTTGAAGCCTTCCCGGGTCCAAAAAGTATTCTGGCATTCAAAAAGACCTCAACAGCTTCGGGTGTTGATGGCATGTTTGCACCTTCCGATACGCAGATACATCCGTTTTTCACAAGCAGCTTAGCCTCCTCTTCACTGATCTCATTCTGGGTAGCGTTAGGCAACGCGATATCGCATTTCACTATCCAGGGCCTCTTTCCCTCAAAGTATTCGCAGCCATATTTTTCTGCATATTCCTTTATCCGTCCTCTCTTAATATTTTTAAGATCCATTATACAGTTCAGCTTCTCGGAATTTATGCCTTTCGGGTCATAAATAAACCCGTTTGAATCAGACATAGTTATTACTTTGCCTCCATATTCTGTAACCTTTTCTGCCGCATACTGAGCTACATTACCTGATCCTGAGATAGATACAGTTTTGCCTTTTATCCCCTCCCCCCGTGTTTCAAGCATCTCCTGTGCGAAGTATGTAACTCCGTAACCTGTAGCTTCGGGACGAATAAGCGAACCACCCCATTCTATTCCCTTGCCGGTGAGAACACCGGTGAATTCGTTTTTCAATCTCTTGTACTGGCCAAACAAATACCCTATCTCCCTGCCTCCTACTCCTATATCTCCGGCAGGAACATCGGTATCCGGACCAATATGTCTGAAAAGCTCCGTCATAAAGCTCTGGCAGAACCTCATAACTTCATTGTCGGATTTCCCCTTGGGGTCAAAATCTGATCCCCCTTTGCCACCGCCCATAGGCAGGGTGGTAAGGCTGTTTTTGAGTACCTGTTCGAATGCAAGAAATTTAAGGATGCCAAGATTAACTGTTGGGTGAAGTCGGAGTCCTCCCTTATACGGACCAATGGCACTGTTCATTTCAATTCTGAATCCCCTGTTGATCTGTACATCGCCTTTGTCATCAAGCCAGGGTACCCTGAAAATTATTGTCCTTTCAGGCTCTGCCATTCTCTCAAGTATTTTAGCCTGTTTATACCTCGGGTTTTCTTCAATAAACGGGATAAGTGATTCTGCCACTTCCTGTACTGCCTGGTGAAATTCATTCTCGCCCGGGTTTCTCGATTTGATCATTGCCATAAACTGGCTGACTCTTGGATCCATCTTTAATAATATTAGGTTACTGATAATTTTGGTGGATAAAAGTAAAAAAAAGAATAAATATTCATTGCAGATGTTCAGAAATAATAGGGGTTGGGGTAAAAATTCAAATTTTTCAGGCACTCGATTCCGGGTTAATGGTATTTTATTCGCACTTTGAAGGGGACAGGTGGAATAGCCGTTAACTTAAGAGTAGTAATAATAAGACAGAGATCAGAAGAAGTCAGAAAAAGTTTCCCCTCCTTTTCAAGGAGGGGTGGCCGCAGTACAATGATAATCAAAGTATTGCAAATGCTGGTCGCGGCCGGGGTGGTTGATTGTTTTTTCAGATTGCGTCTGATTTTTTAATGATTACTTTCCTGATCTCACTTTTTAAACATTAAGGTTGCTGGAATACAAATCTGTTTTCAAACCTTAAAACCGAGAATCCAATTCTATCTAGTGTTATCTTAATCCTTAATTGACGGATATAACCTTTTTAACTTTACTCTTGCTTCCTTGTTTGTGAACTGCCAATTTATTCTACTGTTTTTATTATTCCGATTAGTTTTCCAAGCCTCTACTTCTTCTTTTATTATTTCCATCTTGGATATATGCCGGTTCAAACATTGTCCGTTTAATACATGTAACTCTATCTCAGCCATATTTAACCAACTGCCATGTTTAGGCGTATACACAAATTCAAACCTATCCCATAATCTCTTGGCTTCTTTCGGTTTGAATGTTTCATAGAAAGCAGATGCTGTATGTGTATTATAATTGTCCATTACTAATGTTAATCGTTTCGCTTTAGGGTACTGTTCGTTTGCAATCCATTTGATGAACATTGCCCAATCTGTCTTAGTCTTAAATTCTGTCACTTCAACGAAACGCTTTCCTTTGAGTGGTTCATTTGCCATGAATATATTTATTACCCCATTCCTCACATACTCATAATCTACTCTTGTTTCCTGACCTGGCTTCATCGCTATTGTGTGTCGTGTTTCTTCTATTAATTGCTTTGGCGATTCATACATGCAAATTACCGGATAGTCTTTGTCGTAGGGTCTTTTATAAACATCCAATACACGTTCCATATTAGCTACAAACGCACTATTTTGTTCCGGAGGAATTACCCAGCCTTTTACTTTCCAAGGCTTAAGTTCGTTTTTTTTAAAACGCTTCTCACTGTTACATGAGAAATACTTTCAACATAATTTAATTCAACCATCTTGTCTGCCAGTAATCGCAACGACCATTTGGCAAATCCTTTCGGAGGCTCACTACAACAGAGAGTTACTAATTTGGCTTCCACATCCCCGTCTGTCTTTCTTTCATAAATGCGGGTGGTGGGTCGTCTATCCAGGCATGCTTCAAAACCCTCTTCGACAAATTTCTTCTTTATCCTGTCTATTGTTCGCATCCCAACTTTTAACACTTTGCTTATCTGCTCATTGGTTACTTTTTGTGAATACTTACCTTCATCACAATTTAATAGAATGTAGGCTGTGCGAAATGTCAGAGATGTATGAGAACCTTTATTGATAATACTCATGAGTTCTTCTACTTCGCTTTTGGTTAGTTTAATTGTATATCGTATCATTTGTATAATTTTTACAAAGATACAAATATTTATTTTAATTACGTCATAATATATTTAACTTAACACTATGTAATTATCCCTGATTTCATCTTTCTGTATTTTGTGATATTCCCCGTGGGGATCTCCTTCGATTCTTCCTCTAAATCAACCACTCCGGCCGGGAAATAAATTTTGTAAACATCAGATAATCAATTGTCCCGGCCACCCCTCCTTCAAAAGGAGGGGAAAGTATTATTATCGGATTATTTCCCGATACTAAAATAAATTTGCCTTTATTAATCTACCATATTAATCCTTTTTCAGATTAGGGCTTGCATTGACTCATCCTGCCCTGTACAAATTCCCGGGGTAACATTTCAGTATTCCCCTGAACTCCATCTGAAGCAGTTTTGAAGAGAGCTTATGCACGGGCATTCCGAGGGTTCGGCAGATCGCATCGATGTTCATTTCCCCCTCCTTCATCACAAGCTCACAGATAACTTTTTCATTATCATCCAGCTCTGAGAAGAGGGATCTCTGAACGGGAGGTTTGCTCTTCTCTGGTTTCCAGTCAAGAAAATATTCAATATCATCCGAAGTTTCAGCAAGTGCAGCTTTGTTGCTTTTAATAAGGCTGTTGCACCCTGCTGACCATTGATCATCAGGCCTGCCGGGGACGGCAAAAACATCCCTGTTGTACGAAGCTGCAATATCTGCAGTTATAAGTGCTCCTCCCTTGATTCCCGATTCAACAACAAGTGTGGCATCAGATATTCCGGCGATAATCCTGTTTCTTTTAAGGAAATTATTCCTTTCGGGAAGTGCATCAGAGAGAAAATCAGAGAGAAGGCCTCCTTTTTCCGTTATAGCTTTTGCTGTGGATGAGTGAATTGAAGGATAAATTGTATTGAAACCATGCCCCAGGACACCTATTGTCTGAAGATTATTGGCGATTGCCGCTTTATGTGCAGCTATGTCGATCCCGTATGCGAGTCCGCTGACGATTATCAGATCAGGGTGCCCGATGGCCAGACCTCCGATAATTTTATCGCATAACTCCCTTCCTCTGCCGGTAGCATTACGTGTACCAACTACACTTAATATTTTGGCTGCATCAAGATTACATTCACCTTTAAAGAAAAAGACAACAGGGGAATCATCGCACTGCCTAAGGCGGTATGGATAATCGTTATCGAGGTAAAAATAGGTCCTGATATTGTGTCCGGTCACATATTCGGCTTCCTTATCAGCCAGTTCAAGGTAGGATCTGTCACCGATATACTTTGCAAGACCTGAACCTATTCCGGGGATCTTCAACAGATTCCTGTACGGTTCGTGGAATATGGCTTCAACACTACCGAAGTGTGAAACAAGTTTTCGGGCATTTATGTCACCAATACGGGGAATAAGCCCTAAGGCAATTTTATGCTTAAGTGAAACTTCTGACATAGCACGAGAAATAGAGACAGGTAAAGATAAAAAAAAAGAGCTATGAAACTAGCTCTTACTTAGTAAATATTCTTTACATATTGTAATGTTGCTGGTTGCTGGTTGCTGGTTAGTCAACAACACCAAGCACCTAACACCAAGCACCAAGCACCTAGATCACCCCCATATCGAGCATAGAGTTTGCTACCTTCAGAAAACCTGCAATATTTGCTCCTTTCACATAATCAACATATCCGTCTTCCCTCTTTCCATGTTTCACACACTGCTCGTGAATATTGCACATTATCTCATGAAGACGGTCATCAACCTCCTTGCTGTTCCAGCGAAGCTTCATAGAGTTCTGAGTCATCTCCAGTCCTGATGTCGCAACTCCTCCGGCATTAACAGCCTTTCCGGGCGCAAAAAGAATTTTATTCTTATGAAATTCCTCCACTGCCTGAGGGGTGCAACCCATATTAGAAATTTCTGCTACAAGCATAACACCGTTCTGAATCAGTTTTTTTGCATCGTCCCCTGTAAGCTCATTCTGTGTAGCGCAAGGCAGGGCAATGTCGACCTTGACTTCCCACGGACACTTCCCTTCATGAAATTCCACACCTTCAAATGCAAATGAATAAGGTTTTACTATATCTTCGTTGGAAGAACGAAGTTCAAGCATATACTCAATTTTCTTATCTGAAATTCCTTCCGGGTCATATACATAACCATCAGGTCCTGAGATTGTAACAACTTTACCTCCAAGTTCAGTAGCTTTTAACGCAGCTCCCCATGCTACATTACCAAATCCAGATATTGAAATGGTTTTTCCCTTGAAAGTTTCATTATTGGTTTTAAGCATTTCTTTGGCAAAATAAATGCCTCCATAACCTGTTGCTTCAGGACGTATCAGCGAACCTCCCCAGTTGCTTCCTTTTCCCGTAAGAACTCCGGTGTGATCTCCGGCAAGGCGTTTATACATACCATACAGGAAACCGATCTCACGCCCCCCGACACCAATGTCACCTGCAGGAACGTCTGTTTCAGGGCCTATATATTTCCAAAGTTCAAGCATGAAAGACTGGCAGAAACGCATTACCTCGGCATTTGACTTTCCTTTAGGGTCAAAGTCTGAACCTCCCTTGCCACCTCCCATGGGAAGTGTTGTGAGGGCATTCTTAAAGATCTGTTCAAATCCAAGGAATTTCAGGATTGACAGGTTCACACTCGGGTGGAAGCGAAGGCCGCCCTTATACGGACCAATAGCATTATTAAACTGTATCCTGTAACCAAGATTTACCTTTACATTTCCTTCATCATCGACCCATGGTACCTTGAATGTCAGAACGCGGTCGGGTTCAATTATGCGCTCAATTATATTGGCTGACTCGAACTGAGGATTTTCATTATAGGCCTCTTCAATGGATTCCAGGACTTCCCTTACTGCCTGCAAATATTCAGCCTCCCCGGGATGCTTCTTCTCGAGGTTGTTCATAATTTTATCTACATTCATATTGTAAATGTTTAATTAGTGATCGGGAGTATGAAATAATACTACACTACAAAGTTGATAGTGTTAAGAATCATTAAAAATGATAAAACTCATGTTATCAGATGATAACCTTCACGCTCCCGGAGCATATAAGTTAAGCGATCTTATTATTTTTGATCTCTCTTCTTTTTTGAGAGCACTTATATATATCGTAGGGTACTTTGCCACTCCTTCTTTAAAATTCTGGTAAAGTGTTATGCTCCAGACCAGACCGAAAAGTTTTTTCTCTGTTTTATATCCTGCAAATGTCCTTTTATCAATCTCAACCGAGTTTTTTTTACCGCCAACAATACCGGAAGTGAAATACCTGAAAATAATTGTATCGCCTTCATCGGAATAGCTGACATACTGGTAATTAAGGAACATTGGAAGGAGCGCAACAAACAGCCAGATTGCAGCAAGGATGATGGTCCAGAATGTATCGCTCATGCCGAAAAGTGTAAGTTTGAACATCTTTGCTGCATATGAAAGTATAATATATGCCAGGAACAGAACTGTAACTGCAAATAGTTTTATTCTGAAACTGATGATTGTTTTACTGTTATCTAGTTTCATAAAAAGTATTTTTATGTAAAAATAGGTTTTTTTTAGACAACTCTGTTACCATTGATTAAGACCCCCAAACCAGGGCATAGGCGTTAACTTAAAGAATTTGAAAAAGGTTTTACAGGAAGGATCAATAAAGGCAAACGGATTATAATATCGAATTTAATTTCGGTCATAATACTTACCCCTCCTTTTGAAGGAGGGGATGGCCGCAGCACATTGATAGTTAATGTATTGCAAAGGCTGATTGCGGCCGGGGTGGTTGATTGGTTGGTTTATCAGATCTATTCTTTTCTATTGATAACTTTCCTTATTTCACTTTTTAAATATTCCGGTTCCTGGAATACAATTCTGTTTTCAAACCTTAATACAGTGAATCCAAAGCCCTCCGGATAGTTATCCCTGATTTCATCTTCCTGTATTTTATGATATTCCCCATGTGGATCTCCGTCAAGTTCTATTATAAGTTTTTCTGAAGGACAACAGAAGTCAACAATGTAATAACCAATACTGTATTGTCTTCTGAATTTTCTTCCATTAAGTTTTCTTGATTTTAACATCTCCCATAATGCTGCCTCAGCCGAAGTGGACCTGTTCCTGAGAGATGATCTGAAAGATTTAAGGCCTTTTCTGTTGAAGAGGTTTTTGTTATTCATAGATATAAAGATAAAAAGAAAGAATAAATCAACCACCCCGTCCCGACGCTACCGTCGGGACACCCCTCCTTGAAAAGGAGAGCCTGCCCCGCTTTGGCGGGGGGAAACTTTTTCAATCACTGTATTTACAATACTACTCTTAAGTTAACGCCTATGCCTTCACGGGGTGTCCCGCCTTGGCGGGACGGGGGCAATTTCTCTGCAAATTGTTGATAGATAGTAGTATCAGCGGTTTCTCTTGCTTCTGAAAAATCTCACCAGCAACTCTTTACATTCAGCTTCCAGTAACCCTGATTCAATTGTTGTTTTTGGATGAAGAAGAGCTCCATTAATTGTGGTGAATCCTTTTTTTTCATCTGGTGCGCCATAAACCAGAGCGGTTGCCTGGCTCCAGCCAATTGCCCCTGCACACATTGCGCATGGTTCCAGAGTTACATATATAGTGCAGTCATTGAGGTATTTTCCTACAAGGTATGATGTTGCTGCAGTTATTGCCTGCATCTCAGCATGGGCTGTCGGATCTCTGAGAGTTTCTGTAAGGTTATGAGCCCTTGCAATTATCATATCCTTATATACCACAACGGCGCCTACAGGAACCTCCTGTTTGCCAAAAGCTTTTTCCGCCTCAGCAAGAGCAGCTTTCATGAATTGTTCCTTCAGACTCCTGACCATATGCTTATAAAATTTAGTAAATGTATAAATTTAAGCTTTCAGTCAATAATATGTTCCAGGTTCCAGGTTCCATGTTCCAGGTTCCAGGTTCCAGGATCGCGGAGATATCCTGACGCCTGATGCCTGACTCCCGTCGCCTGCTTTGTATAGATTGCTTTTAACTCCATTACTCATATTCCCAATAGCATTATTTCCTCACATTTTCTTACTTTTGATGAAATTTAAAAATCAGGGGATGTATAGAACACACACATGCGGCGAACTGAATATGAGTTATGCCGGGAAGGAAGTTACATTATGCGGCTGGGTACAGAAATCAAGGGACCTTGGGGGAATGACTTTTGTTGATCTTCGCGACAGGTACGGGATCACTCAGCTTGTTTTTAATATGGAAACAAATAAAGAATTATGCGAACAGGCAAGGAAACTGGGACGTGAATTTGTTTTAAGGGCAACTGGAATTGTGACTGAACGCAGCAACAAGAATCTGAAGATACCAACCGGAGAAATAGAAATAGATGTTACATTACTTGAAATCCTTAACAGGAGTGAACTGCCTCCCTTTACAATAGAGGAGGAGACAGACGGAGGTGATGAGCTCAGAATGAAATACAGGTACCTCGATCTCCGCAGAACACCCGTAAAGAATAATATTATCCTGCGCCACAGGGTGGCCCAGGAAGTTCGTAAGTATATGGATTCAATTGATTTTGTGGAGGTTGAGACTCCGGTTCTGATTAAATCCACACCCGAAGGAGCACGCGACTTTGTTGTTCCTTCACGAATGCAGCCTGGCACTTTTTATGCCCTGCCACAATCACCACAGACACTGAAACAGCTTCTTATGATTGCCGGTTTCGACAGGTATTTCCAGATAGTCAAATGCTTCAGGGATGAGGACCTGAGAGCTGACCGCCAGCCTGAATTTACACAGATCGATTGCGAGATGTCTTTCGTGAAAAGAGAGGATGTACTGAGTACATTTGAAGGGCTTGCAAAACAACTTTTCAGATCAGTAAAGAATATTGAGTTCAGTGAACCATTCCGCAGATTGTCTTACTCTGAGGCAATAACCTATTATGGTACAGATAAACCTGACCTCCGTTTCGGGATGAAGTTCTGTGACCTGACGGCAATTGTAAAAGGGCATGGCTTCTCAATTTTTGATTCAGCTGAATATATTGGTGGTATATGTGCTGAAGGATGTGCTGAATATACCAGGAAACAACTGGATGAGCTCACTGAGTTTGTCAGACGACCACAGATCGGCGCCTCAGGTTTGATTTATGCCAGGGTTAATGCCGACGGCCCTGTAAAATCCTCGGTTGATAAGTTTTATTCACCTGAGGAGCTTAAGAAATGGTCTGAAATTATAAATGCAAAACCTGGCGATCTTATACTCATTCTTGCAGGTGTAAGGAAAAATACTTTAAGCGCCCTTTCAGAGCTGAGACTTGAAATGGGAGCACGTATGGGGTTAAGAAAGAGCGGTGTATTTGTTCCGATGTGGGTTGTTGATTTTCCCCTTGTTGAATGGGACGAAGAAGAGAAGAGATTTTTTGCAATGCACCATCCTTTTACATCACCGGTACCTGATGACCTTTGGCTTATGGAAACAGATCCCGGAAAAGTAAGGGCTGATGCTTATGACCTGGTGATAAACGGTGTTGAAATAGGAGGAGGGTCAATCAGGATTCATGATGCTTCTGTTCAAAAGCTGATGTTTAAAGTGCTGGGATTCACAAATGAGGAAGCAGAGGAGCAATTCGGATTCCTGCTCAATGCATTTAAATACGGCGCTCCGCCTCATGGAGGTATTGCATTTGGTTTTGACAGGTGGGTGGCAATGTTTGGCGGACAGGATTCAATACGCGATTTTATAGCTTTCCCGAAAAACAATTCCGGACGTGACGTTATGCTTGATACACCGTCACAGATATCCGAGAAACAGCTTAAAGAGCTTCAGATAATCACCAGGAAAATTTAACCGCAAAGGACACAAAGTTGTCGCAAAGGACGCTAAGATAAAGTGCTATAATAGAATCCTTTGAGCCCTTTGTGTAATTCTTGGCGCTCTTTGCGGTTAATGAATTTCAAGATCAGTTTTTCAGATGATTTCACCGATAAGTGTAGCTGAGGTGCACCTTTCAATTTTTATCTTAACATATTCACCTTTTTTCTGTCCGGAAGCAGGAAATACGACAACTTTATTATGCGATGTACGCCCTGAAAGCTGTTCGGAGGATCTTTTTGAAGAACCCTCTATCAGAACATCAAAGATTTTTCCCAGATCCTGTTTTTTTGATTTTGCCGAAAGCCTGTTCTGAAGTGCGATCATTTCCGTCAACCTTTCTGACTTTATGTTTTCAGGAACATCATCTTTGTATTTTCTTGCAGCTTTTGTGCCAGGTCTTTCACTGTATTTGAACATGTAAGCGAAGTCATAACCAGCCCATTCCATAAGTGACAGGGATTCTTTGTGATCCACTGCTGTTTCTGTGCAGAATCCTGTGATCATATCAGTTGAAATTGCACACCCGGGGATGATCCTTCGTATAGCATTTACCCTGTCCATATACCATTCGCGGGTATATTCGCGGTTCATAAGCTTAAGGATCCTGCTGCTGCCGCTCTGTGCCGGCAGATGAATATGTCTGCATATATTCTCATGCCGGGCAATTGTATAAAGAAGCTCATCTGAAATATCTTTCGGATGTGATGTCGAGAACCTGACCCTGAGAAGAGGATTTATAAGTGCAACCTTTTCAAGAAGATGAGGGAACCCCATTTCCTCACCATCCTTCTTCCATGAATATGAGTCTACATTCTGGCCCAGAAGGGTAACTTCCCTGTAACCCATTCCGAACAGGTCATTTACCTCTCTGATGACAGATTCAGGATCCCTGCTTCTTTCAGCTCCCCTCACATATGGCACAACACAGTATGCACACATGTTATTGCATCCCCTCATAATTGAAACAAATGATGAAACACCATTTTTGTCCATCCTTACAGGTGATATGTCGGCATAAGTCTCTTCACGCGACAGCAATACGTTTACAGCTTTGTGGCCCTCTTCAGCTTCAGCAACGAGTGCAGGAAGCTCCCGGTATGCGTCAGGTCCGACAACAATATCAACAAGCTTTTCAGTCTCCAGCAGCTTCTCCTTAAGCCTCTCAGCCATGCAGCCTATAATGCCTATTCTGAGGTCTCTGTTCTTTTTCTTAAGGTGTCCCATCTCCTTTAGCCTGCCCCAGATGCGCTGTTCCGCATTATCCCTGATTGAGCATGTATTAATAAGGATAAGACCGGCATCTTTTATGTTTTCGGTAGTGGTGAATCCGGAATTCTTTAATATTGATGCAACAACTTCGCTGTCAGCGACATTCATCTGACATCCGTAAGTCTCAATATATAATTTCTTTTGCATGAAAAAACTCTTTAAATGTTTTGAGGGGCATTGAATTCATATCGTAAACCCACCCCTAACCCCTCCTAGGGAGGGGAACTAAAACCCCGAAACTCTTTACCCTGCGCCCTGCGCCCTGCGCCCTGCGCCTTATTCTTTACCGCCACAAAAGTATCGACAATGAGTGACTTATGAAAGAATTATTTAAATTTGTATGATAAAAAATTAATATTCAGATTTATGTCAGGTCACAGTAAATGGTCAACCATTAAGCGTAAGAAGGGTGCCATAGATGCAAAAAGAGGCAAGATATTCACCAAAATTATTAAGGAGATAATTATAGCTGCCAAAGAGGGAGGGAGCGATCCCGAATCGAATGCAAGGCTGAGGCTTGCCGTTCAGAATGCCAAGGGCGCCAATATGCCAAAGGATAATATAGAAAGAGCTATAAAGAAAGCTACCGGCGCTGATGCTGCAAGTTACCTGGAAACAACATTTGAAGGATATGCATCTGGCGGCGTTGCAATATTTGTTGAGTGTCTGACTGATAATAATAACCGGACTGTGGCAGCTGTCAGGTCAGTCTTTAATAAATACGGAGGTAACCTTGGGACAAATGGTTCATTGAGTTTTCTGTTTGACCGGAAAGGGGTATTTACCATTAATAATGAGGATCTTAAAATTGAGGATCTTGAACTTGAAATGATTGATGCAGGTGCAGAAAACCTTGAAGTTGAAGGAGATACTATTACTATTACATGTGCCAGGGAGGATTTCGGAAGCGTTAACAAAAAGCTTAATGAGCTCGGTATAGAGCCTGAAGAGGCTGGTCTTAAGAGGATTCCGAACGATACCAAAAAGCTCGATATTGAATCATCCAGGAAAGTACTGAGATTAGTAGATACACTTGAGGATGATGATGATATCCAGTATGTATATCATAATCTTGAGATGACCGATGAACTTGCAGAAGCTCTCGATTAGCAGAAACTAATTGCCTAATTGATTAAAATTATGGGAAGATTATTTGCGTTGGTGCTGGTTATGTTCCTGCTTTCAGGATGCAATAAATCTGAAACTTTAGTGGCATGGGAAAAAACTTATGGAGCAGGAGAAGCCAGGTTTATAAGGGTTACAGCCGATTCGGGGCTGATTGCCTGCGGCAGGTCATCAGATCAGCCTTACCTGGTAAGACTTGATGAGAACAAAATGGTGGTTCTGGATTTCAATGCAGAGGTTCCCGGAACATTCACCTCTGCCTGGTTCGACACTTCGGGATATATTACAGGGGGAAGCACAAACGGGAAGATGCTTCTGATGAGGCATAGTAAAACAGGGAATATTCTCTGGGAAAAATCAATCGATTCGGGGTTCAATATTGATCAGACTCAGCTACTTAACCTGGGAAACGGTACTTTTCTCGCCATCGGTTCAGCCAGTCCGGATACTATTTATGAAAACAACAGCGGACTTCTTTTCTTTAGTTTTGATTCAACGGGGCAGGTGCTTGAGGAGCTGGAATATTCCAGTGGAGATTTCGTAGCCTCGTATGACGCTTCGCTCGATAATTCAGGAAATATTTACCTTGCACTGACCCGTAAAGAGGCATTTTCAAAATCCGTTGCCTCAGTAGCTAAATTCAACAATCAGTATCAGCGCATCTGGGAGCTGGAGCTTGCTAATAATCCTGATTATGGTGCCGCTGCCCTGACAGTTTTGCATGATGGGTCCGGGGTGGTATATGTTGCAGGAAGGACCCAACTGCCATCGGAGAGTGGAGGCATGAACAATTCATTCCTGGCATCTGTGTCTGACGCCGGTTCTTTAAATTGGAAAAAGTATCCGGAAAATTCCAATTCAGGTACTGCACTGCTTCTGAATTCCGGAGGTGAAGTCATGATGCTTAACATAAACTGCTTCATTGTTAGTAAACTTGATGCTGAAAAGGGAGATGATGCCGGCAGAATAAGGATGTTCGATGTGTGTGATCCTTATAACACCGATGCCATGGCTTCAGATTTCGACATTACATCTGACAATTATTTAGTTGTGGCAGGTACCCTTGGAGGTGGTTTTTACCTGGCTGTAAGAGCTGTAAAGTAGATGTAATAATAAAAGCGCTGAATCCGTTTAGAATATGTCAGCGAAATATTATTTTTGCCCTATGAAAGGAAAATACTCCCTCACTTGCTTTTTTCTCTGCATTACTGCCGGTTTTTTGTCAGCCCAGCCAGTTGCAAGGACATCAGATCTGTTTAACAGAGATGATCATAACAACCGTATGGGAGAGCTTGTTATAAATCAGGGGCTGCCTCTTGATACCATCATCAGCAGGCATATACTTGCAAACAAAAACCTTTTCAGGGTAAATAACCATTACGGTATGGAGGGTTTCAGAATACAGATCTATGCCAGCAATAACAGGAATGCAAGAGAAGAGTCGAATAAAACCAGGGCTGAGTTCATGAGCAAATTCCCTGATATTGTTTCCTATCCCTTATATGCTGAGCCAGGTTACTTCAAGGTAAGGGTAGGCGATTTCAGAACCAGAACCGAGGCAATGAAACTGTTCCAGCTGATCAGCAAGGATTTTAAAGATGCCTACATCGTTCCTGATATTATAAATTTCCCTGACCTGAATATTAAATAATTATGAGCGACAGGATCAAGCATGAATGCGGCATTGCATTGTTGAGATTGCGCAAGCCGATGGAATATTATATTGATAAATACGGAACATGGAATTATGGCCTGCAGAAGATGTACCTCATGATGGAGAAACAGCATAACAGGGGCCAGGATGGAGCAGGTATTGCAGGGATAAAGCTCGATATGCCTCCGGGAAACAGATATATATTCAGGCAGAGATCGAACCAGGCGAATCCTATAAAGGAGATATTTGAACGTATCTATGAGGATATCGAAGCATTGAATAGTGTCAGCGGAGCTGATTTCAGCAACCCTGATTTTGTCAGGGAAAAGGTTCCATTTGCCTGCGATATTTATCTGGGACATCTGCGCTACGGGACATATGGAAATTATAATATAGATTATGTCCATCCTGTAAGCAGGGAGAATAACTGGCGGTCGAGGAATCTTGTCATGGCCGGTAATTTCAACCTGACAAATGTAGGTGAGGTATTCAGCAGTCTGATCAGGCTGGGGCAAAATCCGGTCGACTTTTCAGATACTGTAACAATTCTTGAGAATGTAGGGCACCGTCTGGATGAAGAGAATGAAAGACTTTTCCGTAAATTCAAGGATGAAGGATTCTCAAAAAAGGATATTTCTCCTCTTATCGAGAAGAATCTCGACCTTTCGCATATCCTTAAAAAAGCAAGCCGTAACTGGGACGGTGGTTATGCTATGGCAGGCATGGTGGGACATGGAGATGCCTTTGTTATGAGAGATCCGTCAGGCATCAGGCCGGCATTCTATTATATTGATGATGAAGTTGTTGTGGTTGCCTCTGAGAGGCCTGTCATTCAAACAATATTCAATGTACGGACCGATAATGTGATTGAACTTCCTCCTGCCAGCGCAATAATTATAAAAGCTTCAGGAGAAACCACTGTTGAGAAACTGCAGGAAGAGAAAGAGATCAGAAAATGTTCTTTTGAGAGGATCTACTTCTCAAGAGGAACAGACAAGACTATCTACAGGGAAAGAAAAAAGCTTGGGGAGTTGTTAACCATGCCGGTACTGAGAGCAGTAAACTTTGACATCGATAAAACGGTTTTTTCGTATATCCCAAACACTGCTGAAAGTGCATTTTACGGTCTTATAAAAGGGGTTGAGGATTATCTTAACCAGTCTAAAATTGATGCTATTTCAGGTAAAGATCTGACCCGCGAAGAACTGGAAAGAATTATCCGGCAGAGGCCTAGAGTTGAAAAGATAGCAGTTAAGGACGTAAAACTCAGGACATTCATATCAGAGGATAAGGGTCGCGATGATCTTGTCGGGCATGTTTACGATATAACGTATGGTGTCATTAAGCGCGGATCCGATAACCTTGTAGTGATAGATGATTCAATAGTAAGAGGTACAACGCTCAAAAAGAGTATAATACGCATACTTGACAAGCTCGATCCACTGAAAATTGTCATTGTCTCTTCATCACCTCAGATAAGGTATCCCGACTGTTATGGAATTGACATGGCAAAGCTCGGAGACTTTATAGCTTTTAAGGCAGCTGTTGAACTTCTGAAGGATACTGACAGAGAAGATCTCCTGGTATCTACTTATGAAGATGCTAAAGCTGAACTTAAAAAACCTGTTGAGGAGATGGTCAATATGGTAAAGAAGATTTATAAACCGTTTACTCCGGAAGAGATCTCGGCAAAGATCTCTTCGATGCTTAAATCGGATGAGATAAAGTCAGAGGTTAAAATAGTCTTTCAGTCAATTGAAAGCCTTCATGAAGCCTGCCCCGATCATCTGGGCGACTGGTACTTCACAGGGAATTATCCAACCCCCGGAGGCAATAAGGTTGTAAACCAGTCATATATAAACTTTGTTGAAGGCAGGGACATTCGGGCCTATTGATTTCCATGAGAGAACCAGGTGATCATGAAATCCTTCTTGTAGGAAGCAAGATGCCTGTTTATTTTTTCAACATACATATCCCTCATGGTGATCATAATACCCGTCTCCTCCACATCGCCGAATTTATGATTTATGAAGGTGCCGAAAGTTCTCATAGTGGGTGACAGGTTCATATAGGCATTGATAAGAGGCGGAATGTTCTCATTTAAACTTCTTACCTCACGGGATAGTATTTTATAGTTCTCTTTATACCGCCATCCTCTGAAGATCTTTTTCATCTCCTCCTGATGAATCAGAATATCAGCAGGATCTTTAGGAATAACAAGCCCGTCAGGATCGTTAAAGTGTCTGTTAAGGAAATAGAGAATCATATTCCTTGCTTTCTGGTTAAAATGAGGATACATTGTCACTTTTCCGAACAGATATTTTAAATGGTGATTGTCAATCATTAATGCACCCAGCCCGTCCCATAGATTATCCAGGGCAAACAGGCTTCTCCTTCCCATAGTCCTTGACTGATAGTCAGGATGGACAAATGATCTTCCCAACTCCATCAGGTGCGGGTAGTATTTTCTAAGGAATTTGGCGGAAAAATGGAAATATGATGATGAAGCAAGTTTTGAAATATCACAGTTTGTGCAGTTTTTTGGAGGGAAATAGTACCTGTAGCCCCCGATAATCTCCCTGTTTTCAGGATCCCATACAATCAGTTGTTTCTGAGGATCATCGGGGGCTGTATCGAATTCATCGATATCAATTTCCTTACCCGTTCCTCCTCCTGCATGTCGGAAGGTCAGTTCTCTCACCCTTCCTGTTTCATGCATAAGTGCGGGGGAATTGTTATTATCAAAAATATAGACCTCATTGTTGCCATTATTGGTACGGCGCAGCAGCTTGTCGCTTGTTAGCTCTGCAATTATCTGATCTTTAGGCAGCTGTTCAACAACGGGTTTCATACGGGTACTATTTAAAACGGTGGAAGCAGATATTTCACTCTGTTAAATCAAATGCAATTTACTCTTTTTTGTTTATTCTTAAATCCGGATTTGTGATGCCAGTTCATATGTTTTTGATTTAACCCATTCGGCCCACTCAGGATATGTCCTTGATTTGTCAAAGGTCTGCCATGGAATTTTTTCACCGAATACAAGATGTATCTCCTTATCCTTTTGCCGGAACATCTCATCAGCAAGATAAACCATCTCAATATTGGCTTTAACGCCAATCATTTTTCTGAAATTTGAAAGATTGTAGAAAAAATCAGAATTCCTTCCTGAGAAATAGGCAGGGATGATATCTCTCTTATGTAAAATAGCCTTGGTTATAAAACTTTTATGCCACTGCAGGTCTTTGATCACACCTCTCTTTTTTCTTGAGCAGAGTCCTGCAGGGAAATAGAGTATCTGGCTGTCAGAGGAGTATGTCTTCTCAATCAGTAGGGCAGCCTCCTTCCCCTGACTGCCATGCTTGTTTACAGGTATGAAAATGCCTGAAAGGTTTTCAATGTATGTTAGAATGTCGTTAACAGGGAATTTAATGTCATTGAAGTGTTTCGATAACTCATCAATGAATACAACTCCATCAAGACCCCCAAGGGGGTGATTCGAAACAAATATATACCTTCCTGCGGATGGGATGTTTTCGGGGCCTGTCACTTTGTATCTTATCTTCAGAAAGCTTAACCATGACGCCACCAGATCTGCATCCCTGACCTGTTCATTCCTGGCAAGAAAATCATTTATTTCATCCTGGTGGACAACTCTTTTAAGATAATTTATCAAAAAACCGGGTATCACTTTTCTTAATGCCGGATTCTTTGAGGAGAGCACCTTCTCAACATCTATTTTGATCATCTCATTTCTGCCCGGAACACTTTCCATTCTGATATGTTTCTGATTATTTATTTGGGGATGAAATTTAGTAAAAAAAAAGCAATGACCTCATCCCAAACCCCTCTCCCAGGGTGAGAGGGGCTTAAGCAAAAGATAATCATTTACTTACACCCCTTCTCCTCCGGGAGAAGGGGTAGAGGGATGAGGTAAAAAAACAGCTCCATCGGAGCGGATTATTTGTAGAATCCCAAAATATCAGCAAGTTGATATGCATACGAATAAGAAAAGTTATTAACAAAAATGTAAAAAAGTGGGGCAAAGTGGGGCAAAGTGGATAAAATTTATTTATTTTAGCCTTTTTATCAGAAAAAGCGGGAATGGCCACATTTATCGGAGATTACACGTGCAAGGCTGATGTCAAGGGAAGGATAATTCTTCCGATGGCATTCAAGAAGCAGATGCCTGCTGATGCACAGGATCATTTTGTGGTGAGAAAGGATATTTTCGAGAATTGCCTTGTTCTCTATTCGATTGAAGACTGGAACCGTCAGCTCGACAAAATAAGGAAACGCATGAATCCTTATAACCGTGAGCATAATATGTTCCTTCGAAACTTCTTTAAGGGGACTGCAGAACTCTCGCTTGATAACAGTAACCGTCTTCTTATTCCTAAGAGGCTGATGGATTTGATCGGCGCAGAAAGAGATGTTGTGCTTGCAGGTCAGGATGGGCGTATAGAGATCTGGTCAGCAGCTGTTTATGACAAGATTGATATGGCTGCAGGGGATTTCGCCGATCTGGCTGAAAAGCTCATGGGTGGAAGCTTAAATGATTCTCAATAATGGTTTATCATATTCCCGCACTGCTCAACGAGAGTATCGATGGGCTGAATATAAGTCCTGACGGGATTTATGTCGATGTAACATTCGGAGGAGGAGGACATTCAATGGAGATTCTTAAACGGCTGAGGTCAGGAAGGCTGATCGCATTCGATCAGGATAAAGATGCAAAGATTAATGCTCCTGATGATCCCAGGTTCCTTCTGCTTGATCAGAATTTCAGATTTCTTAAAAACAATCTTCTCTTTAACGGCATCAGCTCTATTGACGGGTTGATTGCTGACCTTGGGGTTTCATTTCACCAGTTTGATGAAGCTGACCGTGGTTTCACATTCCGGCAGGACGCTCCTCTGGATATGAGAATGAACAGGGACAGCAGAATTACTGCGGCAATTCTTCTCAATACAATGGATGAGGGTTCAATGGCAGATATGTTTTACAACTACGGTGAGTTTAGAAATTCAAGAAGAATAGCCGGAGAAATAGTTTCTGCAAGAGAGATCAAGCCTTTCGCATCGGTAAAGGATATAATTGATACAATAGGGAAACTGGCTCCTTTCAGACAGGAGCATAAGTTTTATGCAAGAATATTTCAGTCTCTCAGGATTGCAGTTAATCATGAGATTGATTACCTGATGGAGATGCTTGAACAGTCTCTTTCAATGCTCAGACCCGGAGGCAGGCTTGCAGTAATAACATATCATTCCCTTGAGGACCGTATTGTTAAGAATTTTATGAGAACCGGAAATTTTGAAGGCGGGGGAATAAAGGATTTCTACGGAAACATGGAAACTCCGTTCCGTCTTATTTCCAGGAAAGGAATTACCCCTGGTGATGAGGAGATAGCATCAAACAACAGAGCAAGAAGTGCACGTTTGAGGATAGCTGAAAAGATATGATTCATGACTGAGAAAAAGGAAAATAGTGCAAAACAGATTAAAACAGGAGCTTTTTTAAAGGAGCTGCTTAGCGGGTCGATGGTTTCAGAAAAGATCATCCTTAAAAACCTCGGATATATCTCGCTTGTGACTTTTCTGGCTGCACTTTACATAGCAAACAGGTTTCATGCCGAAAGGATTACAAGGGAAACAGCCAGCTTGCAGCGGGAGGTGAAAGATCTCAGGGCTGAAGCCTTGTCAACATCGGCCGACCTGATGTTTGTAAGCAGGCAATCACAGGTGTACAACCTGATAAAGGAAAAGGGACTTAATCTCGAGGAGGTGAAGACTCCGCCATATAAGTTACTTGTTGACAAAAAATAGGAGCAATGGCAGTAAGGGATGAAATAGTATGGCGCAGCGGCATTGTATATATTGCAATTGTCCTGATGGCTCTTGCTCTTATTGTCCGCATTATAATACTTCAGTACGTTCAGCACGGGAAATGGTCCGGTATGAGCGACAAGTATGTTTACAGAACTACCGAAGTGCCGGCCAACAGGGGAGATATACTCGCTGATGACGGAAGATTGCTGGCAAGCTCGGTTCCTTACTACACGATTTACATGGATACCCGGAGCTCGGGAATGTCTGCTGAAACATGGTCAAATGGGATCAATGGCTTATCGGCAGGTCTGTCAAGGTTGCTTGGTGAGAGATCTGCAGCCGGATGGAGAGCTGTCATAACAGAAGCCAGAAGAAGAGGTGACCGTTATTTCCTCATAAAACGGAAAGTTGACTACGAAACACTGGTGAAACTTAAGGAGCTCCCGATTTTCAGGGAAGGCCAGTTCAGGGGGGGGATGGTGGCACAGGCTGAGAACAGACGGATATTGCCGAACAATGAACTGGCCGCCAGAACAATTGGATATCTGAATCTTGGGAGTGAAGGAAATGAGGTAGGAGTTGAGGGTGCTTTCGACAAGGAACTGGCAGGAAAGAACGGTATTGCAGTCAAGCAGAGACTTATCGGTGGAGACTGGATAATTGTGGAAGACGCCAGTTCTGTTGATTCAAAGGATGGAAATGACGTTGTAACAACCATTGATATTGATCTTCAGGATCTTGCCTCATCGGCCCTTCTCGGTCAGCTCAGAAAACATAATGCCCATCACGGATGTGCAGTTCTGATGGAAGTTAAAACGGGGGATATCAAGGCAATTGCCAATCTGGAGACTGGAAGTGATGGCAGGTATCATGAGACATACAATTATGCTCTTGGGGAAAGCACTGAACCGGGATCCACTTTTAAGCTTCCTGCAATAATGGCAGCCCTCGAGGATGGGGTTATTGATACCAGCGATATTATCGATACAGGCACAGGGAGCGTAAGATACTACAACAAGATTATAAGAGACACAAGAGATGAAGGTTACGGTAAAATAAGCGTGAAGCAGGTTTTTGAGAAATCATCCAACGTAGGCACTTCAAAAATCATATATGACAATTACAAAGACCGGCCGGAGGATTTTGTAAACAGGCTTTATGCTATGAAGCTTAACGAGAAGCTTAACCTTCAGCTGAAAGGAGAAGGCGAACCTTTGATCAGGTATCCCGGAGATAAACTATGGTCGGGATTGTCATTACCCATGATGTCGCATGGTTATGAAGTACAGATGACCCCGCTTCAGGTTCTCACCTTCTATAATGCTGTTGCCAATGATGGAAAGATGATGAAGCCCCGTTTTGTGACTGCAATTAAGCGGAGCGGTACCACAATAAAAAGATATGAACCTGAGGTTATTATGAACTCCATCGCCTCTAGGTCCACAATAAGAAAAGCGAAAAGTATGATGGAAGGAGTGGTTGAACATGGCACCGCCACAAACCTGAAGAATCCAAATTACAGGATAGCCGGAAAGACAGGAACTGCCCAGATTGCAAAAGATAACAGAGGATACAGGCAGGGAGCCAGGATCTCCTATCAGGCATCATTTGTTGGATATTTCCCTGCAGAGAATCCGCTCTATTCCTGCATTGTGGTTGTAAATGCCCCTTCCAACGGTGTCTATTACGGAAATATAGTGGCAGGTACTGTTTTTAAAGAGATCTCCGACAGGGTTTATGCAACAAGATTCTACCGCGATTTCCGGGCTGAGAACAGTAAAGATGTCACTCCGGCTGCTCCTGAAGCCGGTAATGGCTACAGGGATGATATAGATGAAGTTCTTGGAAACCTGAAGGTTCGCTACCGAAGGACTTCCTCCGATAACTGGGTAGCAACACGGGAAAGCGGTGACACTATAAGGCTTTCATCTGTAAGAATAATGGAGGGTCTTGTTCCTGATGTAAGGGGAATGAGCCTGAGGGATGCTGTTTACCTGCTCGAAAGTTCAGGTCTGAGAGTCAGATACAGTGGAAAGGGAAGGGTTCGCAGGCAATCACCTGAACATGGTGCCAGATACTTTGAAGGATCAGTGGTATCACTTGAAATGAATATGTAGAATGATGAAAATTGAAGAAATCCTCGGGGGCATTGATGTAATTGCGGTGAAGGGTGATATTTCCCGGTCTGTTTCATCTGTGGAATTCGATTCACGTAAAGTGATCGCAGGTACCATGTTTGTAGCAGTGCATGGCAACACTACCGACGGACATAACTATATAAGTTCAGCTGTTGCCTCCGGCGCTTCTGCAATCCTTTGCGAAACACTTCCTGAAAATCCTGAAAAGCATATATGCTGGATAAAGACAATGGATTCAGCAACGGCACTGGGACAGGCAGCTTCGAATTTTTATGACAATCCTTCGGGCTCACTTAAGCTTGTAGGTGTTACCGGTACCAACGGCAAAACAACCATTGCAACCCTGCTTTACAATATGTTTGTAAGGCTGGGATATAAATGCGGCCTTTTTTCTACGGTTTGTAATTATATAAACGGAAAAGAACTTCCTGCCACTCACACAACTCCTGATCCTGTGCAGCTTAACAAGCTTCTTTCCGATATGGTAAAGGAAGGATGCGATTATGCATTTATGGAGGTAAGTTCACACTCCGCTCATCAGAAACGTATCGCAGGTCTTAAGTTTGCCGGAGGGATATTTACCAACCTGACACACGATCATCTCGATTATCATAAAACATTCGACAGATACATTGCCGCAAAGAAAAGCTTTTTTGATTCACTCGGCAGTGATTCATTTGCCCTTGTGAATTCTGATGACAGGAATGGACAGGTTATGCTGCAGAATTGCAATGCAGCTCATTATACCTTTTCAGTAAGATCAATGGCTGATTTCAGATGTAAAATCCTTGAACTTGGTTTTTCAGGTATGGCCATAAAGATCCAGGGGGAAGAGGTATGGACAAAGTTCATTGGCGATTTTAATGCATCCAATCTTCTGGCTGTCTATGGCGCCTCATCCCTGCTTGGAGCAGAAAGCAAGGAGATACTTACAATACTTAGCGACCTGAGTCCGGTTTCCGGACGGCTTGAGGTAATTAAGTCTGCCGGCGGAATATCGGGCATTGTCGACTATGCGCATACTCCCGATGCTCTGCTTAATGTGATAGATACAATAAATAAGATCAGGCAGGGAGGTGTTCAGCTGATAACAGTTGTAGGGGCAGGAGGCGACAGGGACAGGACCAAACGCCCGAAGATGGCTTTTATATCTGCAGAGGGAAGCTCAAAAGTGATTCTGACTTCCGATAATCCCAGAACCGAAGACCCCGAAAAAATACTCGATGATATGGAAGCCGGAATATCTGCCGACCTTAAGAAAAAGACTCTCAGGATCGCAGACCGGAGAGAGGCAATAAAAACAGCTGTAATGCTTGCCGGTGAGGGCGATGTGGTTCTTATTGCAGGGAAGGGTCATGAAGATTACCAGGAGATAAACGGAGTGAAACATCATTTTGATGACAGGGAGGAATTAAGAAAAGCTTTATTATTAAAATAGGCAACGATGCTGGTATACCTTTTCAAATATCTTGATACGCTGGATATTCCGGGAGCAGGAGTATTTCAGTTTATATCATTCAGGGCAGCAATGGCTGTGATAACCTCCCTGATAATATCATTGCTCATAGGAAAAAGGATCATCATGTTCCTTCAGAGAAAACAGGTAGGCGAGGTGGTAAGAGAACTGGGTCTTGAGGAACAGTATCAGAAGAAAGGAACCCCCTCAATGGGAGGAATAATAATACTTGCTTCTATACTCATTCCGACGCTGCTGTTTGCAAAACTTGACAATATATATGTTTTTCTGATGCTACTGACCACTCTCTGGCTTGGTTTAATCGGATTTCTTGATGATTATATCAAGATATTCCGGAAGAATAAGGAAGGACTGGCCGGCAGATTCAAGATTGCAGGTCAGGTGGGCCTGGGGCTGATTGTGGGCTTTACACTCTTTTTCAGTGATAATGTGATAATCCAGGAAAAAGTCACTGTAGCCAATCTGTCAGCAAGTGAGAGAATTGAACTTCTTGATTCCTCTGTCAGGTATACTTCCCAGGATGAAGTTGCCCTTGAGAGAAAATCTACCAAAACCACAATTCCTTTTATAAAGAATAATGAATTTGACTACGCCTGGCTTGTGACATTTATACCCGAAGACTACAGACAACCGTTCAAATGGCTCGTTTTTGTGATAATAGTAATCTTCATTGTTTCAGCAGTTTCAAACGGAGCCAACCTGACTGACGGACTTGACGGACTGGCAACAGGAACCTCTGCCATTACAGGAACTGCTCTTGGAATACTTGCCTACCTGTCGAGTAACGTTATCTATGCCAGTTATCTCAGGATAATGTATATTCCGGGCACTGAGGAACTTGTGATCTTTGCAGCCTCATTTATCGGGGCCACAATAGGATTCCTTTGGTACAATTCATATCCGGCTCAGGTTTTCATGGGAGATACCGGCAGCCTGGCACTGGGAGGAATTATTGCAGTATTTGCGATCATAATACGAAAGGAGCTATTAATACCTGTACTCTGCGGGATATTCCTTGTTGAGAACCTTTCTGTGGTTTTGCAGGTCGCATGGTTTAAAAGAACAAAAAGAAAATACGGGGAGGGAAGACGCATTTTCCTTATGGCGCCTCTCCATCACCATTATCAGAAAAAGGGTTACCCTGAACCAAAAATTGTGACCCGTTTCTGGATAGTTGCTATAATACTGGCAGTAATCAGCATTATGACTCTGAAGATCAGATAGTTTATGAAGAGGAAGATTGTAATACTCGGAGCTGGAGAGAGTGGAGCAGGATCAGCAGTCCTTGCGCTTCAACAGGGATTTGATGTTTTTGTGTCAGACAAGGGGGTGATAAAGGATAATTACCGTGATATGCTTGATAACCACAGGATAAAATGGGAGGAAGGAAATCACAGTGAAGATATCATTCTGGCAGCGGATGAGGTTATAAAAAGTCCGGGGATCCATGAGAATGCACCAATCATATCAATGATACGGGAAAAGGGGATACCCGTTATCTCCGAAATTGAATTCGCAGGCAGATATGCTGAAGGAATTAAGATATGCATAACAGGAAGCAATGGTAAGACAACTGTTACAAATCTCATTTACCACATGCTTAAAAAAGCAGGAGTGAAAGCGGCGATGTCAGGTAATGTCGGGAATAGTTTTGCCATGGACGTAGCAGAGGGTTCTTATGACTACTATGTGATTGAACTCAGCAGTTTTCAGCTCGACGGAATGTATGAATTCAAGGCTGATGTGGCAGTGCTGTTGAATATTACTCCTGACCATCTCGACAGGTACGATTACAATCTTCAGAACTATATTGACTCAAAATTCAGAATAACACAGAATCAGACAAAATCTGATTTCCTGATCTACTGGGACGGAGATCCTGTAATAAGATCAGAACTATCAAAAAAACAGTATGGAATGACTCTTCTGCCTTTCTCTGACGAGACTCAGGAAGGGATGGCAGCATTTATCAGGGAAAATGAATTAGTAATTGATTACCCAAATAAAACCAACCTTATGACAATTCACGAATTGGCGCTAAAAGGTCGTCACAACATCTACAACTCAATGGCAGCAGCTCTGGCTGGTAAAGTTCTAAATATCCGCAAGGAGGTTATCAGGGAAAGCCTTGCAGATTTTCAGGGGGTTGAACACCGGCTTGAACCGGTTATTACTGTTTGTGGAATTAATTTCATAAATGACTCGAAAGCTACCAATGTAAACTCAGCATGGTATGCTCTGGAATGCATGGAAACCAGCATTGTATGGATTGTCGGGGGTATCGACAAAGGAAATGATTACTCGGAGCTCTTCCCTTTAGTTAAGAAGAAGGTGAAGGCAATTGTTTGTCTTGGCAGGGACAACAGGAAGATAGTTGAGGCATTCAGCGATAAGGTGCCGACTATTGTAGAGACTAATTCAATGGAAGAGGCTGTACGATCATCATATTACCTGGCAAAGAAGGGATACACTGTCCTTCTTTCTCCGGCATGTGCAAGTTTTGACCTGTTCAAAAACTATGAGGACAGGGGGCGCCAGTTTAAGCAGGCTATAAGAAATCTTTGATTAATAAAAATATGGAGCAGGGCTGGCTGACAAAAACATTCAAGGGAGACAGGGTAATATGGGGCCTTGTGGTTCTCTTTATGTTCTATTCTCTGCTGGCTGTTTACAGTTCCTCAGCAGGTGTGGCATTTCTAAAGCATAGCGGTAATACGACCTATTTCCTCAGAACGCAGTTTCTTATGCTTTTATTAAGCATAGTTATCATTGTGGTTGTCCATTACCTTCCTTACCGAATCTATTTTTCACTAGCAGGGCTGTTCCTTATTATTTCTGTAATCCTTCTTGTCCTGACTTTTATTTTCGGATCGCGGATCAATGAAGCTACCCGATGGCTGGTAATACCCGGCACGGGTTTCAGCATTCAGACTTCCGATGTGGCTAAGGTGGCGCTGGTCATTTACCTTGCGCGGTCACTTGCAATATTTCAGAATGAAGTGAATAACTTCATGCTCGTTACAAAATACTTTATGTTTCCTGCTGCCATTATCTGCGGACTCATACTACCTGAGAACCTCTCTACAGCTGTTATGGTTTTTGGCATAAGCCTGGTAATAATGTTCATCGGAAGGATCCCTTTCAGATTTTTACTGGCTTATGTAGGCATGGCAGTTGCCGGAATAGTTCTTTTTGCAATGGTACTCGCAGCATTCACGGAATCGAACAGGGTTGAGGTGTGGAAGAACAGAATTGAAAGGTTTGTTTCGGGCGAAGAGGATGCGGATGGAGATTATCAGTCGAACCAGGCAAAAATTGCTATTTCAACCGGGGGGTTATTCGGTAAAGCTCCCGGCAAAAGCACCCAGAGAAATATGCTGCCACAGTCAAACTCCGATTTTATTTTTGCTATCATAATTGAGGAATACGGACTGTTGTTTGGCGCCATACCCCTCATTCTGGCTTACATGATATTGCTATTCAGGGGAATAACTATAGCTAAGAAATGTGAAACTGCCTTCCCTGCCTTCCTGGTAATGGGATTAATTACCATGATTGTTGTACAGGCAATGCTCAATATGCTTGTTGCAGTGGGTCTGTTCCCTGTTACCGGACAGACTCTTCCGATGGTCAGCTGGGGAAGGACATCAGTTCTTGTTATGAGCTTTTCTATAGGTGCAATACTTAGCGTAAGCAGAGTGGTTAATGCCAGGATCAGGAAGGAAGAACTACCGGAAGAGGAGAAAACTGACGAAGGAGAAAAAATTTATGAACCGGCAAAAACATAAGAGGGTAATAATAAGCGGAGGAGGTACCGGGGGACATATCTTCCCCGCAATCTCTATTGCCAATGCCCTCAGGAAGATTGATCCGGATACCGAAATTCTTTTTGTGGGTGCCGAAGGCAGAATGGAAATGGAGAAAGTACCGGCTGCAGGTTATCAGATAAAAGGATTACCGGTTGCAGGACTTTACAGACAGCTGACATTGAAAAACATTACTGTCATTATCAAGCTTTTTAAAAGTCTCAGGATAGCACGTAAAGTAATAAGCGACTTTAATCCCGATGTGGTCGTCGGAGTAGGAGGATATGCCAGCGGACCTGTCCTCAGGCAGGCCGGAAAGATGGGGATACCGACACTTATTCAGGAACAGAACAGTTATGCCGGCGTGACAAACAAGTTGCTTGCAAAAAAAGCATCGGTCATTTGTGTGGCTTATGACGGTATGGAAAAATATTTTCCTGCAGGAAAGATTATAAAAACCGGAAATCCTGTAAGACAGAATTTTGATACTCTTAATGACCTTAAGGAGGAAGCTATCTCCTTCTTTGGTCTGAAACCGGGATATCCGATAGTCCTTGTCCTGGGAGGTTCACTCGGAGCCGGGAGCATCAACAGGAGCCTTGCTGATAATATAGGTAAACTAAGGGATTCAGATTGCCAATGGTTATGGCAGACCGGCAAACACTATTTTGAAAATGTGAAGGCACTGGTTTCAGTCTCTTTCAGCAGGAATATTTCAGTGCATGGGTTTATTAACAGGATGGATTATGCCTATGCCGCAGCAGACATAATAGTTACAAGGGCAGGGGCGGGAACAATTTCAGAGCTGTGTCTGGTAGGTAAGCCCGTCATCCTGGTTCCTTCGCCAAATGTTGCCGAAGATCACCAGACAAAAAACGCAAGAGCTTTGTCAGACCGGGAAGCAGCTATCCTTATTACAGATAATCAGGCAGTTAAAGCCCTTGTCAGTGAAGCTGTCAGGTTGGTGTCAGATGTAAATAAGAGGGCCATATTGTCTGAAAATATCAGCAGGATGGCAGACAGGGATGCCGATATCCGTATTGCAGAAGAGGTTTTAAAACTGGCAGGACGATGATTGATTTCAGAAATATAGAAGGATTTTACTTTGTCGGTATTGGTGGTATCGGAATGAGCGCCCTTGCTCTCTATTTTGAAAAGGGAGGTTTCAGTGTTGGCGGATATGACAGGTCAGAAAGCAGGATTACAATCTCTCTCAGGAAGGCGGGTTGCGATATTACGTACGAGGATGACACAGATACAATGCCGTCACTCTTCAGAAATCCGCCGGAGAAGAATAAGGTGCTTGTTGTTTTTACTCCTGCGATACCCTCTGAAAACCGTATTCTTTCCTTTTTCAGAAAAGAAGGTTACAGAATTTATAAGCGGTCGGAGATACTGGGAGAGATATCATCAAACACCGATACATTAGCCATATCAGGAACTCATGGTAAGACTACGGTTTCGACAATGATCGCGCATCTGCTGAAACAATCTCATGTTGATTGCTCTGCGTTCCTCGGAGGCATCTCTAAAAACTACGATTCCAACCTTATTCTCGGCGATAGCAGGTATACCGTTATTGAAGCCGATGAGTTCGACAGATCCTTTCATCGGCTTACACCATCAATGGCCGTTATAACATCCCTCGATGCTGATCACCTCGATATTTACGGCGATCTGAAAACAATGATCGAAGCCTACAATATCTTTTGCAGCAAGGTCAGGAAAGGGGGTTGCCTTGTGGTTAATTCAAAAATCAGAAAGGAGATCATTGCCCCTGAAGGAGTGACCTGCTACACCTATGGATTTGAAAAGGGTTCTGATTTCCTGGCATTTGACATTGAGCGTCTGAGCGATTATTACAGGTTCAGTATTAAAACTCCTGATATGACCATCCGGAATCTTCATTTTCCTTTTCCGGGAATAATTAATATTGAAAATCTGACTGCAGCAATTGCAATTGCTGTTATGTGCGGAGTTGAAGAGCAGGAGATAAGGAAAGCCGCAGTATTGTTCCAGGGAGTAAAAAGAAGGTTTGACATCAGAATTAACATGCCCGGACTGACCTATGTAGATGATTATGCCCACCACCCTGAAGAGATAAGGGCATTCATAAAATCCATAAAGGAGTACTTCGCAGGCAGAAGAATCACAGGTATATTTCAGCCACATCTTTTTACCCGTACCCGCGATCATGCCGACGGCTTTGCTGCCATACTTGATGAACTTGATGAATCGATTCTTCTTCCCATCTATCCTGCACGGGAAAAGCCGATCGAAGGTGTTTCTTCTGAAATGATACTTGAAAGGATGAGGTCAGTGAACAAAAGACTTTCGAAAAAGGAGGATCTGGTCAGTGAGCTGGAAATAGAAAAGCTTGATGTGTTGCTGACAATAGGTGCCGGAGATATCGACACCATCGTTGTTCCGATTGAGGAGAAAATCAGGCGGGAGGCGGAGGTATGAATAAGCTTATTAAAATATTAGTGATAATACCTTTATTATATATAATTATAATACCAGTTTACTTTACCGGTTCATCTAATTCCTTACCCTGCGGAGCTATTGAAGTTATTATCAGGGATTCTGCAGATTATAATTTTGTTACGGAAAAACATATTCTTAGCCTTACGAATACCGGATCAGGGAGGATCGTCGGGACAACGACAAAAGATATTCCGGTTGCCGAAATTGAAAAAAGGATAAGTGAGCTCCGTGAGCTCAAAGTGGCCGAAGTTTATATGACAATAGACCGGCGACTCAAAATATATGTTGATCAGCGCGATCCTCTGATGAGGGTAATGCCTGACGAAGGAGGTGACTTTTTTGTGGATGATGAAGGTGTTGTTGTAAGAAAGAGGAACCTGTATAGTCCAAGGCTGCACATTGTTGGTGGCAATATCAATATCACGTCGGCGATGCTGAATGGGGTAAGCGTACTTGATACAACCATCAGATATACTGTACTCAGGGACATATATCATCTTGTTGATTATATCAGGAATGACAGATTCTGGTCGGCTCAGATCGATCAGATTTATGTAGACAGGGACGATGAGATTGATCTGATACCACGTGTGGGAAGTTATGTCATACATTTTGGAACAACGGAAAACTATGAAGGGAAACTAAGAAATCTGGAGACATTCTATGAAAAAGTTCTTCCGGATATCGGCTGGAACAAATATTCAATGATAAGCCTGGAATTTAAGGATCAGATAGTTTGTAAAAGAAGATAATCAGAAACAACCATTATAAGTTATGAGCAAAAAGGAACAGTTAGTAGCAGCCATCGACATAGGAACCACAAAAATTGTGGCAATAGTCGGTAAGAAAAACGAGAATGGGAAAATTGAAATTCTCGGACTCAGCAAAGCTCTTTCAACTGGAGTAAAGAGAGGCGTGGTACAAAATATTGAAGAGACTGTATCAGCCATTCAGAAGACAGTTGAAGATGTACAGAAGATTTCGGGAATATTGTTTTCCGAGGTGTTCGTTGGAATTGCAGGTCAGCATATCAAGAGTATGAAGAACCGGGGATATATAATCCGCGAGGCATATGATGATGAGATAAAGAAAGAGGAGGTCTTCAGACTGATTGAGGACATGCATAAGATTCATATTGATATAGGTGAAGAGATAATACATGTCCTGCCTCAGAGTTTTATTGTCGACAACGAGACCGGTGTAAAGAACCCTATCGGCATGTGTGGCAAACGTCTTGAAGCTAACTTTCATATTGTTATAGGCCAGGTGGCTGCAGCCAAGAATATCGAAAAGTGTATCAGAAAAGCTAACCTTACAGTTAAGGATATGATCCTTGAACCTCTGGCTTCGTCTGATGCTGTCCTTACTGCAGATGAGAAGGAAGCCGGAGTGGTTCTTGTTGATATCGGGGGCGGAACTACTGATGTTGCTGTATACTATGATGATATTATCCGTCATACAGCTGTTATTCCTTTCGGAGGTAATGTGGTGACAAAAGATATTAAGGAGGGCTGTGCAATCCTTCAGAGACATGCAGAGCAGCTTAAGATCCAGTATGGTTCAGCGCTTGGAGATATTGCCCCTGATGATAAAGTGGTTTCAATACCGGGTATCGGAGGAAGAGAACCCAAGGAGATTTCATTCAAGAGCCTGGCATATATAATTCAGTCGAGGATGGAAGAGATTATCGATGCAGTGAATTTCGAGATTCAGAATTCAGGCTATGCCGATAAGCTTGCAGCCGGTGTTGTCATAACAGGAGGAGGCGCGATGCTTAAGCATCTTCCGCAGCTAATGAAGTTTAAAACAGCAATGGATGTAAGGATTGGTTATCCCAATGAAAATCTTGCAGGATCGGCTAAAAATGAGATAAATCAGCCTATGTTCGCAACCAGTGTGGGTCTTATTATGCGTGGATTTGAATTTCTTGAAATATATAAGAAGGAGTTCAATGCAGGATCAAGGGATCAGTATTCAGGACCGAAAACAGCTTTTATTACTCCGGGGAAGAAGGTGGAGGAGAGTGCAGATGAAGAAACTGAGGCATTGTATGAAACTGCCCCTGAAGAGGAGAGGATACCACTTTCAGAAAAGATAAAGAGTATTTTGTCAAAGATGTTCGAGGTTGAAGATCAGCCTATTAAATAAATATTTCTGCTGTATTCCTTTCATAACAAATTAATTATAAATACTATGTCAGAAGATATAATGAACTTTGATCTGCCTGTGGAGCGATCCTCAATTATCAAGGTCCTGGGAATTGGCGGGGGCGGTAACAATGCTGTTAACCATATGTTTGAAAAGGGTATAAGGGATGTGAATTTCGTGGTTTGCAATACAGACCACCAGGCGCTGACAAAAAGTCCGGTACCGCTTAAGGTTCAGATCGGTGAGGCACTCACCGAAGGAAGGGGGGCTGGAAGCAAACCTGAAATAGGTCGCCAGGCTGCAATTGAAAATATCGATGATGTAATGGATGCCCTGTCGGGTAACACCAAAATGGTTTTCATTACCACAGGTATGGGTGGCGGTACCGGAACTGGAGCCACACCTGTAATTGCAAAAGCATGCAAAGATGCCGGATTGCTTACAATTGCGGTAGTGACAATCCCTTTCAAATCAGAGGGTAAAGTACGTATCATGCAGGCTATTGACGGGGTTACTGATCTTAAAGATCATGTCGATTCATTGCTCGTTATCAATAATGAAAAGCTCAGGGAAATTTATGGCAACCAGCCGGTTTCCACAGCATTCGCTAAAGCTGATGATATACTTACCACTGCCGTAAAGGGTATAGCAGAAATAATTACAGTTACCGGATATATCAATGTTGATTTTGCAGATGTTGAAACTGTAATGAGAAACTCAGGGGTTTCAATTATGGGAATGGGACGTGCTTCAGGGGAGAACAGGGCTGTAAAGGCTATAGAAAATTCCCTCGCATCGCCTCTGCTTAATTCAAACGATATTACCGGTGCGAGCAGTATCCTTATTAATATATCTTCAGGCAGCGGTGATCATGAGATAACAATGGATGAACTCGGTGAAATAACTGATTATATGTATGATGTGGCATCAGATGATGCGTTGATAATCAGAGGTCTGTCAAAAGACGAGACTCTAAATGAAGATATAAGTGTTACCGTAATAGCCACAGGATTTGAATCGAACAGTATTTTCCAGCCATATAAGAGAAAAGAGAAAAAACAAACGGTCGATCTTTTCCCGAATGCGACCACAATCCCGAGAGGTATAATTCCCGAAACAACAAAAGATGTATTTTCAGTTCATGATAAAGGAAGGAAATCAATTATATCCGATCAGGATGAAATATCACAGGGAATAATAAACTTCAGTCTTGAACAACATGAGCACCTGAATGAACTCAGGAAGCACAAAACATCTGAAGATGATGAAGAGAAGGAGAAGCCTGATACTACTCTGAAAAAGGTTAAGCATATGCAGAAGCTTATCAGGAAAGAGGGCCTGTCAAATAAGACAATGAAGGAGAATATTGATACATTTGAGGATGTACCTGCCTATGTAAGGAGAAACATGTCGCTTGGACCAGAAGGCAATGCAGGCGAAAGCAAACTGTCAAAATTCACTTTAACCTCAGGTGATGATAATGAACCTGTTTTGAGAGAGAACAACGCGTACCTGAATGATAATGTTGATTAGGATTACCTTGTAATCTTTACGGTTCGCAAATATTTGCGGGTTAATTTCTCCTAATTCTCTATATTTGCGACTTATGCCCAGGTTTATTTTCATAATACTGTTATTGTTTCTCTTTTCAGGATTAAATGGCCAGAAGCAGGATTCCTTAAAACAATCTGTCAAAACCATTCAGAAACAAGATTCTGTAAAGTCAAATTTAAGAGGTAGTCAGAAATTACCTGCTTCCGGAGTAAAAACCAAAGTAGCACAAACCCCTGATTCTGTAAGGTTTTCTCCTAATTTACCACCGGGGTCAGCTAAAATCAACAAAGTCACTATAGTATCTGCTAAACAGGGTTTAATTAAAATCTCCGGTAAAGAACCCAGGAAGCTTGATTCAGCAAAAGTATTCATAAAGATTTTGCGGGTTCCCGGGCAGGTTGTCAGGAAACCCAGAATAATATATCCGCCCGATGCAATCCGTTTTGCGCCTGAGATTCCTCCGGAAAGGATAAAACCCGTGCCGGTAAATGTGGTTAGTAAAATGCAGGGTTTATTGAGAAAACCTATAAAAGGTTTTCAGAAACGTGATTCTGTTAAGGTATATATAAAAGTGCTGAGGAAGCAGGATGCCACGGCTTTTTTAACGTATGTTGCTCCCGGTGAACCTCCGGTAAATTCATTAGTATTAATACCTGCTAAACAGGAACTTATTGAACCTCAGTGGTATATAGTACAGCAAAAGACCGCTTTGGAAGCAAAAAGGTTAGCCGCTTTGGTTAAGCAGGATTCTGCCAGGGCACCTAAACCCAGGATACTTAAACAATGGAATCTGTCTAAAGATTTTTCTGAGGAGATTCTATCTGAATTTGATACAGTTTTCTCATTATTTAACCGTTACAGGATATCTGATGCATATTCACCTGTAAACGCAAACCTGGGAAATTACGGTCTGCCTTATTATTCAGTCAATTTTTTCAACAGGATAAATGATCCTGACAGGTATCTCTATTACAATCATTACCGGTTTATGCACAATCCTGAAAATGCTCTCTTCATGAACACCCAGGTTCCGTTCACCGAACTTAAATGGGTCCTGTCGGGAGAAAAGGAGGTAGCTGAACAGACCTTCAGGGTTAAACACTCTCAGAACATTAACAGGTTCCTTAACTTCGGACTTGTTTACGATATTATATTCAGCCTGGGGCAGTACAGTAACCAGAGGTCTGAAGATAAAACATTTACTTTCTATACCTCTTATACCAGGTCGAAGTACAAACTCTATTTTTCGACCGGTCTGAACGGATTATTCGGTCAGGAAAACGGTGGAATAACCGATAAAAGTGAGCTTGATATTGAAATTGCCAACACAAAGGATATACCGGTAAACCTTGGGTCACTTAATGACGCCAGCAGTTTTCTGAGAAACAGGAATTTCCTGGTGGTTCAGAAGTATACTTTCCTTGGTGCAATACCTGATAAGGATACAATTCCGGTCTTGAATCCTGTAGTGGCCCCGCTGACAGGTACTTTTTCACATATTTTCCAGCTGGACTATAGCAGGAGAATGTATCGTGATGCTTCTCCCGGATCGGGGTTCTATGATTCAATATATATGAACAGGAATGTTACATTCGATTCACTGTCAGCCAAATTTGTTAAAAATACTTTCAGATTTGATTTTACAACTGATGAAACGAAAGTTGTGGGGTTTAGAGCCGGATTTGGGTTGCGGAATGAGAACTTCTGGTTCGGGCAGCTTATCCCGGGTGATTCGCTGACAAAAACAGATACAGCCAACTGGTTCAGAGGCAATAATGTATTGCTTGGCAGCTTCTCAAACCAGATTGGAAATAAATTCAGATGGCAGATAAATGGGGAGTTGTATTTCGACAGATACAGGCAAGGTGACTATATTCTTAATGGTGAGATGGCAAGGTCTTTTGATCTGAAAAAAGGCGGACTTGAATGGCTGATAACAGGAGGAATAAATAAAAGAACCCCTTCATTCTGGTATACTCACTGGGGCGGTAACAATTTTAAATGGAGCTTTGATGCTGAAAAAGAGTCACGCCTCGATTTGGGAACAAGGATTTCCTATCCTGCAAGGCATGCCGACCTGAAACTCAATTATGCAGTTATAAGTAACTATCTTGATTTTGATACTCTTGCATTACCTTCACAGGATACTTCACAAATCAGGGTTTTATCCCTTTGGATCAGAAAGGATTTCAAAGCATGGAAATTTCACCTGGTACCCGATGTGATTATTCAGAAGAGCAGTAATCCGGATATTATCGATCTGCCAATGGCAACTGTAAAAGTTGCCGCATATTTTGAACACCTCTTCCGGTTTGAAAAGACAAATGGAAGACTCAATACCCAGTTCGGGGTTGATGTTACCTATCATACTCTCTATCATCCGTATTCTTATATGCCGGCTACCGGGCGTTTTTACCGTCAGGACCAATCGGAATCAGGTAATTATCCTTTTATTAACGCATTTCTTAACATAAAGCTTAAGAGGACCAGGATCTTCCTGATGTTTGATCATATTAACTATGGACTGATGAGCGGAGAGATGCTTTATAACTATGAACTGGTGCCATTTTACCCGCAACCCGGACGCAGGTTTGCCTTTGGTCTGGCATGGACCTTTTATAATTAAAAAAATTGTTGTATCTTTGCACCCGTTTTTAAAAAGAATGTTTAACTAATACAACGTTTTTGAAAAAAAGGTTAATTTTTATTTTATCGTTCCTTGTAATAGTTTGCATCTCCTGTTCTGACAATCATTCTTTTTTCAGAACATCCGGGGAATCTGCGGTATCCGCTGACTTTGATCAAATTAAGAAAAGAGGGAAGTTGATCGCCGTAACCGACTTTAATTCAACAAATTACTTTATTTACAAGGGTGAACCCATGGGGTTCAATTATGAACTACTGAGAACTTTTGCTGATCATATCGGGATTGATATCGAAATAGTAACTGAAAACCATATTGAGCATGCAATTGATATGCTTAATTCAGGTGAAGCAGACCTTATTGCAATGGGATTGACTGTCAATTCCACCCGCCGGAAAGAGATTCTTTTCACTGAATCGATTGATGAAACAAGGCAGGTTCTGATACAGCGCAGGCCACGTAGCTGGAGGTCAATGACTGCCGCTGCCATTGATAAAAAACTTATAAGGAACCAGCTGGATATTGCAGGTAAGACCGTATACGTACAGGAAGGCTCTGCCCATGCTGAGAGAATGGTAACGCTGGGCAACGAAATCGGTGATTCAATAATAATTGTTAAAGTGCCGTTTGACTCGGAACAGCTTATAAAGAGTGTTGCCGAAGGAGAAATTGATTATGCGGTTTGTGATGAAAATGTAGCAAGGGTTAATGCCACATATTTCCCCCAAATCGATATCAGCACGCCTGTCAGTTTTCCCCAGAAACTTGCATGGAGCTTAAGGAAGAATAATTCCGAACTGCTGCTGGATGAACTTAACAGCTGGATTCAGGCTTATAAAAAGACCGGGTCATATGCCCTGCTTCATTCAAAATACTACAGAAACTCAAGGTCAGGCATTATAATACGAAGTGATTATTATTCCCTCAAAACCGGTAAAGTTTCAAAATACGATGATCTGATAAGAGAATTCAGTGATACTATCAAATGGGACTGGAGGCTTCTGGCTTCGCTAATTTACCAGGAGTCGAGGTTTGATGCCGGAGTGGAATCATGGGCCGGTGCCTATGGTCTGATGCAGATTATGCCAAGTACTGCCGAGCGTTTCGGGATCGATATTACCGTCTCTCCCAAAAACAATATAAAAGCCGGGGTAATGAATATCAACTGGCTACACTCTATATTTGATCCGAAGATTGAAGATGAAAATGAGAGGATTAATTTTATACTTGCTTCTTATAATGCAGGTCCGGGGCATGTACTTGATGCCATGAAGCTTGCCGAAAAGCATGGCATGGATCCTCAGAAGTGGACAGATGTGGAAACCTGGTTGCTGAAGAAGTCAGAACCCCGGTATTATAATGATGATGTTGTGAAAAGCGGATATTTCAGGGGAACGGAATCGGTAGCCTTTGTATCGGAAATCCGCGACAGATATGAGCATTATAAGAATATACTGCCTGCTGATTATGTGAAACAGGATATGTTCAGTTCTCACAGATAAAGCAGGTATGCTTGGTGCTGGGTGCTTGTTACTGATTGCTGGTTGCTGGTTTGGGGATCCCCTCCCGGGAGAGCCTGTCCCGCCTTAGCGGGAGGCCAGGGGTGGGTTAAAAGATGTTCCAGGTTCCATGTTCCAGGTTCCATGTTCCAGGTACCAGGGAACACATTCTAACCCATTTTCAGCTCAAAATTTCCCCTTTTGATAATGGTAAGCAATTCATGAAGCATCATTGCAGTTGCTCCCCATATCACGTTGCCATCGTAGTCGTAATACTTAACATCTATCATCTCCCCATGTATCTCCATGGGCTTTGTCCTGACAATTAAAGGATCGAGAAGTTTACTGATCTCCGCATCAAAAAGGAAAACCACCTCACCGGGATGATGTCTGAAATCAGGCTTTTTTTCTGTCCAGCCGACAACAGGTGTCACTATCATGTTACTCACGGGGATGAAAAGAGGAGTAAGTGTATTTATTACACTTATATCTTGCTGTTTTACGCCTGTTTCTTCATCAGCTTCACGGAGTGCTGTATGAATGATATTTTTATCTGAGTCTTCCTTCTTTCCTCCGGGAAAACTGATCTGTCCGCCATGTATTCCCTTGTAATCGGGCCGTTGCATCAGAACCGTATGTACCGAACCTTTATCAGGAAATAGCAGGATCAGAACCGCAGCCACCTTTGCATCAGGTCCGGGAGACCCTGGAAAATTCCTGATCATACGATCGGAGGAAGCCATCTGCCATTGAACTGCTGTTCCGGGAAGTCCTTTTTTAATTTCAGTTTTTAATAATTCCACAAATCCTCTCATAGCTTTCCAGTTTCTTTTAATTCACCCCCCTGCCCCTCCCGACCGCCGGTGTGGACAGGCTCTGAAGGGCCTCATTGCCAGTCTGATCAGCCCCCCTGCCACTCCCGACCTCCGGTCGGGACAGGCTCTGAAGGGGGGTATATTTCGTTTTATCACAGACGCTGGTTAAGAGTAGGAATTATACCCCCTTCAGGGGGTGGACCCGCGCCAGCGGGGCCGGGGGTTTTACATCTATGCAGGATGCTGATTTAAGCTCCGTGTCTGCGGAGGCCGGGGGCTTTCCATCCATCCAAACTTTTTTAATTGTTAAAATTACTCATTTGAGTGGATTTACGAGGTCGATTATTCATATCTCAGCGCCTCCACCGGATTTCTGTTGGCTATAATTATAAAATTTAAGGCAGAGATCAATGCAATCAATAATAAAACAAAAAGACCACATGAGACAAAAATACCCCAGTGCAGCGGTGTTTTAGAAGCAAAGCTCTCCATCCATTTGTGGGTTGCGAACCAGGCTCCTGTTGATCCGGCTAATACTGCAGGTATGGCAATGTACTCCAGGTCCCTGATGAAGATCCTTAAAATGTCGGATAGACGGGCTCCGCTTATTTTCCGTATTGCTAATTCCTTGCTGCGGCGCGATGTTTCAGTGATAGTGTAGCCCAGCAAGCCCATAATTGTAATAAGTAAGATAATGACACTTCCGGCAAGCATTGCGGTACGAAATCCCTTCTCTGAAGAGTAAAGCTCTGTCTTTTCGGTTTCAAGGCTTTTCACAACAGCATCCTGATGAGGCAGGGCCATGTTTAATACATCTGTTATTCTTTTCATAATATCGGTTTGTGATCCCTCATGAACCTTTACAATAATATAACATGAAAATGACGGATTAGTTTCTATCCTTTCCTGAAACTTATCATCAGGCATAAAAGAAAACATTGACGGTCGTTGGTCGGGATACGATATGGACCTTATTGTAAAATCAGAAAAAACACCGCGTATTGTATAAGTTCCATGTTCACTAAGGGTGACCTGTTTTCCCGTCACTCCATCTTTCAAGCCACCATTGATCATCAGCATGTCGGCTCCTTTCCGGCTGATAAGAAATTCGTTGGGAATAGTGGTTCCGGGCGAAAAATTACTGCCTTCAACTACCGGAATATTAAGTATGGAAAGATAGTTTTCGTCGATCCAGTAAAAATCAGCAATATTAAAAAGTTCTTTCTCTTCATCCGGTAACGAAACATTGTTACCCGAAGCTCCCTCTGTTGGTACACATGATCCCAGCGCTACAGCCTCAATCTGCGGTATAGCTCTGAGCTCATCTAATACGATCGACAGTTTATTGCCGGGCATTCCGCTTGTAGATGCATAATATACACCTTCTGACCGGTAACCATGATCAGATTTCCTTAATTTGTCATATTGCAGAGTGACAATAACAAGTACTGTCAGAATGAAAGTTGCTCCGGCAAACTGGAATGACAGAAGACCAAGTTTCCACTTATTACCTTTCTGAGCATAATTGTGAAAAATCGAAGCTACAGGGATTTCGGCAAAAACGCGGCCCGGGAAGTAACTGATAATTATGAGCAGGACAAGCATTAAAACCAACAATCGCCAGATAACGTAAGGATTCATGGCAGCTGAAAGACTGTGGCCCACCTCTGCCTCAATTACAGGTTGTACAATCGTGATGATCATGAAAGCACCTGAAAGTGAGATAAGAAAGAGTAATGATGTTTCAGAAAAGATCATCAGTTGCAGATTTCCGACCCTGGCACCGTAGGTTTTATAGATTGCCGAGCTCTTAATCCTGCCAACCAATGCGCTTAGGGTAAGTAATATATAATTCAGCAGAGAAACCAGCAGAACTGCAAATGCTATTGAGCTGAGGATAAACACTATGTCTCTGACTTCTTCGACATGGATTTTTTTAATCAGCTTAAAGCTGTATTTTAATACCATCCCCTGCTGTATCGCCTCAAGACGTTCAATATCCTGGTGAACTTCCTGCATTTTACGAACCGCAGGCATAAGACTTTCAGGATCAATTCCGGGTTCCAGTTTAACACAGGTATAATACCGGTCGTTCCCGAGCCAGTTATTGGTACCATCCCACATAAACCGGCCGGTAGAAACCATCGAAATAAGGATATCGTATTTGTAGTTGGTGTTTTCCGGCAATTCTTCAAATACTCCGGCAATAGTCAGCTTCTTATTCGGATATTCTTTTAATTCAATCATCTTCCCAATAACATCACCACCTATCATCTCTGCAATCTTGCCGGAAACCATGCAGTTCATCTGACTCTTTAATATCTCTTTCGGGTTTCCCTGGATCATCGGCCGGGGTAGAACATCAAATATAAACTCGTCGGCGAATGAAAATTCACCACTATAGCTTTTCTTATCGTCAGTATAAAAGACAGAGCGACCTATGCTGTTTAAACGTGCTGCTGCCTCTATACCAGGGACCTCAGATTTTAATCCGGGAGCTATGGCCCCGCTTACACGGCTATGAGAGCTCATCTTGTCAGACGACTTATCCATTTTAAAGTTCTCATAAACCACATAAATGCGATCGGCATCGGGATAGAAACTGTCAAAACTGTAGTAATAAAATACTTCGGACAGAAGAAGTATTCCGAAAGCCAACCCGGATGCCAGCGATATTATGCGGGTTATTGAATGTTCTCCTTTACGGAATAATTTGCGCCAGGCAATTTTTAATGAATTCATTTATAAAGTATTTTGTTATTGTTCTGTTTTTATTCTTTGAGTATTTTTAATTGATCTCTTATCATCTGACTGTCAAAACAACAGGAAGGGAGCCGGTATAGTATCGCAGGAGGTTCATTCATATCTCAACGCCTCCACCGGATTTCTTGTTGCTGCACGCCAGCTTTGCCAGCGGAAATCCACCCCTAAATCCCCCAAGGGGGACTTTGAATTCTGCTCCTCGTTTCATCTTCTATTAAATTAATAACTTGTTCTATATTGTTTTCAACCTCTTTATTAGTGAACCTTATGACTCTAATTAAATACTTTTCCATCTCTGCCGAACGACCATCATCATAGTCTTTTTTGCCTTCATGTATCTCTCCGTCAATTTCGACAACCAATTTCGCTGCATGACAATAGAAATCTGCAATGAAGAAGTCAATGGGATGCTGTCTGCGGAATCTTAAACCGTTGATTTGTTTATGTTTAAGTTTCTCCCAGAGAAGTTTTTCGGGATGAGTCATTTTTTTTCTTAAAAGCCTGGCAGCCTCAAATGTTGCAGGCTTCGCTCCATAATACATCGATTTTTCAATTTCTTCCATCTTCCATACTTTGTAGTACTGCATAAGCCCCCCTTGGGGGGTTGGGGGGTAAGGGTTATTCATACCTCAGCGCCTCCACCGGATTTCTCGTTGCTGCCCGCCAGCTCTGCCAGCTTACAGTTGCCAGAGCTATAATCAAGGCTAATAATCCGGATAAAAAATAGATCCACCAGCTCAAGTCAGTTTTATAAGCAAAACTCTCCAGCCATTTATACATGGCATATGATGCTAATGGAACAGCAATAAGATACGCAATAATGACCAGACTTATAAATTCTCTGTTTAGCAAGAGTAATATTTCAGATACTTTTGCTCCATTTATTTTTCTGATTCCAATTTCTTTGGTACGACGTTCGGATGAAAAAATAGCCAGACCTAAAATGCCTATACATGAAATTGCTATAGCAAGTATTGCAAAGAGACTTATTGTACGTGCGAAATATTCTTCTGACTTGTACATTGAGTCAAACCAATCATCATAGAACTGGTATTTAAAAGGATATGAAGTCAGTATATCTTCCCATAGCTTTTTTATATTGTCCATACCAGGGCCGACACTATTTGAGGCAAACCTGATATTTATTGCCGACGGCATGCTTTTGGATGTAAACATTATGCATACTGGTCCAATAGCCTTATGTAGTGAGCTATAATTAAAATCATTTACCACACCTATTATGTCAAATCCTCCAAAATTATTAAATCTCTTATTTTCGAGGCTTTCAAATTCAAAGTGTCTGTAAGCAGTTTCATTGATCATGCATACTTTATCGAGATCACCTGGTTGCAGATCTCTACCTCTGACTACTTTCAATCCAAATGTCTTTAAAAAAGAAGTGTCAACCAAAAGACATGGTACACTCATATCTTTGGCAGTATTTTCCATGTTAGAATTCATATACATCCTTATTTCGCCCGGGACACCAGATGTTAATGATAAATTTTTAATGTATGGCGATTTCCTCACCTCACCCAGCAAAGTCATCGCTTTGCTTCTGTCGTTCTCCCTGATTGGAGGAAGATCAAGCCGTAGCAGCTGTTCCTCATTAAATCCGGGATTACTATGTTTCACATATTGAATCTGCCTCTGCACTATAATAACACAAAAGATCAGTATAATCGAAATAGTGAATTGAAAGACGATAAGAGCATTACGTAAATAATTCTTTTTAGATGGAGTAAAGGTAGATCCGGTCAGTATTTTCACAGGTGCGATCCTTGTAAGGACAATCGAGGGACCGACTCCACTTATCAAACCAATGATAAGTACAGCAACCGGCAGAATTATTATGTATGGAATTTGAAATAATGTATTTATACTTATACTTGATTTGAAGAGATTTTGATAATAAGGGATCAGAAACCACAATAACATTATCCCCAAAATGAAACCAAGGAAAATTACCAGTAGGGATTCTGTCAGGAAATTGTATATAATATTGTTCCGTTTTGCACCAAAGACTTTCCTGATGCCTGTATGCTTGTTATGCTTTACCTGCTGTGCAACGGTCAGATTTACATAATTTATCACAGCAAGAAATAAGATTATTAATGCAATGACAGTCAGCAAATTTAATAAGTCCGGATTCCCCTTTTTTGTGTCACTCCCTGTTGTTGTATCATGAAGATAGATATCCTTCAGCTTCAGAAAGCCAATCTGCTTCACATATGGCTTCAGTATATCGATATTTTCATTTATTTTTTCCGAAAGTGTTTTGGTATCCACATTTTTCTCAAGCTGAAAATATATCTGAAAGGGCCACATGTAAGTACTTGAATCCCTTGAATCACCAATCCACCTGTTAAACTTGAACTTAATGTTTTCCGCATTCACAAGTAATCCGGCCCTTAAACTTGAATTATCAGGGAAATCCTTTATAATACCTGAAATGGTTACCGGAATAATGCCCCATATTAATATATCCTTTCCAAGAGGAGGTTCTGCCCCGAAAAGTTTCCTTGCCGTCGTTTCCGTCATAACTGCTGAATTTATCCCGGTAAAAACCGGTGATTGAAGCTGAGAGATAAACGAAACAGTAAAAACCTCAAAGAAATCGTTGTCAACAGACATGATATCATCCAGATAATAACCTTTACCCGTGTATTCAACCCAAACCGGATGACCTGAACGCAGCGCAAGACATGCATTCTGAATATCAGGAATATTTTTTTGCAGAATATCTTTCACACGATAATCGATGTTGCTTGAATTATCCTTTGTATTAATGATTCTGACAATCTGATCAACGTTTTTATTGTACAGGTCGTTTGAATATTCATTGGTCACAAAAAGAAAAATTGCAAGGCATATTGATATTGCAAAAGCAAAACCAACAATATTTATAATCGAAAATTTCCTGTTGGTCAGGATATTTCTTGCTGCTGTTTTTAGATAATACCAGAACATTTCAGTATTTTATAATGTTTATAGATTTTAACTGGAGTTTCCTCAAAATTTGAACTTAAAAGTTCTGATGTGCTGATATAGTGCGACATTACGAACTTTAGCAAGTGAAAAGTAATTAAAAAACGAGTTCATTCCCAAACATTTTATTTGACAGGCCTTCTGAAATTACCAGGGTCATAGGTTCATTCAGTGCATTATGCAAGTCTCCCTCAACAGATATGTAACTAAAGAGATTAAAAAAATCATTGTCAGCAAATACAAGATCTGAAACCAGTGGCTCTTTATCTTCTGATTGGAAGACTGTCGTTTCCCATGCCGGAGTTACCCTGACAACTGATTTCATTCCGGGGATTTTTCCATTAATTGTTTCGGTCAGAATCCCGGGGGTGTGAATGGCATCAGCATTCTTCTTTAAAAGGAAAACTTCATTGACATTTTCGTGAAAACTGTCTGTTGTTAATTCGCTGTAGCTGTATATTGAAAGTATAATTACAATAGTAAGACTTATTGATAAACCGAAGAGGTTTATCAGGTTCGTGACAGGACGACGGATGAAATTTCTGATAATTGTTTTTAATAATACTCTCATAATCTAAGTTAATTGAAGTATTATATCAATCCAAATACACCCATCCTACTATCATGCCATCATTTTTATGCATTGAATATCATGCGGTTACAAAATATTTCATCGTCATGTTGTAAATATATTTTACTATATTGCGTAAATTAATTTTACGTTTTTTTGATTTTCAGATTTATTAGTTTAATTTTATCATCTGAAAATAATAAAGGTAAATTACAGAATAATGCGGTTTCACGGGATTATTTATGAATTATAAACTATTTGAGTGAATGAAGTGGAATGTCATAAAGATTACTTTGCAATATACTGTAGAGATCCCTCACTTCGTTCGGGATGACAGATTCCTTTTTTTGTCACCAGTGGATGGGAGATAAGAGCGGGCCATGCCCGCTCTTATCTCCCATCCACAATAAAATTTAATGTACTGTCATTCCGAATGAATCCGCCAGTTGGCGGTTGAATGAGGAATCTTCTGCTTACAGAACAAATTATATTTTTTTAGAATATAGGAAAATCGAAAATAATGTCCTCAAACAAAGGGAACATACTGATTGTCGACGACAATAAAAGCATCCTTACCTCGCTTGAGATACTTCTTAATCCTGAGTTTTCATTGGTAAGATCGCTTGCTAATCCTAACCAGATATTATCAGAATTAAGGAAGAACGATTTCAACCTTGTCGTACTCGATATGAACTTCTCTGCCGGAGTAAATAACGGCAACGAAGGCTTTTACTGGCTCAGACGGATAAAAGAATTCAATCCCGATATCTCAGTAGTTATGATCACTGCTTATGGAGATATAGATACTGCCGTAAGAGCGTTAAAAGAAGGGGCTTCTGATTTTGTCCTGAAACCCTGGGATAATGAGAAACTCCTGGCTACCCTTAAACTGGCAATTCAGCTTAACCTGTCAAAAAAGGAGCTCAGACATCTCAGAGACAGGGAGTCGGGACTAAAAAACGAGATCAACAGGGATCATCGGGAAATTATAGGTTCATCATCAAAAATACTTGAAGTCCTGAAAATGGCCAGGAAAGTGGCGGGAACAGATGCCAATGTGCTTATTACAGGTGAGAACGGTACAGGTAAAGAGCTTATAGCTAAGGAAATACACAGATTGTCCTGCAGGGCCGACGAATTACTTGTAAGTGTTGACATGGGAGCCATTCCTGAAACACTTTTTGAAAGTGAACTTTTCGGGCATGTCAAAGGGGCTTTCACCGATGCCAGGGAAAACAGGCAGGGAAAATTTAAACTTGCCGACAAAGGCACCCTTTTTCTTGATGAGATAGGGAACATATCCTTTCATCTTCAGTCGAAACTGCTTGCGGCCATCGAGAACAGAAAGATCACAAGAATAGGATCGAATGAACCCATATCAACCGACATAAGGCTCATCTGCGCCACAAACAAGAACCTCGTGAATATGGTAAAAGAGAGCCTGTTCAGGGAGGATCTCCTGTACAGGATAAACACCATTCAGATAGAGCTGCCTCCGCTCAGGGAAAGAGGGAACGATATTATTGAACTGGCCGATTTCTTTCTTAAGAAATTTATATTGAAATATAACAAACCGGATCTGAGAATAAACCATCAGGCATATGATAAGCTGATGAGATATACATGGCCGGGTAATATCCGTGAACTTCAGAACACAATTGAAAAAGCTGTTATACTTTGCGATACCAGTGTAGTAAAACCTGAGGATCTTTACCTTAAACCTGCAGGTAACATAAGCCCCGAATCCCTGCCCACCCTTGAAGCAATGGAAGAGAAGCTTATAAGCATGGCTATTGAGAAGAACAATGGCAATCTCACAGCTGCAGCCGAACAGCTTGGTATAACCAGGCAGACACTATATAATAAGTTCAGAAAGAATAAACCGGATGTTAAGTAAGAAGTTGTATATTAATATTATAATAATAGTACTGCTTATAACAGCATCTTCTGTTTTATTGGGGTACAGCCTGATCAGTCAGCATTCAATTCGTCTGACAATTATCTGTATTCTGTTAATAACAATCCTGACAGTAAATCTTATAATATTCCTCAACAGAACAAACCGGAACTTAAGGTTCTTTTTTGATTCCGTGAAAAATGATGATTCAAATCTCTCTTTTTCTGTTGATAACAAAAGCGGTTCTCTTAAAGAATTGCATCAGAGCATGAATAACGTGAACCTGCAGATACAAAAGCTCAAAATGGAAAACAGGCAGCAGGAACAGTTTTTCAGCAGGATACTCGGGATGCTTGCCACAGGCATAATAACTTATGACAACAAAGGTTTTATCCACCATGCAAATTCAGCTGCCAGGAGACTCCTATCGGTTGATACATTGACCCATCTCGCACAGATTGAACGGATTGACAGTAAGCTTTATACTGCAATCAAAAATCTCAGGCCTTCCGAAAGACAACTGATAGCTATAAACACGAAACAGGGCGAAATTCAATTGTTGCTTAAATCAACCGTATCCGGAACAGACAAAGATGAGCTGGGAATATTATCCATCCAGGATATTAAGCACGAACTTGATGAGAAGGAGGTCGATGCATGGATGAAACTCATCAGAGTTCTGATGCATGAAATTATGAATTCCATAACTCCGATAACATCACTTTCGGATAGCTTGATAAAGATCTACTATGACGGTGAGAAATCCATATCACCCGAACATCTGACCGGGGAAAAGATAAACACTACTTTGCAGGGATTGACAGTTATAAAACAGCAGGGCAACGGACTTATGTTGTTTGTTGAATCTTACCGTAAGCTGACCCGTATTCCCGATCCTGATAAGAAACTTTTTAAAGTGGACGACCTTATAACCCATGTGCGGCTTCTTTATAATTCAATGCAGAAAAGCACAGGAATTGAATTATCTGTCGATCTGAAAAATCCTGATCTGGAGCTATATGCAGATAAGAATATGATCACACAAGTCTTAATAAATCTTCTGAAAAATGCACTTGAAGCCAATGCAGGTAATGCGAATGCAAGGATAAGTCTGGTTGCCGGAACGGATATTTTTAATCATACAGAAATATGTGTTGTTGATAATGGTCCGGGAATCTCGAAGGAGATTATTGATGAAATTTTTATCCCGTTCTTTTCCACAAAACAAAACGGATCAGGAATCGGGTTGAGTATCTCAAAACAGATTATGAGGGTTCATGGGGGAAACCTTAAGGTCAGTTCGATTCCGGGAAAGGAAACGGTATTCTGTCTGAGTTTCTAATCGTACCTGATCGCTTTTACCGGTGTTATACGGCTGATCAGCTGTGAGGGCACAAGAAGCATGATAATAATTGCCACCATTGTTCCTGTATTCAACAAAAGAATATGTGTTAACTCAAGATTCACCGGGACTGTCTTAATATAGTATGAAGCGGGATTGAGAGAGATCAGTCCGGTTTTAAGCTGAAGGAAAGCAATGCCCAATCCTATCAGGTTGCCCCATAGCAAACCCTTTCCGATAAGGTATGCAGCCTGGTAAAGAAAGACTTTCCTTATAGATTTGTCATCTGAACCAAGCGCTTTGAGAATGCCGATCATATTGGTCTTTTCGAGGATCAGTATAAGCAAACCTGAGATCATATTGAATCCGGCAACAACAATCATAAGTATAATAATGATTATCACATTTATATCCTGGAAATTCAGCCAGTCGAATATCTGGGGGTATTTTTTCCTGATACTGGTAATCTTATACCTGGCCTCTTCTTCAGAAACCCTGTACCCGATAGCCTCCTCAACTTTCTCTGTCATTGCATCAAGATCATCGAAATCATTGATGAAAATTTCAAATCCGCTGACCATGGTCTCTTCCCATCCGTTAAGGCGCTTTATATGCCCTATATCGCAAAAAACATAGATCTTGTCGAACTCCTCCAGACTGGTTTCATAAATGCCGCTTATTGTGAATTTCCTCATACGCGGAGGATCCTGAACAAAATGCATTGCAAAGGAGTCGCCGGTTTTCAACCGGAGCATGTCGGAGATCTTTTTGGAGATTATTACTTTGTCTGACCGTGAGGTGTCATTCACGGCGAATACAGAACCATCGACAATAGAACTGCTGAAATAGCTCCAGTCATAGTCACTTCCCACGCCCTTGAGCACAACGCCCTGAATGTCATCATCTGTCTTGATTATCCCGGCTTTTGTGGCAAATACCTGTATATGCTTTACGCCGGGTATCTCTTTTATTTTGGGGACAAATGACTGAGTGTCACTGATTGGTGTCGTTTCGAATGAAATGTTGGAATCATAATTCATGATCTGGATATGTGATCCGAATCCCACCACCTTATGCCTTATCTCCTGCTTAAATCCTGTAAGAATGGCTACCGCAAGTATCATTACAGCAAGTCCTGTGGCTATTCCTATTATTGCAATAACATTAATAGGACGGGAGAAGGATGTCTCTTCTTTCCTGCCTTTGATAAGACGCTGTGCTATGAAGTATGGAAAATTCATTTTCTGATTAAGTCATCAAATGTAATATTTTTTTAGGAGAGGATGGCTCAATTACAGGATATACCCCCAAACCTCCATAGCAATCAACCTAAGAGTAGTATTGTAAATGCAGTGACTTGAAAAGTTTCTCCTCCTTCAAAAAGAGGGGAAACTTTTTCTGAACTTTGTATCTGCAATATTACATTTATGTTTACGGCCAGGGGATTTATGGGTGGATTATTGAAAAGAGGAATTCTTTCAATTTAGAATGCCATTAAATATATTAGTTTTGCATTTGACAAATTCAGAACACAATGAAACAAAAATCCTTTACAATTATCTTAGCCTTTACTTTTATTTTAATTGGAATATCCTGCAACGCTGTAAAAGATCCTGTTCCGGGCTCTTACTGGATAGACGAGTATAAAGGATTGATTGAAGGTAAAACAGTTGCCATTGTAGCAAACCAGACATCCATGGTTGGAAAAACGCATCTTGTAGACACACTCCTTTCTATGGGGATGAATATCAAAGTAATCTTCTCCCCCGAACATGGTTTCAGGAATATGGCTGACGCCGGTGAAAAGATTGAAAGCGGAAAGGATACTGAAACCGGAATTTCACTGATCAGCCTTTACGGATCGCATTTCAAGCCAACTTCCGGTGACCTTGCAGGTATTGACGTGGTAATATTTGATATTCAGGATGTAGGAGCGCGGTTTTATACTTACATTTCTACTCTTCATTATGTGATGGAGGCTTGTGCTGAAAATAATACAGGATGCATGATACTCGACAGGCCAAACCCTAATGGTTTTTATTATGACGGGAACATTCTTGATACTGCATACAGGTCGTTTGTAGGGATGCATCCTGTACCCATTGCACATGGAATGACCGTGGGAGAATATGCTCAGATGGTGAACGGAGAAGGTTGGCTCAGCGGAGGCATTAAATGCGATCTTACCGTTATCGCATGCAACAACTATACGCACAGTACCTATTATATTTTACCTGTAAAGCCTTCCCCAAATCTTCCGAATCAGAATTCAGTATACCTGTATCCGTCTACCTGCTTTTTTGAAGGGACTAATTTATCGCTCGGACGGGGTACTTCTTTCCCTTTCCAGGTTTACGGAACTCCTCATTTGCCTGACAGAGGATTCAGCTTTACCCCCGAGAGTGTTCCGGGAGCCACGAATCCTCCATTGCTTGGCGTGAAGTGTTACGGAACAGACCTCAGGGATGCCACAAAAAACGGCCTGGTCCCAAAACCTAAGGTTAACCTTGAATGGGTGATCGCTGCATACAGAGACTTTCCTGATAAGGACAAATTCTTCACCTCATATTTTGACAAGCTGGCCGGCGGAACGTTGATCCGTGAGCAGATCATACAGGGTATGTCGGCAGAACAGATACGGGAAACGTGGAAGGCGGGACTTGACGAATTCGGAAAGATCAGATCGAAATACCTGATCTATTAAATGCTTAAGTGATGCTAAGCGAAATACATGATTTATTAATTGCTTTTGTTATGCTCGGCGAAGTCTGTGACTTCGTCGGCTTTAGATTAAAACATATAAAGCGAAGTTGCAAACTTCGCTTAGCTGATGGTTTATGACGAATACATATAAAGCGAAGTTACAAACTTCGCTTAGCTAAGAGTTTAACTGGATTAAATAAAGTTTCAGTCATTGCGAGGAGCGAAGCGACGAAGCAATCTTTAAATCCTATCCTGAATTAAAATCAGTTTTATCCCTTCCCCGGATATACCATAAGTGCTTCAGCAAGGACCTTCATCGCATTCTTAAGGTCTTCGATCTTCAGGACATAAGCAATTCGCACTTCATTTTTTCCCAGTCCTGGTGTAGAGTAAAAACCTGAAGCAGGAGCAAACATAACAGTCTGGTTCTCATATTCGAACTCTTCAAGAAGCCACTGTGCAAATTTATCGGAATCATCCACAGGCAGTTTTACAACAGCATAGAAAGCACCTTTGGGTTTGGGGCAGTATACGCCGGGGATCTTATTGAGCGCTTCGACCATATAATTACGACGGGCCGTATATTCCGCGTTAACATCCCTGAAGTAGTTCTCAGGTGTGTCAATTGAAGCTTCACCTGCAATCTGACCCAGTCCGGGCGGTGATAGCCTGGCCTGTGCAAATTTGAGTGCTGTTGATATTACCTCTTTGTTCCTTGTAACCAGGGCGCCTATCCTTACACCACATTCACTGTACCGTTTGGATATAGAATCGAGCATAATGACATTATCATCAACGCCTTCAAGATGCAAAGATGAAAAGTGAGAAGCCCCGTCATAACAAAATTCCCGGTAGGCTTCATCGGAGAAGAGGTAAAGATCATGTCGTTTAATTATCTCCCTTAAATGGATTATCTCCTCTTTTGAATAGAGATAACCGGTTGGGTTATTAGGATTACATATTATTATGCCTTTTGTCTTTGAGGTGATTTTCGCCTCAATCTCACTGATCGGTGGAAGTGCAAAATCATCTTTAATATAAGATGTTACAGGTACAATCTTTACTCCGGCAGTGGTTGCAAAACCGTTATAGTTGGCATAGAAGGGTTCAGTGGTTATGACTTCGTCACCCGGATCAAGGCATGACATCAGGGCAAACAGGATAGCCTCAGAGCCTCCGGTGGTTACCAGCATCTGGGTGTGGTCAACATTTATGCCTAGATTCTGGTAGAAAGAGGCAAGCTTTCGCCGGTATGATTCGTTGCCGGCTGAATGGCTATACTCGATAACATTCATCTTTATATTGCGCAATGCATCGAGGGCGACTTCAGGTGTAGGAATATCCGGTTGACCGATATTGAGATGGTACACTTTTCTTCCCTTGCGTTTTGCCTCTTCCGAATAGGGAACCAGTTTCCTTATCGGTGATGCAGGCATTGCTTTGCCTTTGGCTGATATCGACGGCATAGATCTGTTTATTAAGTGAAAGACAAAAGTACGAAATAAGAGAATACCCGGAAACATATCTGATAAATTACCTGATTGCAGCCGGCCAGAAGTGCACAGTAATGTAATGAATTTTTATAATTTTGCATTTCATTAAATTTAATGCCCTTAGCAAAACATGAATATTCCTTCAAAATACGAACCTGGTAAAGCAGAAAGCAAGTGGTACAGTTACTGGATGGAGCAGGGATTCTTCAGGAGTACTCCTGATGACAGGGAACCGTATACAATTGTCATTCCTCCTCCCAATGTGACCGGAGTGCTTCATATGGGCCACATGCTCAACAATACAATTCAGGATGTGCTGGTACGCAGGGCACGCATGCAGGGGAAAAATGCCTGTTGGGTTCCCGGTACCGATCATGCTTCAATTGCAACCGAGGCTAAAGTTGTAGCCAAGCTTAAGGAAGAAGGGATTGAAAAAAGAGATCTTACACGTGAGGAATTTCTCGGACATGCATGGGAATGGACTCATAAACACGGTGGTATAATCCTTGAGCAGTTGAAACGGCTGGGAGCATCATGCGACTGGGACCGTACCCTTTTCACCATGGATGAGAAGAGATATGATTCTGTAATCAAAGTTTTCGTTGACCTTCATAACAAAGGCCTTATTTACAGAGGTGTAAGGATGGTTAACTGGGATCCTCAGGCTATGACTGCAGTATCGGATGAGGAGGTAAATTATACTGACGAGAAATCAAAGCTCTATTATGTCAGGTATAAGATTGTAGGGGAAGATGGTTATGTAACTGTTGCAACAACCCGTCCCGAGACAATACTTGGCGACACTGCAGTCTGTGCAAATCCTGAAGATGAGAGGTATACACATCTCAAAGGCAAAAAGGTAATAGTACCCATGGTTGACAGGGAAGTACCATTTATTTTTGACAGTTATGTTGATAAGGAATTCGGAACAGGATGCCTGAAGATCACCCCGGCTCATGATATTAATGATTATGAGATCGGTATAAGACATAAGCTACCCTCAATCGATGTATTCAATGATGATGGAACAATTAGTCAGAGGGCCGGAATGTTTGCCGGGGTTGACAGGTTTGTTGCCAAAGACCTTGCCGAAAAAGAACTCAGGGCCAGAGGAAACCTGGTAAAGGTTGAGAATTACGATAATAAGATCGGACGTTCCGAACGTACCAATGCTGTAATAGAACCACGTCTATCGCTCCAGTGGTTCCTTAAAATGAAAGAGATATCAAAACCGGCACTCGAAGCGGTGATGGATGGTGAGATACATCTTCATCCTGCAAAATTCAGGAATCTCTACCGCCACTGGATGGAGAATGTACATGACTGGTGCATCAGCAGGCAGCTGTGGTGGGGACACAGGATCCCTGCCTGGTATTATGATAATAGTGAATTTGTAGTTGCTGAGAATGAGAAGGAAGCGCTTGAGCTTGCCAGGAAGAAAAGCGGCAGGTCTTCATTAAAGCCGGACGATCTGCGGCAGGATGAGGATGTGCTTGATACCTGGTTCTCATCATGGTTGTGGCCAATTACATCATTCGACGGCATTAACCACCCTGAGAATCCTGATTATAATTACTATTATCCGACCAACGACCTGATAACAGCGCCTGAAATACTCTTTTTCTGGGTTGCCCGTATGATCATTGCAGGATATGAGTACAAGGGAGAAAAACCTTTCAGCAATGTTTATCTGACGGGCCTTGTACGTGATCAGCAGCGAAGAAAGATGTCGAAATCCCTTGGAAACTCACCTGAACCAATCGAGCTTATTGAAAAATACGGGGCTGATGGAGTAAGGGTTGGCATGCTTTTATGCTCGCCTGCAGGAAATGATCTCCTTTATGAGGACAGTCTGCCTGAGCAGGGTCGGAATTTTGCCAATAAGATCTGGAACGCATTCAGACTTGTACAACACTGGAATATTGATGACACGATTGAACAGCCCGGTTCATCAAAAGTTGCGGTTAAATGGATGAATGAGGTATTGAAAAAGGATATTCATGATATAGATCTGAATTTCAGAAAATTCAGGATTTCGGAAGCGCTGATGATCTCTTACAAGCTGTTCTGGGATGAGTTCTCAGGATGGTACCTCGAAATCATTAAGCCCGAATACCAGAAAGCTATTGACCGCCGGACCTATACTGATACAATAGTAATATTTGAAAGCCTTCTGAAGGTTATACATCCGTTTATGCCATTTATCACTGAAGAATTATGGCAGAATCTGTCTGAAAGAATGCCGGGTGAAAGCATTATGATATCCGTGATGCCGGAGGCAAAACGGTTCAACAGGGAGCTGATATCTGATTTTGAAAAGATCAAAGAGACAGTGACAGCTTTAAGAGCAGTCAGAAAAACCAGGGATATCCCTAACAGGGAGAGCATGGAGCTTATGATACTTTCAGATGCTGATAGTTATGATATTAGTCTTTTTCCTGTCTTAACCAGGTTGTGCAATCTGACTGATATCTCATTTGTTACAGAGAAACAAAAAGAGGCAGCTTCATTTATGATAGGAACAACTGAATATTTCATTCCACTTCAGGGAAAGATCGATACAGCAGCGGAAATCGTAAAGCTGAAGGATGATCTTACATATAATAGAGGATTCTTGTTGAATGTAATGAAAAAACTTGATAATGAGCGATTTGTTGCCAATGCACCGGCAAATGTACTCGAGCTTGAAAGGAGGAAGAAAAGTGATACGGAGTCCAGGATAAAGTCAATTGAAGAGAGGATAAAGGAACTTAAGAAGATGTCTTAATGGGGAGGGCGCAGGGCGCAGGGCACAGGGCACAGGGAGACCGCCATACCGCCATACCGCCATACCGTCATACCGCCATACCGTCATACCGTCATACCGTCATACCGCCATACCATATTCAAGGCATTAGTTTTCTGACGTAGTAGTTTGGTCCTACGACTATCATTTCCCAGCCATCATTAAGTATAAGGTTCCAGCCGTCTCCTGAAATACGGTTT
>Ga0209211_10000855_pt1 | contig 60505 bp, 57 predicted proteins | sample RifGroA2_FD_183992 | JGI IMG/M metagenome (GOLD analysis project Ga0209211, IMG submission 183992) | Groundwater microbial communities from Rifle, Colorado, USA - Groundwater A2 (SPAdes) (version 2) | ecosystem: Environmental > Aquatic > Deep subsurface > Groundwater | place: Rifle, Colorado... | reverse complement strand
CATCCACTCCGCGGCGCGCGCCATGCCGACGAGCCGCGGCAGGAACCAGGTGCTGCACGACTCCGGCACGATGCCCCGGCGCGTGAAGACGAAGCCGAAGCGCGCGGCGGTCGAGGCCAGGCGCACGTCCATCGGCAGGAGCACGGTCGAGCCGAAGCCGACGGCCGGCCCGTTGACCGCGGCGAGCACCGGCTTCTTCATGTCGTAGATCCTGAGCGTCACGAGCCCGCCCCCGTCGCGGTGCTCCTCGGGGCGCTCCGCGGCGCCCTGCGCCTCGGCGTCGAAGGTGCGGCCGCCACCCGAGAGATCGGCGCCGGCGCAGAAGGCGCGCCCCGCGCCGGTCACGACGACGGCGCGCACCGCGTCGTCGTCGTCGGCCTGATCGAGCGCGGCGACCAGCTCCTCCAGCATCCGCGTGGTGACGGCGTTGAGCCTCTCGGGGCGGTGAAGGGTCACGGTGCACACGGCGTCCTCGACCTCGTAGCGGATCTCGCTGAATGCCATGACGGTTCCCTCGGTGCGTGATGTGGGGTACGAGCGCCGCCGGCGGGCGGCCGGTCAAGCGGTCAGGTCCACCAGGACTTTCATCACGGGTCCGCCGGCGAGCGCCTGCTCCATGCCCTGCTGCAGCTCCTCGAGGCGGATCGTGCGGCTCAGGAGCGGCGCGAGGGGGACCGCGCCCGAGGCGGCCAGGCGGATCGCCTCCTCCCAGTCCTCGCGCGCGTAGAGGCGGGCGCCGTGGACGGTCAGCTCGCGCGCGAACAGCGCGTAGAGGTTCACCGGGATCGGCTCGGCGTGGATCGCGACAATGCTCACCGTGCCCCAGACGCGCACGACGTCGGTGACCGCGCGGGCCGCGGCGGGGTTGCCCGTCACCTCGAAGGCCACGTCCACGCCCTCGCCCCCGGTCCAGTCGTGGGTGAACCGGTGGACGTCGATGTCGGGTCCGACGGTGGTGAGGCCGAGCGACTCGAGCAGCTCGACGCGGAACGGGTTCACCTCGGCGACCGCGACCTGGGCGCCCCGCCCGCGCGCGACGAGCGCGATCAGCGTGCCGATCGGGCCGCCGCCGAAGACGAGCACGCGGTCGCCGGCCTGCACCTGCGCGCGGCGCACGTCGTGCGTGGCGACGGCGAGCGGCTCGATCATCGCGGCGTGGTCGTCGGCGAGCGTGGGCGGGACCGGGAGCAGGCGCGCGGCCGGCACGGCCCAGTACTCCCGCATGCCGCCCGGCAGGTCCACGCCGAGGACCTTGAGGCCGTAGCAGAGGTAGGTCGCGCCCATGCGGCAGGCGCGGCACGCGCCGCAGAACCAGAGCGGCTCGACGACGACGCGGTCGCCCGCCGCGACGCCCGCCCCGGGCGGCGCCTCGACGACCTCGCCGAACGTCTCGTGGCCGATCACGCCGCCCCGCGGCACGCGGTGGTCGAGGTGACCCTGATAGATGTGCAGGTCGGTCCCGCAGATCCCGACGCGCTTGACGCGCAGGAGCGCCTCGCCCGCCTGCGGGACCGGGATCGGCGCCGGGCCGGTCGTGAAGGTGCGCGAACCCTGATAGAATGACGCTCGCATTCCGGCCGATTCTACACGAAAGGACGGGCGCCGATGACGACCGCCGTCGAGTTCATCCAGCGAGGCCTGAAGCAGCTCCACACGTCGCTCGAGAAGACGCTCGGCGAGCTCACGCCCGAGCAGCTCCACACGGTGCCGGGGGGCCACCCGAAGGCGAACACGATCGCGTGGATCCTCTGGCACCTCGTGCGCACGGAGGACAACGTCGTGCGCTTCGTGCTCCAGAACCGCCGGCCCACGGTCTGGCAGGAGGGCGGCTACGCGGAGACGCTCGGCCTGCCGCCCGTCGCGCAGGGCACCGGCATGCCGACGGCCGAGGCGCAGGCGCTCCGCCTCAAGGACCTGGCGCTCTTCCGCGAGTACGCGCAGAAGGCGTGGGCGAGCACCGACGAGTACCTGACGGCGACGCCGGCGGCCGCGCTCGAGGCCACCGTGACCGTGAAGCCGTTCGGCGAGATGCAGGCCGTGCAGGCGCTCGGCTACATCTGCCTCACGCACGCGATGGCGCACGCCGGGGAGATCGACGTCTCGCGCACGCTGCTCGGCCTGCCCACGGCGTACGGCGCGTGAAGGTCACCAGGCTCGAGTCGCTCCACGCCGACGCGGGCCAGCGCAACTTCGACTTCCTGAAGATCTCGACCGACGAGGGCCTGGTCGGCTGGAGCGAGTACAACGAGTCGTTCGGCGGCCCCGGCGTCTCGGCCGTGATCGACGGCCTGGCGCCGCTCGTCGTCGGCCGGGACCCGCGCGCGTGGGAGGCGCTCGTCACGCTGCTGTCCGCGGTGCGCCGCCAGGCGGCGGGCGGCGTCGTCCAGCAGGCGATCGGCGCGATCGAGAACGCGCTCCTCGACCTGACGGCCAAGGCGCTCGGCGTCCCGGTCTACGCGCTCTTCGGCGGGCCGGTGCGCGACCGGATCCGCCTCTACTGGTCGCACTGCGGCACGTACCGGCTCGCGTGGGCGACGGAGATGCAGATCCCGCCGCTCCGCACGCTCGACGACGTCGTGAAGGCGGGCCGGGAGGTGGTCGAGCGGGGCTTCACCGCGCTCAAGACCAACGTCTTCGTCCTCGCGCCGCCCGGCGGCGGTGAGCCGTACCTGCACTCGCCGGGCTTCGCGCGCCGCGGCCCGGGCTTCCCCGAGCTGAACGCCGAGCGGTACGTGCTCGCGGCGCTCCGGGAGCAGCTCGCCGCGCTCCGCCAGGGCGCCGGGCCCGACGTGGACCTCCTCGTCGACCTGAACTTCAACTTCAAGACGGAGGGGTTCCTCCGGGTCGCGCGCGCGATCGAGCCGTACGACCTCTTCTGGGTGGAGATCGACACGCGCGACCCGAAGGCGCTCCACTACATCCGCTCGCGCACGTCGATCCCCGTCGCCTCGTGCGAGTGCCTCTTCGGCCGGCGCGACTACCGGCCCTTCTTCGAGGCGCAGGCGGTGGACGTCGCGATCATCGACACGCCGTGGAACGGCGTCGCCGAGTCGCTGAAGATCGCCGCGATGGCCGACACGTACGAGGTCAACGTCGCGCCGCACAACTTCTACGGCCACCTCGCGACGCTGATGAACGCGCACTTCTGCGCGGTCGCGCCGAACCTCCGCATCATGGAGATCGACCCGGACACGGTGCCCTGGTACGACGACCTCGTCACCGTGACGCCGGAGGTCCGCGACGGCCACCTCCTCGTGCCGGCACGCCCCGGCTGGGGCGCCGACGTGAACGAGGAGGCCGTGCGCGCCCACCCGCCCCGCAAGCGCTGAGCGTGTCCGAGCGGCTCGAGACCGTGGAGGTCGAGACCGGGCGCGCGCCCGGCGCCGCCGTCGTGTGGCTCCACGGCCTCGGCGCCGACGGCCACGACTTCGAGCCCGTGGTGCCCGAGCTCGCGCTGCCGCCGGACCTCGCCGTCCGCTTCGTCTTCCCGCACGCGCCGCCGCAGCCGGTGACGCTCAACGGCGGCATGGTGATGCGCGCCTGGTACGACGTCTACGGCCTCGACGGCCCGCGGCGCGAGGACGAGGCGGGGATCCGCGCCTCGCAGGCGCGCGTCGAGGCGCTGCTCGCGCGGGAGAAGGCGCGCGGCGTCCCGGCGGGGCGCCTCGTGCTGGCGGGCTTCTCGCAGGGCGGCGCGATCGCGCTCCAGACGGGGCTGCGCCATCCCGAGCGCCTGGCCGGCGTGCTCGCGATCTCCTGCTACCTGCCCCTCGCGCGCACGCTCGCCGCCGAGGCGCACCCGGCCAACCGCGACGTGCCGCTCTTCATGGCGCACGGCGCCTGGGACCCGGTGATCCCGCTCGCGCGCGCCGCGCGCTCGCGCGACCTGCTGGCGGGTCTCGGCTACCGCGTCGCGTGGCGCGAGTACCCGATGCCGCACGCGGTGTGTCCGGAGGAGCTCGGCGACATCGGGGCCTGGCTCCGCGCGGTCCTCCGGGCCTAGTCCGGTGGGGGGCCCGACGGGCTCCTAGCCGGCTGCGGTGCCGCCGGCGGCGAGCTTCAGGCACGTGCTGACGGCGTACGCGACGACCTCGCCGCGCTCGTCCACCACGTCGCACTCGATCAGGCCGACCGAGCGTCCCGCCTTGCGCACGCGCGCCCGGGCCGCGAGCGTGCCCGCGCGCACCGCCCGGAGGAAGTTGATCTTCATCTCGAGCGTCGTGTAGCTCTCGCCCTCGCCGAGCGTCGTCATGTACGCCCAGCCCATCGCGCCGTCCGCGATCGCGGCCAGGATGCCGCCCTGGACGGAGCCCATCGGGTTGGTGTGACCCGGCTGCACCGGCAGCTCCACGACCGCCTCGCCGGCGGCGAAGGACGCGAGGCGGAGCCCGAGGAGCGTCGCGACGGGCGGCGGGGCCGCCTCGCCGCGGAGCAGGCGCTCCATCCCGTCCAGCATCCTGGCCATCGCGCTCAGGCCTCCTTGACGGCCTTCTTCACCGCCTCCACGAGCTCCGGCGTCACCTGGAGCTTGTGGACCTCGGTCGCGTGCTTGCCCGCCTGCTGGAGGATCTCGTCCAGCGTCTTCCCGCGGGCGACGAAGGCGCAGGCACTGCCGGACACCTCGGCGCATCTCAGGATCTTCTCCATCTCGACCTTGCCCATGACGTCCTCCTTGCCGCGGCGCCTGGCCGCGTCTCGTGTCGTGCACGAGCGTAGCGACGCCCGGGCGCGCCTCCTATCCGCCATCCGGCGGATGGCCGGCCGCGGCGGGCCCGGGGCCGGCGGCCGGTGCTAGACTCGGCGCACGGAGACAGGACGATGACGGGGCAGGCGCTCGGGCTCGTCTCGGAGTTCCTGCTGGACCTCTACCGGCTCCAGGAGCCGTCGGAGGTGCTGAGCACCGTGGACCGCTACGCGCGCCGCCTGGCGCCGTGCGACCTCCTGGTCCCCGCCCTCACCGACCGCCCGTCGGGCCGCGTCACGCTCGCGGGCGTGCCTCCGGCCTTCGCGGACGGCTACGCGCGCCACGCCGCCGAGGACCGCGCGCGCACCGCGCACCTGCGCCCGCGCCACGCGGGCGCCGTGCGCCTGTCCGAGGTCGTCCCCGCGCCCGTGCTCCACCGCTCGGCGATCTGGAGCGAGGTGCTGCGTCCGCACCGGATCCGCCACGTGATGACGACGTGCCTCGGCGAGAACCCGCGCGTCACCGGCGTGCTCAAGATGATCCGACTCGACGCCGGGCGCGACTTCTCCGACGCCGAGCGCGACACGCTCGCGCTGGCGGCGCCGCACGTGCGCCTGGCGTACGCCAACGCCGAGGCGATGCGCCACCTGGCCGCCGCGGCCGGGCGCTTCGAGGCGGTCTGCGACCGGATCGCCGAGGGCGCGCTGCTCGTCACGCCGGCGGGGCGCGTGCTGTACCGGAACGCGCGCGCGCAGGCGCTCTGCGCGCGCTACTTCGGTCCGGCCGCGCGCCGCGGGCCGGCCGGCGGCGCCGTGCTGCCCGACGCGCTCCGCCCGCTGCTCGCGCCGCGCCCGACCGCCGCCACGTTCGCCGGGCCCGGCGGCGGCGCGCTCCGCGTGCGCGCGGCGCGCCTCGGCGCCGACGTGCTGCTCGTGCTCGACGAGCGCGCGGCGGCCGGCGGGGCGCCGCCCGCGCTCTCGCCGCGTGAGGGCGAGGTGCTGCACTGGGTGGGCGAGGGGAAGACCAACCAGGAGATCGGGCTCATCCTCGGCATCAGCGCGCGCACGGTGCAGACGCACCTCGAGCACGTCTTCGGAAAGCTCGGGGTCGTGAGCCGCGCCCAGGCGGTCGCCGAGGCGCTCAGGCGCCGCGCCGAGTAGCCGTCCCGGGACCCCCCGCGCCGAATTCGCCAGCGCCCCGGGCCACGTGCGGGGAGGGGGCGCCGGACCACGCGGCACGCGTCCGCTGCCCCTATGTGGCTGGGCTCCATCCGGGCGCGCGACGCCCGCCGCGCGCGTGGCGGGAACGGGTCCGGGCGCCCCCTCCCCGCACGTGGCCCGGGGCGCTGGCGCGCTCGTCGAATGATCTTGCTGACGGCGCGCGAGGCGCGGGGTGGTCAGGAGGCGATGCGCAGGCCCGAGCGCAGCTCGTACAGCTCCTGCGCGGCGAGCGAGCGGTTGGCCAGGCGCGCCATCGCGCCGCAGTAGCGGCAGTGCAGGAACGCGGGCTCCCGCACGACGAACGTGCTCTCGCACTTCGGGCACGCGTCCCGCGCGTCGCGGAGGAACCGCCGCGCCGCCCGCGCGAGCGCCCGGTCCGGCGAGAGCCGCAGCACCTGGCCCATAGGTGCGTCATTGTACCCCAGGCCGGGTCCCGGGGTCCCCCTCAGGCGGGGCCCCCGGCGCCGGCCGGCGCCTCGCGCGCCCCCCGCGCCTCCAGCGCCGCCACGCCCGCGGCCACCAGGGCGAGGGCGGCCGCGAGCACCCAGAACACGCGCTCGTAGGCGCCGAGCCCGATGAACAGGAGCGAGGCGCCGACGGGGCCGGCCGCGCGGGCGCCGTTGGCGCCGAGGGCCACGGCGCCCGCGATCGCGCCGTAGTGGCGCGGGCCGAAGATCTCGGCGATCGTGGTCGCGCGCGCCAGCGTCGACATGCCGTTCGACGCCCCGAGCAGCACGATCATCGGGACGAGCGACGGCATCCGCGCGACCAGCGCGAGCTGCGCGAGCGCCAGGCCCTGCGCGAGGAACACCGCGGCCGTCACCCAGCGGTGGCCCACCCACGCCGCCACGGGCGCGAAGCAGAGGCGTCCCGGGAGCTGCATTGCCCCGATCCAGCCGACGGCCGCCGCGGCGGTCGTCACGGACCAGCCGCGCGCGGCGAGGTAGGGGATCAGGTGCACGGTGACCGAGATCGTCGCGAAGTTGGACACGACGAACGCGAGCGTCAGGACCCAGAACACGGGCGTGCGCCGCGCCTCGGCGAGCGAGACGCCCGCGGGCGGCGCCGCCGGGCGGCCGTCGCGCGGGGCCGGCTCGGGGCGCGGGCGGCGCAGCACGAGCGCGTGCAGCGGCACCGTGACGGCGGCCAGGACGATCGCGAGCGTGACCAGCGCCGCGCGCCAGCCCTGGCGCACGAGCAGCCACGCCTCGAGCGGCATGAAGATCGTGCTCGCGAGGCCGGCGGCGAGCGTCACGGTCAGGAGCGCCCGGTCCCGATGGCGCGTGCGGAACCAGCCGACGATCGCGGCGAAGGCCGGCTCGTAGAGCGTCGCGGCCATCGCCACGCCCATCAGGAGCCAGAGCGCGTAGAGCGCGGGGAGGCTCTCGACGCGCGACCAGAGGACCGTGAGCAGGACGGCGAGGCACGAGCCCGCCGTCATGACGCCGCGCGGGCCGTGGCGGTCGAGCCAGCGCCCGACCGGGATCGCCAGGAGCGCGGCGGCGCCCATCCCGACCGAGAAGGCGCCTGTCACGGCCACGCGCGAGGCGCCGAGATCCTGCTCCATCGGGCCGAGGAAGACCGGGAAGCCGTAGTAGATGATGCCCCACGTCACCGTTTCGGTGACTGAGAGCGCGGCGACGATGACCCAGCCGTAGTAGACGCGCCCGAGACTCAGACGGTCACGGCCCTGTAGGTGGGCGTGCGCCACTCGGGGTGGCGCGCGTCCTGGCCGCGCACGAGCGCCAGGTACGCCTGGGTGATGCGCTTCGTGATCGGCCCGATCTCGCCCGTGCCCACCGGGAAGCGGTCGATCGACGTGATCGGCGTGATCTCGTAGCCGCTCCCGCAGAAGAACGCCTCCTCGGCCACGTAGAGCTCCGTGCGGTCCACCTCGCGCTCGACCACCTCCATGCCGAGCCCGCGCGGGCAGACGTCCTCGATGAGCGTCGTGCGCGTGATGGACTCGAGGATGTCGTGGCTCGTCGTCGGCGTGACGAGGCGGCCCTTGCGCACGACGAAGAGCGTCGCGCCGGTGCCCTCGGCCACCTTGCCCTCCCGCGTGAGGAAGATCGGCTGGTCGTAGCCGTCGGCCCGGGCCTGGAGGGTGGCCAGGCGCCCGTTCTGGTAGTTGGCGCCGCACTTCAGGCGGATCGGGATCGCGTTGTCGGAGGTGCGCTGCCAGGAGCTGACGCAGCAGGCCAGGCCCTGGCCCTCGGCCACGCGCGGCCGGCGTCGCGGGTTGATGTAGAGCCCCGTGGGCTGGGTGGCCTCGAGCCCGGGGCCGAGCACGTAGGCGACGAGGTGCAGGTGCACGTCCTCGCGCAGCTCGTTGCCCGTGAGCACCGCGCGCACGGCCTCGAAGAGGTCGTCGTCGTTGTAGGGCACCGTGAAGCGCATCATCTTCATGGACTCGCGCAGCCGCGTGAAGTGATCGGCCAGCCGGAAGGCGTAGAGCTCGCCGTCGGCGGCGTTCCAGTAGGCCCGCAGACCCTCGAAGACGTTGGTCGCGTAGAAGACCGCGGCGCTGTTCACCGGCAGCACCGCCTGCTCCTGGGGCAGGAGCCGGCCGTTCATCCAGATCTTGAAGTCCGCCATCGCGTTCCTTTCCGCCCGGGCGCGCGCGCCCGGGGCGTCAGGATGATAGCATCGCGTCGGCCCGCGTCTCACTTCCAGGCCGGGCTCAGCAGCGCCTCGTCGAGCACCGCCCGGGGTTCGACCCTGCAGCCACCCGCCCGGCAGGGCACGCGCACCTGCCAGCGCGGCTGGTCGCCGCGCTCGTTGAAGCCGCTGAAGACCCACGTGTCGCTTGCGCCGCCGCCGCGGTCGTTCTTGATCGCGAAGGTCGCGGACCGGCCGTCGCGACGCATGCCCTGGAGGAAGACGGGCAGCCGGCTGATCCAGGTGAGCGAGTCGGTGTCGAGCACTGCCGCCCACGCGATCATCACCCAGGCATCGGGTAGCGCGTGCAGGGTGGAGTAGCTGATCAGCACGAGCGGCCAGGCCGGCGCTGCGCGCCCGCTGAGGGCCGGCGGCGGGAGCCCCGCCGAGGCGTACGCGTAGTCGAAATTCACCCGGTCGCAGGTGGAGGCCGCGTCAGGAAGGTCGATGCCGGTCTCCTTGTAACCGAGCACCGTGCCGGCCGCGTCGGCGCGCATCAGGCTGAGCGTGCAGCGCGGGACGTCCGCCGCCGGCGTCCGGAACGCCTGGAGCTGCCGGATCGCCTCGCGCTGTCGCTCGTCCGGCGCGTGGCTCGCGACGGCGAAGACCTCGCCCTCTTGCGGCCGCTCGCGGTAGAAGCCGAACGTGAACGCGATGCGCCGCCCGTCGGGATACACGAGCTGCTCGCGGTCCCAGTCGAGCGTGGCGCCCGGAAAGGCGCGCGAGAGGAGCGCCTCCATGCGCTGCGCGCGCGCCGGGGAGACCTGGTCGCGGCGGCCCTTCGGCACCTGCGCCAGAGTCACCTCGGCCGCGAGGACAACCGTCGCCGCGGCCAGCACGAGCACGCGCGCGACCACGCCGAGACTCACGAGGTCATTCTAGCCGAAGGCGGCGCCGAGGCCGCGGCAGGCTCAGGGCAGCAGGTCGGCGACGCGGATGCGGGCGCGCGGCGCGGCGAGCGGCGACACGTGCCCGCCGGGCCTCAGCAGCCGGACGCTGCGGTACTTCCACCGGCCACTCGGGGATCCGACCGGATCGCGATAGACCTCGAGCGCGCGGTCCACGAGGTTGACGATCCAGTACTCGGCGATGCCCGCGCGGGCGTAGAGTTGCGCCTTCCGCACGCGGTCCCTCGGGAGCGAGGACTGAGACACCTCGACGATCAGGACGGGGGTGGAGGGATGCGCGTCGAGATAGTCGCGGGGATGTCCCCTCACCACCGCCAGGTCGGGCTCCGGCTCGGAGGTGTCGTCCAGCGCGATCGGCTTGGCGTCGCGAACGTGGTACCGCGCGCCGAAGGCCCGCTCGAGGGCCATGCGTCCGAGCCCGACGGCGGCGACGTGCCGACTCCCCTGAGGCTCCTTGACGACCAGCAGGCCGTCGAGCAGCTCGATGGGCTCGTCCTCGTCGAAGAAGCCCTGCTCGATCAGCCGGTCGTACTCGGCCCGGGTGAAGCGGCGCGTCTGGACGGGCGGCATCCTCATCGGTTGCGGCCACCTTACCCCCGGGCTCGGCCGAGGACAACGTCTCAGTGTGGCGACACCCCTGATGGTAGGATCGGGGCCATGAGCGAGGAAGCGCGCGAAAAGCCGAGCAACTTCATCCGCGACATCATCCTGGAGCACAACCGCACCGGCCGCTTCGGCGGCCGGGTCGTCACGCGCTTTCCGCCCGAGCCGAACGGGTATCTGCACATCGGCCACGCCAAGGCGATCTGCATCGACTTCGGCATGGCGCAGGAGTTCGGCGGGCGCTGCCACCTGCGCTTCGACGACACCAACCCGACCAAGGAGAGCCAGGAGTACGTCGACGCGATCATGCGCGACGTGCGCTGGCTCGGCTTCGACTGGGGCCCGCACCTCTACCACGCGAGCGACTACTTCGAGCAGCTCTACGCGTGGGCCGTGCAGTTGATCAAGGCGGGCAAGGCCTACGTGGACGAGCTGACGGCCGAGGAGATGCGCGAGCACCGCGGCACGCTGACCGAAGGGGGGCGCGAGAGCCCGCACCGGAGCCGCCCCGCCGAGGAGAGCCTGGATCTCCTCGAGCGCATGCGCCGGGGCGAGTTCGAGGAGGGCGCGAAGACCCTGCGCGCCCGGATCGACATGACCTCGGGCAACCTCAACCTGCGCGATCCCGTCATGTACCGGATCCGCAAGGCCCCGCACCAGCGCACGGGCGACGCGTGGTGCATCTACCCGATGTACGACTGGGCTCACGGCCAGTCCGACTCGATCGAGGGCGTGACGCATTCGATCTGCACGCTCGAGTACGAGGACCACCGACCGCTCTACGACTGGTATCTCGACCAGCTCGGCGTCCATCACCCGCAGCAGATCGAGTTCGCGCGCCTGAACCTTTCGCACACGGTCATGTCCAAGCGCAAGCTCCTCGAGCTGGTCAACGCGGGGCTCGTCACCGGCTGGGACGACCCGCGGATGCCGACCCTCGCGGGCCTGCGCCGGCGCGGCTACACGCCGGAGGCGATCCGCGACTTCTGCGAGCGCATCGGCGTCGCCAAGGCCGACAACCTGGTGCAGGTGGCGCTCCTCGAGCACTGCCTGCGCGAGGACCTGAACCGGCGCGCCGAGCGGCGCATGGCCGTGCTGCGGCCCTTGAGGCTGGTCGTCGAGAACTACCCCGAGGGGAAGGTGGAGGAGCTCCCCGCCATCAACAACCCGGAGGACCCGTCGGCGGGCTCGCGCCGGGTGCCCTGGAGCCGCGTGCTCTACATCGAGCAGGACGACTTCCGCGACCCGCCGCCGCCCAAGTACTTCCGCCTCTCGCCCGGCGCCGAGGTGCGCCTGCGCTACGCCTACATCGTCCGGTGCACCGGGGTCACGCGCGCAGCCGACGGCACGGTGGCCGAGGTGCGCTGTGAGTACGACCCTGCGTCCCGCGGCGGCGACTCCGGCGGGCGCCGGGTCAAGGGGACGCTCCACTGGGTCTCGGCCTCGCACTCGATCGGCGCCGAGGCGCGCCTGTACGACACGCTCTTCACCGCGCCCCGGCCCGACGAGGCCGAGGAGTGGAAGTCGGTGCTCAATCCGAAGTCCCTCGAGGTGCTCCGGAGCTGTCGCGTCGAGCCCGCGCTGGCCGGCGCGCCCGCGGAGGCGCGCTTCCAGTTCGAGCGCCAGGGCTACTTCTGCGTGGACGCGAGGGACTCGCGCCCGGGCGCCCTCGTCTTCAACCGCGCTGTGGGCCTGCGCGACACCTGGGCGAAGATCGAGAAGGGCGGGGGCTAGGAGCGGCGGGCCTCGAGGGCGGCGAGGCGCTCGCGGATGTCGATCGCGGTGTGCAGCTCGCGGTCGACGCCGTCGATCCGGGTGTCGAGCCGGCGGATCTCGGCGAGGAGCTCGGCCTTCATGTAGGTGAGCTTCTGATCGACGCCGTCGATCTTCTGGTCCAGGTGTTGGACGTCCGCGCGTACAGCCTGCAGCTCGCCGCGCAGCTCGCCGCGCATCGCCTGCATGTCGGCCCGCAGCGCGCGGATGTCGCCGCGGATTTCGTGCAACGCCGGCGCGACGATGTCCTGGATCGCCGACGTGACCTGATCGTAAACGCCCACGCGTCGCATTCAATCAGCCTCGTTCGTCTTGGTCAATGCCAGGAACAGGATACAGCACTCGAGCGGGCGCCCCCGCGCCGCCTCCCGCGGCGCCGATCCACGGCTCGCCTCGTCCGCGCGCCCGGCACTGGCCGTCGAGGAGGCGTGACTCGCGCGGCCCGGACAGCCGGGCCGGCGGATCGATAACCATTGGTTGTGGGCCGCCTTGACAGCGCCCACCAGATATGGTGTCATCCCGTCAACCGTAGCCGGTGAGGAGGGAAAACCGCCATGTGGGCTCTGACGAACAGGTCCGGGCCTCCTGTTCGCGTCGTGCTGGTGGTCGCCCTCGCCTCGCTGCTGTCCGGGTGCACGATGCTCGACGGGATCCTCGCCGGCGCCGGCGTCTCCACGCTCGTGGGGGCGCGCTCGCCGAGCCACGAGATCGAGCAGGTGTACTACCTCGGCGTCTTCGACCCTGACGACCAGGTGCCGCCGAGCCTCTACCGGCTCACGGTCCGTGGGCAGGCGAGCTTCATCAGCGCCGTCCAGTTCGCGTCCGGATGGGTCCCGGCCCAGCTCGTCGACTCGCTCGAGACGCGCATCCAGTTCAAGGAGAAGGGCACGGAGCTGGAGTTCACGACGGGTGACGCGAGCCGCCAGGCCAAGCTCACCCCCGGCCGGCGCCTGATGCTGTTCGGGCCGGAGGGCTTCCGCGAGGCTCCCGCCAACCACCGGCTCGTCATCGTGATGGGCTCCAACGCCGACAGCTACTTCGAGTCCATCGAGAAGGTGCTCGGCGCCGTCGCCGCCGCCAAGCGCGAGCAGGCCCTCACCCCGGAGGAGCGGCAGGGCGATGTGATCAAGCGCCTGCTCGAGTTGAGCGAGGAGCAGGGCCGGATCCAGCGGCTCAAGGCCGACTTCGACGCGGCGGCCGCCCCGCGGGCGGCCGCGTCCGGCGGAGCCACGCAATGACGACTCCGAGCCGGCGGCGCGCGCGCGCGCGGTCGTGGGTCGCGCTCGCGTCGCTCGGCGCCCTCGCGGGCGCGCTGGCCGGCTGCGCCGTGCTCACCATCGACGTGGACGTCTACAAGGGGCCGCTCGCCAACGACGAGCGCGTCCAGGTCGAGCAGGTCGCGGTCATGGCGATCGGGGCCAAGCCGCTCCTCATCCAGCTCCGCGACAGGGTGCAGGCCGCGCATGACTACAAAGACGACCCCGAGGGGGTGCAGAAGTTCCGCGGGGACTCCAAGAACAAGCACAGGTTCGACTTCATGGAGAACGGCGACGCCGTCTTCAAGGACGATTTGGCGCTCAAAGTCAACGCCGTCCTGAGTCTCTACAAGGACGTCGGCGGGACCCGCCTCGGTCCCTACCTGGCCGTGCTCGCCGGGGCGGGGCGGGACTACGAGAGCGCCTACCAGGCTTTCACGCGAACGCCCCAGAAGAACAAGCAGTTCCTCGTGGAGGTCAGCAAGGCCTTCGACATCGGCGTCGAGGACGCCCCCACGCCGGCAGCGATCGTCAAGTGCGGCCCGGACGTCACCGTGGACGCGCTCCGCCGGGCGCTCCGCCGCGAGTACCAGAGCTTCCTGAGCCCTCCAGAGGAAGGTCGCCGCTCGCCTGGCGCAACCGGGCTGCTGCTCGCCCACCGCTGCCTGCTGCTGAAGAAGGCCACCGTCCTCGCCCATCTCGGCCGGGCGTGGCCGGGACTCAAGGTGTCCATTCCCGATCCCACCGTCTCTGGGAAGCCGTTCTCCGGCTACGCCGCCGGCAAGCTGAGTCCCGAGCTGGTGAGCCAGGACGTCGTCTACGCCCTGCTGGCGACCGAGGGGCTCGCCGAGCTTCACTCACGCCTGCTCTTCGTCCCCGCGACGCCGCCGGTCTCGCCTCCCACCCCCACGGCGCGCGAGCGGTTCGTGCGCCGCGTCGGCGAGATCCTCGAGGCCTGGCCGCGTGCACGCGGCGCCCTGGAGCGGCAGTGGCAGGCGGGGCTCGACATGCTCCTGTTGCTCGCCCAGCCTCGGCCACCCGCCGGCGCCAGGGAGGCTGCGCTTCTCGAGCCGCTGGCCGGCCTCGTGAGCGAGCTGCTCGAGCCGCATCTCCTGAGGCCGCTGCTCGAAAGGGACGACGCGCCCCAGGCGCTCGCGAAGCTCCGGCCTCGACTCGCGCCCCGGCTGCCGTCCAACACGGCAGTGCTGAAGAGCGACGAGCGGCAGTTCGTGCGTGGTGAGCTGAAACAGGCTCTGATCGCCGACCCCGGTGGCATCGCAGCCGCGCTCGTGCGCGCGAACACCCTCGCGCGCGAAACCGAGTTCGGGGAGGCCGACATCGACGCCAAGAAGATAGACGGACGCTTCGCGCCGCCGCCGGCGCGCCGCTACGGCCTCGTCCGTGCCCCGCACCCTGAGATCGGCGAAGCGCTGACAACGGGCGACGTCGCGAGACGGACGAGCGCGATCCTCGAGGGGGCGGCCGCGGGCTTCGAGGCCGGGCGGATCACGGAGGGCCTCGAGACCTTGATCCGCAAGTACCGCGAGGCCGCGCACGGCGGCGCCCCGGGCGACACCGAGCGCCAGCTCCTCGACGAGCTGGTCGGCTTCGCGCAGAAGGTCCTCTTCGTGGCGAACTTCGGCCTGCTCGTCGAGGGGAGCCCCGAGATCCAGAAGGACAGCTTCCTCCTCCAGGCGGTCGGCAACGCGATCCTCACCCAGGTGGACGACCTCAAAGTGGGCGAAGCGGCCGGCGACCGCGCCGCGCGGCGCGCGGTCGCCGACAACGCGGTTCGCCTGAAGGTGTGGGAGAAGCTTCAGAAGCGGACCACGGGCACCGACCAGATCCAGTGCGGCAGCCCGGCGCCCCCCGAGCCGGGGGCGCGGGCCGACGCGGCCAAGGGTGTGCTCGACTGCATCGTCACCGAGCTGCGCTACTTGCACCTCGCGGCCCTGAAGACCGGCGGTGCCGGCTCCCAGGAAGCCAGGAACGCCCAGGAGGCGCTCCAGGCGGCGCTCGAGCAGCGCGCCCGCCTGATCCACATCCGGCCGGCCGCGGCCTTCCTGCGGAACAGCAACCCGGTCACGTCCCTGCAGCGCGACTCGGCGGCGACCTGGACCAACATGCTGAGCCGTCACGCGCTCCGGCAGTTCGGCCTCGGCGGCGAGGACGCCGCCTCCCGCCGGGCCGTGCAGGAGTTCGACAAGCAGTTCTGGCAGAACGTGAACACCGTGCGCGTCGCCGGAGCGGGCCGGACGAACTACGTGGTGACCAAGGACGACATCGGCAACTGGTACGTCAAGAACTTCTCGGCCGATCCGGAGGCGATCATCAAGGCGGCGAAGTCCCTCGCCCTCTACGCGGCCGGCGGCTCGCTGAGCGCCGGGGCCGTCGAGCGCGCCAGCAAGAAGATCGACGGCGACCTCAAGCCCGACGAGAAGCCTCCGGCGGGGCCGCCGTCGGGGGCGCTCCAGCGCCAGGAAAAGAAGGCCGACGACGAGCGCGCCGCCCTGATCGCCGATCTCCGCAAGGTGCGCCCGGCGCTCCGGGCCGCGATCGCGGCGGAGGCGGCCGGGATTACCGACCCCGACCAGCGCACGCTGTTCGCCATCGCGCTCGACCTCGCCTCCGGGGACGCCGGCTGCCTCCGGGAGGGCCGGCAGAGGTCCGAGGCGCTCGCCGAGCTGGCCGACCTCAAGGCCTGCCGAGACGAGGTCCTCGGGCGGATCGACGAGAAGCCCATCCACGCCGAGCTCCGCCGCCGGCGAGCGGAGCTTGTGCGCGCTGCCGAGGCGCTGGCGGCAGAGCGCGCGCAGGCCTCCACGGCGGCCCTCGACGCCCGGGAAAGGGCCGAGCGCGAGCTGGGCGTCGCCAGCGGTCAGGCGTCCGAAGGCGATGCCGAGGCGCGGGCCGCCGAGGCCAAGGCCGCCAGCGCCTCCGAGGCGGACAAGCCGGCCGCGCTCGCCGCGGCGGGCCAGGCGCGGCGGCGCGCGGACGAGAAGGCCGGCGAGCGCGACGCCCTGCGCGCGCGCCTCGAGGCCGCCAAGCGCGCGGAGACCGCGGCGGACCAGGAGAAAGCTGCCGCCGACGCGGCGCTCGCGAAGGCCCGCACCGACGCGTCCGCGGCGCCGAAGCCCCTCGATCCAGACACGCTGACGAAGGCGCGGGCGGCCGTCTCCAAGGCGTTCCGGTCGTCGACCGAACCCTTCCTCGCGCGGCTCGGGCAGCTCAACCGCGACCAGCAGACCGCGTTGCGGACTCTCCTGCCGTAGCGGCGGGACCCGCGCGACCCTCGAGAGCGCGAGCCCGGTCAGCGACGTCCCCGCCGCGTCAGAACACCGCAAGCGGGTTCGCGGGCGAGCCCGTGCCGCCCACCACGCGGAGCGGCGCGATCACCAGCAGGAACTCGTCGCGCCCCTCCTCCACGCAGGCGCGCGCCAGGGGCTCGAGGAGCGCGTTGTCGAGGAGCGCGACGCCGTAGGCGAAGAGCACGGCGTGCACGGCCCAGGGGATGTCGTAGCCGATCGGCAGGTGGTCGAGCATGTCCCACACGAGCACGCTCACGTCGTGGTCGCGGATGAACGGCAGGCACGAGACGTGAAGGCCGGGGCGCTCCCGCGCGCTCGGCGGGCCGAAGGGCCGGCTGTAGGGGCGCTCGGGGTCCTGCGCCTGCCACGCCTCGCGGCCGCAGTTGACGCAGATCGCGTCGCCGGGCTCGAGCGTGATCCCGCGCTCGACGAGGATGTCCTCCAGCTCCCAGCCGTGCACGGGCGTGTCCTGCGTCACGCACGGCACGCCGCGGTAGCGCGGGACGTCCAGCATGACGCCGCGGGTCAGGATGCCCTCCGCCCAGTGCTCGATCGACCCGAAGCGGGCGCCGTCGAACGTGATCTCCCGCTTCGGGTCGCGCCCGTTCCACATGGCCTCCTCGTCCCAGGTGTGGCAGAGCGCGTCGATGTGGGTGGAGGCGACGCCGTGGTAGAAGATGCCGTAGTAGTCGGCGGCGAAGCCGCCGGTGCCGCGCGGGAGCGTCTTCATGTAGTGCTGGGCGGGCAGCGCGTTGTTCGGGCCCGGCGCCGTCGGGAACGGACGGGAGAGCGACACGCTGCGCCCGCTCCGCACCAGGCGCGCCGCCGCGGCGCGCTTGGCCGGCGTGATCAGGTTGATCGCGCCGACCTGGTCGTCCGTGCCCCAGCGCCCCCAGTTGCGGCGCTCGCGGAGCCAGCTCCGGACTTCCTGCTCGGTGGGGAGCGGCCGCTCCGGCATCGTCGCCTCCCGGGTGGGTGTGCCGGCCGGTATGGTATCAGGCCCTGGGCCCGTATAATCGGGGCCGATGGGCGTGGCCGACCTCGAGCGCATCGCACGGACGTACGGGATCCGTCTCCTCCTCCAGTTCGGATCCACCGTCACGGGAGAGCTCCACCCGGCGAGCGACGTGGATCTTGCCGTGCTGCTCGAGCGGCCCGCGCCGACACTGGCAGAGCGCGCGGGGCTTCTCCACGAGCTGCAGGGCCTGTTCCCGGACCGGGAGGTCGACCTGGCGGTCCTCAACCGCGCCGATCCGCTCTTCCTCAAGAAGGTCACGGACAGCTGCCGGCTCCTCCACGGCGAGCCGGCGGCGCTGCAGCGCCTCAAGCTCTACGCGTTCAGGCGCTACCAGGACCACCGGAAGTACCTCGACCTCGAGCGGCGGTTCGTCGCCAGGGCCGTCGGGCGCCCGGCCGCCGATGGTTGACCGCGACCTCGTGACCCGGAAGATCGCCCTCATCGTGGACGACCTGCGGGCCATCACGTCGATCGCGCAGAAGCCCCTCGACGACTACCTCGCGCCGCCGCGCGACTACTACGAGTCGTTCACCCAGCCCGCCAAGCTCGGCGTCCTGCCGCCGGCCTTCGCCTCGCAGATCGCCGCCTGCGCGGGTCTCAGGAACCGGATCGTCCACGAGTACGACGAGATCGACCCGCGGCGCGTCTGGGAGGGCCTCCAGGCGGCCGTGCGCGACATCCCCGAGTACCTGCGGCGCGTCCACGAGCATCTCGAGCGGATCGCGTAGCCGTGGGCGAGACACGGGTCGACCTGCTCCATCTTCTCGAGGACCTGCGCGACGCGTATCCCGGGTCCACCGAGGAGACCATCCTCACCGAGATCGTCGCCAACGCGCTCGACTCGGGCGCGGGCACGATCACGCTCGCGGCCGACGCGGCAGCCCCCGCGCTCACCATCGTGGACGACGGCGAGGGCATGCGCCGCCGCGAGCTGGCGCGCTACCACGACATCGCGTCGAGCGCGAAAGTGCGCGGCGCCGGCATCGGCTTCGCGGGCGTCGGCATCAAGGTCGCGCTGCTGGTCTGCGCCCAGGTCCTCACCGAGACCCGGCGCGGCAAGCACCACGTGGCCTCGGCCTGGCGGCTCGCGTCGCGGCAGAAGGCGCCGTGGCGGTGGACCCCGCCGCCGGGGCTCGTCGGCGAGCGCGGGACGGCGGTGCGCCTGGCGCCGACCAACCCGCTCTCGCCCCTGCTCGACCCGGGCTTCATCGAGGGCGTGCTCCGCCGGAACTTCCAGCCGCTCCTGGACCCGGCGCTCGACGAGATCCTGGGCGCCCACTATCCGCGCGGCGTGGCGCTCGTCCTGAACGGGCGCGCCCTCGAGCGGCAGGGGTGGCGCGCGGCGGAGAGCGCGCCCGTCGCCATCCGCGTCGCGCGCAAGCGCAAGCCCGTCGGGGCCGGCTACCTCGTGCGCGACGCGACGCCGCTGCCCGAGGATCTCCGCGGGGTCGCGATCAGCACGTTCGGCAAGGTCATCAAGCGCGGCTGGGACTGGCTCGGCGTCGCCCCGTCGGCGCCCGAGCGCGTGGGCGGCCTGATCGAGGTGCCGGCGCTCGCCGGGTGCCTCACGCTGAACAAGGCCGACTTCATCCGCGCAGGGGCGCGCGGCGCGACGTACCTCGCGTACCGCAAGGCGATCCAGGAAGCGGTCTCGCGCCAGCTCGCCGCGTGGGGCGACGCGGGGGAGCCCGCCGAGCGCGCGCGCCGCCGCGCCGCGCGTCCCGTGGAGCGCGACCTGGAGGCCGTGCTCGCCGACCTGGCGAGCGAGTTCCCGCTGCTCGCGACGCTCGTGGAGCAGCGGGCGGGCGGCCAGCGGCGCCTGCCCGTCGCGGGGGCGGGGCCGGGCGGCGGCGAGGGCGCCGGCCCGGCGCTCGCCGTGAGCGAGCCCGCAGCGCCGACGGGGGAGCCTCCCGACGCGGTCGCTACCGAGCCTGAGGCGCCCGGGGCGCCGCCGCCCGTGCCGTCGCCGCCGCGGGCTGAGCCCGCGCCGCCGCCCGAGCCCGCAACGGGCCATCTCGCCGCGGGTCCGCGCACGCGCCGGCCTGCTCGCTACGGCCTGAGCATCCAGTTCGAGGCGCGCCCCGACGACCTCGAGCTGAGCCGGCTCGTCGAGTCCACCGTGTGGGTGAACGAGGCGCACCCGGCGTACCGGCGCGCCGTCGCCTCCCGCTCGGAGGGCTACCACGTGGCGCTCGCCGTGGCGCTCGCGCTCGCGCCGCTGGCCGTCGATCCCGCCAAGGAGCACGCGTTCGTCACGGTGTTCCTGGCCCGCTGGGGCGAGGCGATCGACCGGCAGAAGGGCCGCCGCCGGAAGTAGTCCGGGTGAGGGGAGGCCGCATGAGCGCGGGCGAGTGGAGCGAGGCGATCGAGCGGATGCTGGCGCGCGTGCAGGACACGGCGGCGCGCGTGACGGAGGGCTTCCCCCACTGGGCCGATCCGGAGACCGGCCGGTGGCACACGACGCCCGACGGCGACTGGACGGGCGGGTACTGGCTCGGGATGCTGTGGCTCGCCGCGGCGACGACGGGCGACGCCCGCTACCGGGCGTGGGCGGCGCCGCTCGCCGAGCGCCTGCGCGCGCGCGTGGACGCGGAGACCGTCTTCAAGTCCTTCCCCGTCTACTACGGCGCCGCGCTCGGCGCGATCCTCCACGACGCCCCGGGGCCGCGCGAGATCGCGGTCGCGACGGCGCGGAGCCTCGGACGCCTCTACGCGCCCGCGCTCAAGCTGGTCCCGCTCGGCGCCGCGGCCGAGGAGGGCGCGCACATCGGGGGCACCGAGACGAGCATCGACAGCCTGCAGGCGGCGCCGTTCCTGTTCTGGGCGGCCGGCGCCTCGGGCGACGCGCGGCTCCGCGAGGTCGCGACGAACCACGCCGAGACGATCATCCACCTGCATCTCCGGCCCGACGGCTCGTTCATCCAGTCGAGCTCGCTCGACGCCGCCACGGGCCGGCTGGTCCGGCACTACACGCACAAGGGCGTGAGCGACACGAGCACGTGGGGCCGGGCGCAGGCGTGGGGCACGCTGTTCTCGACGCAGAGCTGGCTCGCCGACCGCGGGCGCGCGGCGTGGCTCGCGGCGGCCGTGCGCGGCGCCGACTGGTGGCTCGCCCACGTGCCGGCCGACCGCGTGGCCTTCTGGGACTTCGACGACCCGGCGATCCCGCACACCGAGCGCGACACCGCCGCGACGGCCATCGCGACGGCCGCGCTCGTGAGGCTCGGCCGCGTGGCGCCGACCGAGGCCGGGCGCGCGCGCTACCGCGAGGCGGCCGAGGCGACCGCGCGGGCGCTCGTCGTGCGCTATCTGACGCCGACGCACCCGGGCGACCGGCGCGCGCCGGGGATGCTCACGGAGGCGTGCTTCAACAAGCGCGTGGACGCGCGGCCCCAGGACCGCGCGAACCGCTGCGAGTTCATCGTGGGGAGCTACTACCTCCTCGAGAGCCTGCTCGCCCTCGCCGGCCGCCTCGACCCGCTGCGAGTGTAGGGTCGAGCGAGGAGCGCCCGCCGATGTTGACGACGGTCGTCGGGAGCTACCCGCAGCCCGGCTGGCTCGTGGACCAGGCGAAGCTCGCGGCGGTCGGGGTGCCGCGCGTCCGCGCGCCCGAGGTGTGGCGCGTGGCCGCGCCCTGGCTCGCCGAGGCGCAGGAGGACGCCGTGCGTCTGGCGGTGCGCGACCAGGAGCGCGCGGGCGTGGACCTCGTCACCGACGGCGAGCAGCGCCGCGAGTCCTACTTCAACCAGTTCGCCAACGCGCTCGACGGCGTGGACCTCGAGCGGCCGGGAACGGCGCTGAGCCGGCTGGGCCGGCCGATCCCCGTGCCGCGGATCGTCGGGCCGATCCGCCGCGCGCGGCCCGTGGGCCTCGACGATGCGCGCTTCCTCCGGTCGGTGACCGACCGGCCCGTCAAGGTCACGGTGCCCGGCCCCTTCACGCTGGCGCAGCTCGCCGAGGACGAGCACTACCGGGACGAGGCGCGCCTGGCGCTCGCCTACGCGGAGGCGGTGAACGCGGAGCTGCGTGACCTCGAGCCGCACGTGGACGTGCTCCAGCTCGACGAGCCGTACCTGCAGGCCCGGCCCGACCGCGCGCGCGCCTACGCGCTCCCCGCCCTCGACCGGGCGCTCGCCGGGCTCACGAAGCCGACGTGCGTGCACCTCTGCTTCGGCTACGCCGCCTCGCACGCGCGCGCCGGGACGACGAAGCCGAGCGGCTACTCGTTCCTGCCCGAGCTCGAGCGCTGCGCGGCGCGCCAGGTCTCGATCGAGACCGCGCAGCCGCAGCTCGACCTGGCGGCCCTCGACGCGCTCCCGTCGAAGACGATCGTCCTCGGCGTCCTCGACCTCGGCGCCCCGGCGCCCGAGACGCCCGACATCGTCGCCCGGCGGCTCGAGGCGGCCCTCGCGCGCGTGCCGGCCGCGCGCCTCGTCGCGGCGCCCGACTGCGGGATGAAGTACCTCGCGCGCGGCGTGGCGTTCGCGAAGCTCCGCGCCCTCGTCGAGGGCGCGCGCCTCGTCGCCGGCCGCTAGGCCGGCCGGGGCCTGACAGGTGTCGCACCTGTCAGGGCGCCGGTGTGTTCCGCGAATCCACCCGCGCCGCCGCGCCATCGCAACAGTGGAGGATTTTTGCGATGGCGAAGCGGATTCTGACACCATTCGATTCACGAGAGCACAGCGAGACGATCGTGCCGATCGTCGCCGCACTGGCCCGCGGCGCCGGCTCGACCGTGCGCCTCCTGCGTGTCTTCCCGGTCCCGGATCGCGTGGTCGACACCGACGGCCGGACGGTCGCCTACAGCGACCAGGAGATGGCGCGGCTGACGTCCAAGGGGCTCGACGACCTCCGGCGCATCGAGGTCCAGCTCGAGGGCATCCCGGTCGAGCGCGTCGTGCGCTTCGGCGAAGCGACCGAGGAGATCCTGCTCGAGGCCGAGGCCTTCGACGCCGATCTCATCGCGCTCACGGCGTCGCGTCGTGGCCGTCTGCGCCGCGCGCTCGTCGCCGGCGTGGCCGAGCGCGTCGCCGGCAGGGCGCCGGTGCCCACCCTGCTGCTCCGCGAGTCAGCAGCCGGGCGTTAGCTTCCCACCTCGTTCGACAGCACCAGCGTGCCGGCGGCGGAGAGCATGCCGCCCATCCCGTTGACCAGGGAGAGCCGCACGCCCGGCACCTGGCGCGCGCCGCACTCGCCCCGGAGCTGCCGGGTGGCCTCGATGATCGGGAAGATGCCGTACATCCCGGAGTGCGTGTAGGACAGGCCGCCGCCGTTCGTGTTGATGGGGAGCGAGCCGCCCGGCGTCGAGCGGCCCTCGGCGAAGCAGTGCACGCCCTCGCCGCGCCCGGCGAGGCCGAGCGACTCGAGCATGAGGGGCGGCCCCGAGGTGAAGGCGTCGTAGAGCATGACGTGGTCGAAGTCGTGCGGCCCGACGCCGGCCATCCGGAAGGCCTTCTCGCCCGCCAGGCGCGTGGCCTCGCTGAACGTCAGATCCCGCATCTGCGTGACCATCACGTGCTCGGTGCCCTCGCCCACGCCTCGGACGTACACGGGCGGCTTCGCGCAGTCCCGGGCGCGGTCGGCGCGCGTGAGGACGACGGCGCCGCCGGCGTCGGTGACGAGGCAGATGTTGAGCACGTTGAACGGGTAGACGACCGGGCGCGAGGCGAGCACGTCGGCCACCGTGAGGGGCTCGCGGCGGAGCGCCTTCGGGTTCAGCATGGCCCACCGTCGCGTGGAGACGGCCACCTGCGCCCACTGCTCGAGCGTGGTCCCGTAGACGTGCATGTGGCGCGTGGTGAGCATACCGAAGAACGTCGGCGCGCCGCCGAAGCCGAAGGGCGCCTCGTACTGCCCGGTGAGGCTCGTGTCGCGGCGCGGGGAGACACCGACGCCCGAGCGGCCGCTCTCGCCGTGGGAGACGACGGCGACGTCGCAGAGGCCGTGGTGGAGCGCGGCGACGGCGTGGCCGACCTCGATGATGAACGAGCAGCCGCCGACGCTCGTGCCGTCCACGTAGCGCGGGGTGATGCCGAGCGCCTCGCCGAGGAGCGCGGGCGAGTGCTGGCCCGCGGTGAAGATGCCGTCCACGTCGGAGATCCGGAGCCCCGCGTCGCGGACGGCGTTGGCGACCGCCTCGAGGTGCAGCGTGAGCTGGCTCTTGTGCGGGAGGTTCCCGATCTCGTCGCTCTCGTCCACGCCGACGATGCAGGCGGCGTTCCGGAGCGCGCGCAGGTCCGCCGCGGCGCTCACGGAGCCGGCTCGAAGAGCGGCAGCGTGATCTCGTCGGTCAGCCGGTGGAACACGACCCGCACCGGCATGTCGCAGCGGATGGCCTTCGGGTCGGGCTCGACGTTGACGAGGTTCGAGAGCAGGCGCGGCCCCTCGGCCAGCTCCACCATCGCGAGCACCCAGGGCGGCGTCACCTTCCACGCGCGGTTGAAGGCCTGGTAGCCGATCTCGAAGGCGTGGAGCGTGCCCCGGCCGCTCGCCTGGATCCAGCCGACGTCGCGCGCGTGGCAGCGCGGGCAGAGGACCCGCGGGTAGAAGAAGACGTGGCCGCACGCCCCGCACCGCGGCAGCATCAGGCGGTGCTCGCGCAGGCCGTCCCAGAAGGGCCGGGCCTCGGGCGTGATCGGGTTCGGCAGCGGGCGATCGAGCTCCATGGATGTCCTCCGGCGGGGCGATCCTAGCCCAGCCCCGGACGGCCGTCCAGGCCGTGGGCCGCCGCGGCGCGCCGGGTGGTACGATCTCCGGGCATGGCCGGCGAGCCCCACGCGACGTTCTTCGCCCTCACGCCCGACCGCGTGCTCGACGCGGTCGAGGTGGGGGGCTTGCGCTGCACCGGCCGCTGCCTGCCGCTGCGCGCCTTCGAGAACCGCGTGTACGAGGTCGAGCTGGAGGACGAGCGGCGGCTCGTCGTGAAGTTCTACCGCCCCGGCCGCTGGTCGCGCGAGACGCTCCTGGACGAGCACGCGTTCCTGCTGGACCTCGTGGCCGCCGAGGTCCCGGCCGTCGCGCCGCTCGACCTCGGCAACGGCCGGACGCTGAACGAGATCGAGGGGATCTACTACGCGGCCTTCCCGAAGGTGCGCGGCCGTACGCTCGACGAGCTGGACGCCGAGGGGCGCCGGCGCATCGGCCGCACGATCGGCCGCCTGCACGCCGTCGGCGCCGCGCGTGACGCGCCGCACCGGCCACGCCTCAGCGTGGAGCGCTACGTCCTCGAGCCGCTCGAGGTCCTGACGAAGGGCGACGTCATCCCCGGGACGCTGGGGCCGCGCTACCGCGACGTCGCGCTCCGCATCGCCGACGCGGTCGCCGGGCCGCTCGCCGCCGCGCGCGTGCAGCGGATCCACGGCGACCTGCACATGGGCAACATCCTCTGGGCGCCCAACGGCCCGATCCTCGTGGACTTCGACGACTGCCTGGTCGGCCCTCCCGTGCAGGACCTCTGGCTCCTCGCGCGCGGCGACTCGGAGGAGGCGCGCCGGGCGCGCGCGGACCTCCTGGAGGGCTACGAGGTCTTCCGCGAGTTCGACCGCGCGACGCTCGCGCTCTGCGAGCCGCTGCGCGCGCTCAGGATCATCCACATGTCGGGCTGGATCGCGCGGCGCTGGGAGGACCCGTCGTTCCCGCCGGCGTTTCCGGGCTTCCGCGACCACCGCTACTGGATGGAGGAGTACGAGGCGCTGATCGGGATCAGCGAGGCGCTCTCGGGCGCGGGCTAGCGCGGCGTGATCGAGTAGCGGGCGCGCACCCGGGCCCAGTAGGCGGCGAGCGGCCGGCCGACGCCGAGGCGCCGGAGCAGCGTGTCGGGCTCGCGCGAGACCTCGAGCCGCGCGTGCCCGAGCCTCACGCGGTAGACGTCCGGCGCCGCGCGCTCGAGCTCCCAGGCGGGCCGGCGGTCGCCGCCGAAGCGCATGACCCGGCCCGCCCTGAGCGTGAGGCTCGGGAACGGAGACACGAAGCGGAGCACCTCTCGCGCGTCCTCGCCCGGCGCCGCGCCGGCCAGCTCGAGCGTCAGCGTGAGCTCGGGCGCGCGGCCTCCCGGCGCGTACGACACGCCCACGTACCGGTCGGGTCCGCCCTCCAGGGTCACGCGCCGCACGACCTTCGGATAGCCCCACGTGCTCCGGCCGCCGCCGCAGGAGTCGCCGTCGGTCACCGGCATCGTCAGCACGACCCAGCCCGGCTCTCCCTCGTGGAGCGCGAGCACCGAGACCTCGGACTCGCGGTAGGTCGGCCCGCTGGCCATCGCGTAGAAGTCGAGGACGGTGACACGCACGAGCGGCCGCTCCGGCACGGCGAACGCCGGCGGGATCGCGCGCCGGTACGCCGCGGGGTCCGCCGCCTCGAAGTACGCGCGGATCAGGTGCTGCTCCTGGTAGACGAAGCGCCCGGTGACGCGCCCGGACCAGGCGCAGCGCCCGAGGACGGGGTCGTCGAGCGGCCCGGGATCGTAGAGCGCGCCGGGGCCGGGCGAGTGGAGCCCGGGCGCCCCGGGGGCGCAGCCGGCGAGGGCCAGCGCGGCGGCGGCGACGAGCCGGCGGGCGCTCATACCCGGCGCGCGCTCATGCCCGGTCCCTCTCACGCCCGGCCCGTCCAGCGGCCCGGCACGTACATGCCGTTGACCGGCGTGGCGAACTCCTGACGGAACGGGTCGATCCCGACGCCGCGGACCGCGATCGTCGCGGGATCGGCGACGCCGAGCCCGACGGCCTCGGCGAAGACTAGGTGGCCGATCGTCGCGGGATCGTAGCGCATGGCGAGGCACGCGATCGCGTCCACCGCCACGGGGTCCGGACCCGCGAGGATCGCGCGCATCGGGCCGCCCGGCCCCGGACGGTACGGGTAGGCGCGCACGCCCGAGTTGATCCCGACGAGCGCGTCCAGCACCACGTAGTCGGGCGGGCGGGCCGCGACGAGGTCCGCGATGTGGCGCGCGAGCGGGACCATCCCGTGGTCGAGCCCCCACTTGCCGACGCGCCCTCCCGGCCGGAAGTACACGCCCGCGGGCGCCACGCCGATCCAGTTCTTCAGCGCGAGCGTCACGCCCGTGTACTCGTGGTTCTTCAGCACGGGCAGCGAGATCACGCGGTCGGCGTCGAGGAACGCCTTCGAGAGCCAGTACGCCGGGCTCTGGAGCCCGCGCGGGAGGCGCACCTCGCGCACCAGCTCGCGCCCGCCGGGCTCGCGCCCGGCCTCGTTCAGGTCGAGGAGCCCGGCGTCGAGGCGGCGGGCGAGCGCGCGGATCCCGCCGCGCTCGAAGGCGAGCTGCGTCGCCTCGGGGCGGTAGAAGGGCAGGGGCGTGCCCGGCGCCGACGCTGAGCCCTCGGCGAAGACGACCCGGCGCGCGCCGGCGTCGAGGGCGAGCCGCGCGACGGCCTCGGCGACGCGCACGTCGGTCGTGAACCCGGTGCCGCTCGGCAGCGGGAACACGAGGTTGAGCTTGAGGACGACGCGGTCGCCCGGCCGCACGATCCGCTCGAGCCCGCCGGCCCGCTCGACCGCCTCGCGGACGAGGCGCGCCGGGTCGAGGGCGCCCGGATCGGGCGCGTGGGCCGTGCCGACGACGGCGGGCCGCGCGGCGTGGACCACCCGCTCCGGCCGCGGGCCCCAGTCCCGCGTGAGCTGGTAGCGGAAGCCCGTCGTCGGCAGCGGCACGCCCGCGGCGGTGGGCGCGGCGGGCTGCACGGCCGGCGCGCAGCCCGCGGCCGCCAGCGCGGAGAGGCCGCGGAGAAACTCGCGTCGCGTCGTCATGGCGGATCGCCCCCCGGTCCTCGTGGTGTATGGTAGTGCCCGCGACGCGACCGATCAACGGAGGGACCATGGACTTCTTCGAGGTCGTCACCACGCAGCGAGCCATCCGGCGCCTCACGCCCGACCCGATCCCCGACGCCGTGCTCCGCCGGATCCTGGACGCGGCGATCTGCGCGCCGAGCGGCGGCAACCGCCAGGGCTGGAGCTTCGTCGTGGTCCGCGACGCCGCGACGCGCGCGCGCCTGGGCGAGCTGTACCGCGAGGCGTGGGGCGAGCTGCTGAAGCTCCCGTACTACCGGGACGCCTCCGCGGCGCCGCCCGACAGCCCGGTCGGGAAGATGGTCGCCTCCGCGCGGCACCTGTCCGAGCACCTGGCCGAGGCGCCGGTGCTGATCCTCGCCTGCGTCGCGACCGACGGCGTGCCGCCGACGCTGACGACCGGCGCCTCGATCTACCCGGCCGTGCAGAACCTCATGCTGGCGGCGCGCGCGCTCGGCGTCGGCAGCTGCCTGACGACCATCCACCGCTTCCGCGACCGGCAGGTGAAGGAGCTGCTCGGCATCCCCCTCGAGGTCGAGACGGCGGCGCTGATCCCGCTCGGCCACCCGCTCGGGAAGTTCGGGCGCCCGCCGCGCCGCCCCGTCGCCGAGGTCGCGTTCGCCGACCGCTGGGGCCGCGCCTTCTAGCTAGCGGTGCCGGTGAGCGGCCCGCCGCAGGCGGGTCCGCTCCACTGACTGGTTCATTGAGGCGATGGAGCTCTGCACGAACCTTGTCGCAGGCCTTCACCAGGAGTGCTGGATGCGTGTTTAGGATCCGCCCGTGGAATCGATTGAGCGTTTCGAGTCCGATCTGCTTCATGTAGCCGGCAAGAAGGACAACATCGGCCGCGCAGTCGGCGAGGGTCTGGCAGATCGCCGCGTCCAGGCCCGCCGGATCCGGATGGGTGCGACTCGAGGGGTGGTGGGCAGGAATGCCAGCAGCGCGAGCGCGCTCCAGTGCTCCGGACTCCTGGTTGTTGCTGATAACTTGCCCGACCTGCAGCGTGGTGCCCTCGTGGGACGCGAGGACTGCGATCCTCACATGGAGTCGATCCCTCCTCTATCCGCCCAACGCCGGTATCAGCCGCGGCCGAAGGCCGCCGGCTGCATGCCGAAGTTATGCGGATTGAAGCCGAGCCGACCGACGAACCAGAGATGACCTGACCCTGCGCGGCAAGTCAACGGCAGCAAACCATTCCGCTGGGTACAGGTAGTCCTCGCCGCTCTCGTCGACGATCCGCAGGTCGCCCTCCCGTGCCGCGCCTTCATCGGGAAGTGCCCGATAGATTTTGTGCAACTCCAACGACGCCGGATACGCGGAGTTCTCGACGCACACGACGAACCTGAGAGCCGAACGACGCCGTGGTTTGCTGGTTCTAGTCGACATACCGCTTGCGCTTGATTTCCTTACGGCCGATCCCATGCGCCTCATACCAGTGCAACTCCGCCTTTCGTATCGTTCCGCTCCGCAGCCGGACCAGGGCTACGCCCCTCAACTTCCGCCACCGGCCCCTCCCGTACAGCCTGCGAAGGCGTTGAAGACCTCGAATACTCGACCCCACCGCGATCGTCTGGATCTGCGTGATCTCGCCGACGATCTCGAAGGGCATTGGCCACCATTATCGCCTCACGGCGAGATCAGCGCTACACGGACCGAGGCCGCCCAACGTCGGCGCTGAGCGGCCGGCGTAGCCGGTCCGCTCAAGCGGCTTGTTCGGCGCTTGTCATGGCGACTTCTACATAGGTGCTGGCGCCGTCGCCGCCGGGCGTGCCATCGCAGGCCGCACAGGGGGGCGAGATCGCGCATCGACATGACTCTCATGCGCGCGTCAGTCGTCAGCCTCCCTTCGTCAGCGAAGAGCGTGAGGACCTTCAGCTCTTCGGCGACCGCGCTGGCGATTGCCGGCCGGTGCTGCAAGCAGCGGCGGGAAGCATCAACGGTACGTCCGTTCCGGCCTGCCAGCGGCTCACTCCGCCTTCCGCTTCCACCCGCGCGCCTCCATGCACTCGTTGAACGTGCTGCGCCGGCTGAACAGGCCGACGATCGGCATGATGGCCCCGCCAAAGGCCGTCGCCCGGTAGCTCGACGACCACGATGTAAGATGCGGGTCGGCCGTAAACCATATGCCGAGCTAGCCTGTGCCACACTAGCTAGTCTCGCAACCTCCGCACCGGCAGCTCCACGATGCCGCTGCCGACGATCGACAGCTCGCCGTCCTGCTGGCGCGCCTCCTGCTCGATCTCCACGAGGTGCCGGTCGTTTTCGACGAACTTCCGCACGACCGTGCCGTCGATCCGGAGCGTGTCGCCCTCGGGATTGTGGCGGCGGATCTTCGACTGCGCGCGGCGGAGGAACCCGTCGTCGCCCATCCAGTTCGTGAGGTGGTGCGTCAGCCAGGAGCAGCGCTCCGGGCCGTAGTCGTACGCGCCCGGCGCGCCGACCATCGTCGCGAGCTCGTGCTCCCAGTGCACGCGCTCGGGGCAGTCGGGGATGCCGAAGCGGTTCGTGATGCCGAGCCCGGCGTGGCGGTGAATCAGCTTCCACGCGAGCTTGTTCGCGCGGATGTAGAGCCCGCCCCAGCCCTGCGCGTACGCGATGAAGCCCGTCACGGTCATCGGGCCCTTGGCCATCGTCGGCAGGCGCTCGCCCTCGCGCACGTCGTCCCAGTACCGCGGCGTGGCCCCCCGCACCTCCTCGTTCGCGTACAGCCGGTAGGTCTCGGCGAGCTCCTCCTCCGTGTAGCGCTTCGGCGGCTTGCGCCGGAGCGCGGTGTACTTCGTGCCCGCCTCGCGCGCGAGGTCGCGGTCGGTGCGGAAGCACCAGCTCTCGGCGTCGGCGACGAGCTCGCCGCGCTGGTTGTGGAAGTCGACGTGGTAGATCTGCTGGATCGCCCGCCCGGCGAACGTCGTCTCGTGCTCGATCGCGTCCTTCAGCCACGCCTCCGTCGTGATCTCGTCGTTGCGCCGCACGGGGAGGTGCCAGCGCCAGTCGGCGCCCGCCCACATCGCGTGCACGCCCGACAGCCCGCCGACGTAGCCGGAGATGATGCGGTTCGTGGCGAACAGGAAGCTCGGCGGCGCGACGATACCGCCGTAGCGCGTGCGGGCCGCGTAGTCCGGATCGCACCAGAGCGGGTTGTCGTCGCCGATGCCGTGCGCGTAGTGACGGATGGCATCGAGCGTCGCTTCGCGGCACCACGGCTCCAGCGTGTCGGTGATCCTGACGCCGATGCGCTTGCGCAGGTCCTCGAGGCCCTGGTCGGTGATCTTCGGGAAGAGCGCCGCTTTCTCCTTACGGGGCATGCGTGTTCTCCCGGTCGGCCGGCGATGGCGCCGCGAGCTCGGCCTCCCGGAGCGCCTTCCGGTTGACCTTGCCCGCGGGCGTCCTGGGCAGCTCGGAGACGAACGCGACGTGACGCGGGTACTCGTGCCGGCTGAGCCGCGTGCGCGTGAACTCCTGCAGCTCGCGCGCGAACGCCGCGTCGCCGGGGCGCGCGCTCACGACGAACGCCTTCACGACCTGGCCGCGCAGCGCGTCGGCGACGCCGATCACGGCGGCCTCGCGCACGTCCGGGTGCTTGAGCAGGACATGCTCGATCTCCACGGCGCTCATCGTCCAGCCCGCGGAGATGATCACGTCGTCCGCGCGGCCCGCGTGGTAGTAGTAGCCCTCCTCGTCGACCCAGCCGCGATCCTTCGTCGCGAGCCACGCGTCGCGCCGCCACACCTTGATCTCGCCGACCTGGCGCGGGGCGCCCGGCCGGCCGTCGGGTCCCTGCACCTCCAGGCGCACGCCGGGCACCGGCTTGCCGAGGGCGCCCGGCCGGACCACGTAGTCGGGGGCGCCCGGATAGTCGGCGAGGACTACGCCGACCTCCGTGGTGCCGTACATGCTCGACACCGGCACGCGGAGCGTCTGCTCGACGAACGTGCGCGTGGCGCCGTCGATCGGCTCGCCCGTGAACGACAGCTTGCGGAGCGCGTAACGATACTTCGCCGTCTCGCTCGACGCCTTCAGCATGCGGTAGTGCGTCGCCGCCGCCGCGAGGTTCGTGATGCCGTAGTCCTGGAGCGCGCGGAGCAGACGAACCGGGTCGAACTTCCCGGCCATCGTGCCCGTCGTCACGCCGAGCGCGAGGGGCGCGAGCGTGCCGTGCCAGAGGCCGTGCCCCCACGCGGGCGAGGAAGGGCAGAAGAAGACGTCGCCGGGCCGGATGCCGGTGCCGTAGAGCGCGGCGACCATCACGACGACGATCGCGCGGTGGGTGTGGCGGACGGCCGCCGGCAGCTCGCGCGTCGTGCCGGACGTGTACTGGAAGACGGCGAGGTCGTCGGCCGCGCTCTCCACCCTCCAGCGCACCGGGTGCCGCGCGAGCGCCGCCAGCAGCGCGTCGTCGGCGGCGACGACGTCGACGCCCGGGATCCCGCGGGCGGTTGCCGCCTTCTCGGCGGTCGTCAGGAGCAGGCGCGGCGTGCAGTCCTCGACGCGCAGGCGCACGCCGTCGGGGCCGAAGAGCGTGAACAGCGGCACGGCGATGGCGCCGCGCTTGACGGTGCCGAAGAGGGCGACGTAGAAGGGGAGCGACGGCTCGAGCATGATTGCCACCCGGTCGCCGGGGACCACACCGCGCGCCGCGAGCCAGTGGGCGAAGCGGGAGGACCAGGCGGACAGCTCGGCGAAGGTGAAGGCGTCGTCGCGGCCGTCCGCGTGCGCCACGCGCACCGCGACGCGCCCGGTGTCCGCCCAACGGTCGACGCACTCGTGGGCGATGTTGAGCGCCCGCCGGTTGCCGTCGAACAGCTCCCACAGCGCCGCCGACGAGTAGTGGCGGTGCGCGTCCGCGTAGCTCGTGTACTCCGTCAGCCTGGTCATGCCGCCCAAGTCTACCCCGGCGCGGGCGGCGTGCGCTGGCGCCGCCCGCCGCGCCGTGCGATCCTTCCGCGCATGGACCCGAAGACGATCCAGGGCCGCGACGTTGCCTACCAGCTCCACCCCTTCACCAACCTCGGCCGGCACGAGGCCGAGGGGCCGCTCGTGATCACGCGCGGCCGCGGCGTGTACGTGTACGACGAGGCCGGGCGCGAGTACCTCGAAGGGCTCGCGGGGCTCTGGTGCACGGCGCTCGGCTTCGGCGAGGAGCGCCTCGTCGAGGCCGCGACGCGGCAGCTGCGGCGCCTGCCCTACTACCACCAGTTCGGCGGCAAGGCCAACGACACGGCGATCCGGCTGGCCGAGCGGCTGATTGGCCTGGTCCCCGCGCCGATGTCCAAGGTGTTCTTCAACAACTCGGGCTCGGAGGCCAACGAGAGCGCGATCAAGCTCTGCTGGTACTACAACAACGCGCTCGGCCGTCCCCGGAAGAAGAAGATCCTCTCGCGCCTGCGGGCCTATCACGGCGTCACGCTCGGCGCCGCGAGCCTCACGGGGCTCACGATCGCGCACCGCGACTTCGACCTGCCGATCCCGCAGGTGCGCCACGCCGACTGCCCGTACCCGTACCGCTACGCGCGGCCCGGCGAGAGCGAGGAGGACTTCGCGACGCGCCTGGCCGAGAGCCTCGAGGCGCAGATCCTGCGCGAGGACCCGGACACCGTCGCGGCGTTCATCGCCGAGCCCGTCATGGGCGCGGGCGGCGTGCTCGTCCCGCCGCGGACGTACTTCGAGAAGGTCCAGCCGGTCCTCGAGAAGTACGACGTGCTGCTCATCGCCGACGAGGTCATTTGCGGGTTCGGTCGCACCGGGCGCATGTTCGGCAGCGAGACGTTCGGGCTCCGGCCCGACATCATGACGATGGCCAAGGCGCTCACCTCGGCGTACCTGCCGCTCTCGGCCACGCTCGTCTCCGAGGAGATCTACCGGGCGTGCGTCCGCCAGAGCGAGAAGCTCGGCATGTTCGCCCACGGCTACACTTACACGGGGCACCCGGCGGCGTGCGCCGTCGCCCTCGAGGTGCTCGACATCTTCGCCGAGCGCGACCTCCTGGGGCACGTCGGGCGCGTCGGGCCGCGGCTGCTCGAGGGGCTCCGCGCGCTCGCCGGCCACCCGCTCGTCGGCGAGGTGCGCGGCGTGGGCCTGCTGGCGGGCGTCGAGCTCACGCCCGACAAGCCCGGGCGCGGCACGTTCGATCCGCCGGGCTCCGCGGGCGCGGTCTTCGTCCGGCGCGCCGAGGCCAACGGGCTCATCCTCCGGGCGCTCCAGGACACCGTCGCGCTCTCCCCGCCGCTCGTGATCTCCGAAGCGGAGACGGACGAGCTGCTCCGGCGCTTCCGCCGGGCGCTCGACGAGACGGCGGAGGCGCTCGGCCGCTGATGCCGCGCGCGCGCGCGAAGCCATACGAGCTCCCGCCGGCCTTCGCGCGGATCCTCTGCATCTCCGCGCATCCCGACGACAACGAGTTCCTGATCGGCGGGAGCGTCGCGCGCTGGGCGCGCGCGGGGCGCGAGGTGGTCTTCTGCCTGGTGACGACCGGCGCCGCCGGCACCAACGAGCACACGCCCTCGTCCGCGGGCCTCGTCGCCGTCCGCGAGCGCGAGACGCGCGAGGCCGCGCGCATCCTGGGCGTGCGGGAGCTGGTCTTCCTCGGCTACCCGGACGGCGTGCTCGAGGCCACGCTCGACCTGCGCCGCGACCTCACGCGCGTGATCCGCCGGCGCCGGCCCGACGTGGTCGTGTGCGGCGACCCGACCGTGCGCTGGTTCGGCCAGGAGTACCTGAACCACCCCGACCACCGCGCCGCGGCCGGCGCGGCCCTCGACGCGGTCTTCCCGTCGGCGGAGACGCGCGCGATCTTCCCCGAGCTGCTCGAGGAGGGCCTGCCGCCGCACAAGGTGCGGACGGTCCTGCTCGCCGCGAGCCTCGAGCCCGACACGTGGGTGGACATCGGCGAGACGCTGCCGACCAAGATCGCCGCGCTCCGCGCCCACGCGAGCCAGGTCGGGCCGGGCGAGTGGGTGGAAGCGCTCCTCACCGGCTGGGCCGAGCGCGCCGGCAAGCGCGCCGGCGTCCGCCACGCGGAGGGCTACAAGCGGTTCGTCCTGAACGGAGCCTGAGAAGGAGGGCGCATGAGTCTCCAGGAGCGGCTGGACCAGATCAAGGAGGGTGCGAAGGCCCGCATCCCCGGCCCGCTCTACGAGGTGATGGCGAAGGCCACCGCCGACCTCGTCGCGGCGGGGCTCGCCGCGCGGGCGGTGAAGGTCGGCGACCGCATGCCGGCCTTCACGCTGCCGGGCGTCTCCGGGCGCCGGGTCGCCTCGGACGCGCTGCTGGCGCGCGGCCCGCTCGTCGTGAGCTTCTACCGCGGCCGCTGGTGACCGTACTGCGTCGCAGAGCTGGCAGCTCTGCAGCAGACCCTGCCCGACATCACCGCCGCCGGCGCCACGCTCGTCGTCATCTCGCCGCAGGTGGCGGCGAGCCCGCGCGAGGCGGGCGTGCAGCACCCCGAGCACGCCTACGAACTGCTGCTCGACCGCGGCAACGAGGTGGCGCGGCGCTTCGGGCTCGTCTTCGCGCTCCCGGACGAGATCCGCGACATCTACCGGAAGTTCGGCACCGACCTCGAGACGGCGAACGGCGACGCCTCCTGGACCCTGCCCATGCCGGCCCGCTACGTCGTGGACCGGCAGGGGGTCGTCCGCGCGGCGGACGTCCATCCCGACTACACGCGACGGACCGAGCCCGCGGAGACCGTCGCGGCGCTCACGAGGCTCCCGTGAGACACCGGATCGCCGTGATCCCCGGCGACGGGATCGGCAAGGAGGTCGTGCCCGAGGGCATGCGCGTCCTCGACGCCGCCGGCCGCCGGTTCGGCTTCGACTTCGAGTGGACGACGTTCGACTGGAGCTGCGAGCGCTACGCGCGGACCGGGCGCATGATGCCCGAGGACGGCCTCGACCAGCTCCGGCGGTTCGAGTCCATCTTCCTCGGCGCGGTCGGCTTCCCCGGTGTGCCCGACCACGTGTCGCTGTGGGGGCTCCTGATCCCGATCCGGCGCGGGTTCCGCCAGTACGTCAACCTGCGCCCGGTGCGCCTGCTCCGGGGCGCCCGCTCGCCCCTCGCCGGCCGCGGGCCCGCCGACATCGACATGCTGATCGTGCGCGAGAACAACGAGGGTGAGTACTCGGAGATCGGCGGGCGGCTCTACCGCGACACGCCCGAGGAGCTGGCGGTCCAGCAGGCGATCTTCACGCGACGGGGCTGCGACCGCATCATGCGCTACGCGTTCGAGCGGGCGATGCGGCGGCCCCGCCGGCACGTGACCTCGGCGACCAAGTCGAACGGGATCATCCACAGCATGCCGTACTGGGACGAGCGCTTCGCGGCGATCGCGAAGGAGTACCCCGACGTCAAGACCGCGCAGTACCACATCGACATCCTGGCCGCGCACTTCGTGCAGCACCCCGACTGGTTCGACGTCGTCGTCGCCTCGAACCTCTTCGGCGACATCCTCTCGGACCTCGGCCCCGCCATCGCCGGCTCCATCGGGCTCGCGCCGGGCGGCAACATCAACCCCGAGAAGGAGTTCCCGTCGATGTTCGAGCCGGTGCACGGCTCGGCCCCCGACATCGCGGGCAAGGGGATCGCCAACCCGATCGCGCAGATCTGGACGGGGGCGATGCTGCTCGAGCACCTCGACCACGCGGAGGCGGCGGCCGCGGTCGTCGGGGCGATCGAGCGCGTCGTGGAGGAGGGCAAGACCCTGACGCGCGACCTGGGCGGCCGCGCGACGACGCGCGAGGTCGCGGAGGCGATCGCGGCGCTGGTCTAGGATCGATGCCGCGCTCCTCTTGGCCCTAAATGAGGGCGAAGGCCCGGGGCGACCGCCGTCAGAACACGGGCATGACGACGCGGGGCCCCCAGTGGTTCTGCGGCAGCGGGATGCGGAGGCCTGTGACCTCGCCGCTGGCCGGCAGTACCTCCACAATCGCGAGTGGGATGAGCCGAACGTCGACGTCGAGCGCGTCTTCGAGCGTGAGACGCCCGCCGTAGGCCTTCTCCGCCCGCGAGAGCACGACCTCGACAGGCTCGTCGACGCCATCGGGATCGACGCCGAGTTCCGGGCCCCCGTGGCGCCGGTCCGGCGCCTGCCCCGGCGGAAGGGTGTAGTACATGCCCTTCATCCCGTACCGGGGCGGCAGGATCGTAGCCACCACCGGCCCGTCGGCCCGCGTCGCCTCCAGGCGGGCACGCACCCGGGCGTCGGCAAGCGCCGCGTCGAACACCCGGGCCATCCAGGACTCGGGTTTGGGCCAGACGCTCAGCACGACCGCGCGCTGTTCGGGACGAGACAGGATGGGGATGCTCGCCCGCGTGTAGGCGCGGAGCGCGAAACCGAGCGCGAAGGCGAGCGTCAGGCACACGACGTAGGCGGTCGCCCACCCGACGGCGCGAGGCCGGAGCCGCCCGAAGATCCTCTCGAAGAGCCGGCGCACGGGGCTGCCGGGGAGGAAAGCGCCGCGGCCCCGTGCCCAGCCGAGGTAGTCATCTCCGAAACGCCCGGCCATCCGCCGCTCCTCGAAGCGCGCCAGGCCCGCATAGAGGAAGAGCATCGTCACCCAGGTGCCGAGCAGGAGGAACCGCGGCCATATCGTCAAGAGGCCCCAGCCGGCCACGGCGAGGCACAGGTACTGCGGGTGGCGGACGAGCCGGTAGAGGAACCCCTTGGCCACGCCGCGGCGGGTGAGCTTCTTGCCGTAGACCTGAGCGGCCGAGACGACGAACCCCGCGAGCCCGAGCGCGAGGAGCGCCATGCCGAGCGTGCGGTGCCACTCGAGCAGGCGCGAGGTCGTCATGGCGGAGTGATTGAGGAAGAAGCCGTCGAGCCACGCCGTCAGCGGGCTCGTTGAGAGGCCCTCGAGAAGAGACCCAAACTGGAGGCTCGCATAGAAGAACCCGGCAAAGGGGCTGATCATGATCAGCACCTCCGCCGCCGCGATGCCGAGCACGAGGAGCGTTCCCGCGCGGCCGAGCTGGGCTGATAACCTCACGGCTCTCTCCCTTCGGGGTGGCGCATCAAACTGACTCACTAGCCTAGCGCCAGACGCCAGGCGCCCGCGACGGCGAGCGCGGCCAGCGCCGCGAGCGTCCACTGCGCGCGCGGGCCGAGCGGGCGCCGGAGGGCGACGCCGGCGGTGAGCCCGAGGGCACCGCCGCAGAGGAGCCCGAGGCCGTGCGCCAGGACGTCGGCGTCCGGGCTCGTCCCGAGCATCGCCAGCAGCAGCAGGCTCGCGGCGAGCACCAGCCAGCGCTTCCCCCGCGCGCGCCGTGGGGCCCCGGCGAGGCGGAGCGCCGCGAGGATCCCGATCGCCCCGAAGGTGGCGGTGGAGACGCCGACCGCGACGTGCCGCGGGTCCCGCGCGAGGGCGCCGAGCAGGTTGCCGGCCGCGCCCGCGAGGAGCACGAGCCAGAGGCCGCACCCCGGCCCCAGCTCCCGCACGACCGCGGCCAGGAGCACCGCGGTCGCGACGGCGTTGCCGGCCACGTGGACCGCGTCCACGTGGAGCGTCAGCGCCGTCACCGCCCGCCACGGCTCGCCGTCCACGATGCGCCCGGCCGCGCCGGCGCCCTGCGCGAACCAGCGGGAGCCGGCGGCGGGCGGGCCGGTCACGATGAAGAACGCGAGGAGGAGCGCGCCGACGGCGCCGCCGACCGTCCACGCCACGCGGGGCGAGGCGCCCGGGGGGCTGGCGGCGGCCGGCTCCGAACGGGCCTCCTCGTCGTAGGCGGCGAGCGCGGCCTGCGCCCGCGGGGCCTCGTCGGCGGGGACGAGCAGGCTGAAGCCCGCGCCGTCCGGCGCGACGCGGTGCGGGATGCCCGCGGCGGCGAGCACGAGGGCCCACTCCTCCGCCCGGGCGGCCCGTCGGGTCGCGCGGATCGCCGTCTCCACGGCGTGATGCTACCCCTGGGCGGCCGGCCCACGGGCGATTCCTGGCGGCCGCGCGTGGGGCTATCATCTCTCGCGGGGGACCCACACGATGGCGACGGCGCGGCTCAACGGGATCGAGATCGACTACGAGGCGACCGGCCGGGGGCGGACGGTGCTGCTGAGCCACGGCTACTCGGCCACGCGCCGCATGTGGGACGGCCAGCACCGCGCCCTCGGCGAGCGCTACCGGGTGATCAGCTGGAGCCTGCGCGGCCACGGCCGGACCGAGAGCCCCGCGGACCCGGCGCAATACTCGGCGGACCTGACGGTCGCCGACATGCGGGCCCTGCTCGAGCACCTCGGTGTGGCGCGCGCGGTGGTCGGCGGACTCTCGCTCGGCGGCTACGTCTCGCTCGCGTTCGCCCTGACGCACCCGGCGCTGGTCGAGGCGCTCGTCGTCTGCGACTCGGGCCCGGGCTACCGGAGCGACGAGGCGCGGGCGGCGTGGAACGCGCGCGCCCACGAGCGCGCCGCCGAGCTGGAGGCGCGCGGGCCCGCCGCCCTCGGCGACCGCAGCCGCGAGATGCGCGAGGCGATGGGCGAGCACCGCTCCGCCCAGGGGCTCGCGCACGCCGCGCGCGGGATGCTGGCCCAGCAAGGCTCACGCGTGATCGACGGGCTGCCGGCGATCCGCGTCCCCACGCTGATCGTCGTCGGCGACCAGGACCAGCCGTTCCTCGCGCCGTCGGAGTACATGGCGAAGAAGATCCCGGGCGCCCGGCTCGAGGTCATCGCCGGCGCCGGCCACGCGGCCAACCTCGATCAGCCGGAGGCGTTTAACCGCGTCCTGCTGGGCTTCCTCGACTCGCTCCCGCCGGTGACGTGAGTCGCCGCGCCGCGGCGGCCCTCGCGCGGGACGCGGGCCGCCACCTCCGCTACTCGCTCGCCAAGGACGACTACAGCGCGACGGCCTACGACCGCTTCCTCGCGTTCGCCTACGCCGTGCGCGACCGGGTCCTCGAGCGCTGGATCGTCACGCAGCAGGCCTATCACCGCGAGAACGTCAAGCGCGTCTACTACCTGTCGATGGAGTTCCTGCCCGGGCGCTACCTGCTCAACAACGCGATCAACCTCGGCCTGGACGCGGCGTGCCGCGACGCGGGCGGCGCGGGGGGCCTCGGCTTCACCGACCTCTGCGAGCTGGAGGCCGACCCGGGGCTCGGCAACGGCGGGCTCGGCCGGCTGGCCGCGTGCTTCCTCGACTCGCTCGCGACGCTCGGCTACCCGGCCATGGGCTACGGGCTCCGGTACGAGTACGGTTTGTTCCGTCAGAGCATCCGGGACGGCGCCCAGGTCGAGGAGCCCGACAACTGGCTCAGGCTGGCCCATCCCTGGGAGCTCGCGCGCCCCGAGTACGTGTTCGGCGTCCCCTTCGAGGGCCGCAGCGCGCCCGCGCCCGACGCGGGCGCGCTCAGGTTCCGCTGGGTGGACGCGCGGACGATCGTCGGGATGCCCTACGACGTGCCGATCGTCGGCTGGGGCGGCGCCCACGTGAACACGCTGCGGCTCTGGTCCGCGCGCTCCGACCGGGAGTTCGACCTCCAGGACTTCAGCGAGGGCGACTACGCGGCGGCCGTGGACCAGAAGGTGCAGGCCGAGAACCTGACCAAGGTCCTCTACCCGGACGACCGCGTCTACGCGGGCCGCGAACTGAGGCTCCGGCAGCAGTACTTCCTGGTCTCGTGCACGCTCCAGGACATCCTGCGGCGCCACCGCGCTGACCGGAACCCGCTCGAGGCGCTGCCGGACAAGGTCGCCATCCAGTTGAACGACACGCATCCCTCGCTGGCCGTCGCCGAGCTGATGCGCCTGCTGGTGGACGAGGGGGGCATGGCGTGGGACGCGGCCTGGGACGTGACCACGCGGACGACGGCGTACACGAACCACACGCTGATGCCGGAGGCGCTGGAGCAGTGGCCGGTGGAGATGCTCGAGCGGCTCCTGCCGCGCCACCTCCAGCTCGTCGAGGAAGTGAACCGCCGGCTGCTCGACGAGGCGGCGCGACGCTGGCCCGGCGACGCCGAGCGGCTGCGGCGCCTGAGCCTGTTCGAGGAGAGCCCGCCCAAGCGCGTGCGGATGGCGCACCTGGCGACCGTGGGCTCCCACGCGATCAACGGCGTCTCGGCCATCCACACCGCACTCGTGCGCGAGCGCCTGCTGCCGGACTTCCACGCCCTCTATCCCGAGCGCTTCACCAACAAGACCAACGGCGTCACGCCGCGGCGCTGGCTCCGCCTCTGCAACCCCGGGCTGTCGGCGTTCATCACCCGGCGGATCGGCGAGGGCTGGATCACCGACCTCGATCGCCTCCGCGCGCTGGAGCCGGCGGCGGAGGACGCGGGCGCGCGGACCGAGTTCCTGGCCATCAAGCGCGGGGCCAAGGAGGCTCTCGCCGCGCACGTCGCCGCCACGCTCGGCACGCGCGTCGATCCGGCGAGCCTCTTCGACGTCCAGATCAAGCGCCTGCACGAGTACAAGCGCCAACTCCTGAACCTGCTCCACGTCGTGCTCCTCTACCGGCGGCTGCGCGCGGACCCGGCCCTCGACCTCGTCCCGCGCACGGTCCTGTTCGCGGCGAAGGCCGCGCCGGCGTACTGGCAGGCCAAGCGCGTGATCCGGCTGATCCACTCCGTGGGGCGCGCGCTCGAGCGCGACCCCGCGGTCCGGGGGCGCCTGCGCGTCGTGTTCCTGCCCGACTACCGGGTCTCGCTGGCCGAGCGGATCGTGCCGGCCGCGGACCTGTCCGAGCAGATCTCCACCGCGGGGACCGAGGCCTCGGGGACCGGCAACATGAAGCTCGCGCTCAACGGCGCCCTCACCATCGGCACGCTCGACGGCGCCAACGTCGAGATCCGCGAGGCGGTGGGGGCCGAGAACTTCTTCGCCTTCGGCCTCGAGGCCCACGAGGTGGCGGCGCTCCGGGCCTCCGGCGCGAACCCGGGCCGGGAGGTCTACGAGCGCGACGAGGAGATCCGGGGGGCCGTGGACTTCCTGCTCTCGGGCCACTTCGACGGCCTCTCGGCCGAGGAGCTCGCGCGGGTGCGCCAGTGCCTCGTGGAGCAGCCCGACCCGTGGCTCCACCTCGCCGACCTCGGCGCCTACGTCGCCGCGCAGGAGCGCGCGGGCGCGCTCTACCGCGATCCCGGGGCCTGGGCGCGGGCGGCGCTCCTGAACGTGGCGCGCGCCGGACGCTTCAGCTCCGACCGGACGGTGCGGGAGTACGCGCGGGAGATCTGGTCGCTGGTACCGCTCCCGCTCGCGCCCGCTCAATCCCCCGGCCGCCCGAGCGGGGGCCAGCGGCGCCGGAGCGCCGGCACGGGCGGGACGCGGAGGAGCAGCGGCAGGAACCGCCAGTAGGGCGGCGCGACGCCGGCCGCCGCGAGGGCGCGGTCCGCGATGCGCTCGTAGGTCGACATGCCCTCCTCCGCGGCGTGTACGATCGCGGGCGTGCGCCGCATCGCCCGGTTGATCCGGCCGAGCATCCAGTCCTCGTCCACCGCGGGCGAGAGGTAGAAGGTGGGCTCCGCGAGGTCGCGCTCCGCCGCGAGCGCGCCCGCGGCCACGGCGTCGCGCGCGAGGGCCGTGCCGGGCAGCACGCGGATCCCCGTCATGAAGATGCTGACGCAGGCGGGCCAATCGAGGTGCCGCTCGACGAAGGACAACGTCTCCTCGACCGTCTCGCGCGTTTCGCCCGGCCCGCCGAGCATGAAGAACCACATGCTGGCCAGGCCCGAGTCGCGGGCCAGCCGGGCGGTTTCGCGGACCTCCTCGACGCCGAAGCCCTTGCGCAGGCTCCGGAGCATCGTCTCGCTCGCCGCCTCGGGCGTGATCATCATGGAGTTGAAGCCGGCCCGCCGCATGAGCGCGAACAGGCGCGCGGAGGCGCCGAGCGGGTTGACGCCCATCGCGGTGAGGCGCACGCGCAGGCGCCGCCGCACGAGCTCCTCGCACAGCGCCTCGGCGTGCTCCGGGGGCACGTTGAAGGTGGAGTCGACGACCTCGAAGGTGCGCGGGCCGACCCGCGCGCGGACGCGCTCGATCTCGTCGGCGACGTCCGCGGGCGCCCGCCGGCGCGCGACGCGGCCCTCGACGGTGGGGTAGGCGCAGTAGCTGCACGCGAGCCCGCAGCCGCGCTTGGTCTGGATCGGCCACGTCGCGCCCGCGCGCGCGTACGGGCGCCAGTCGATCCAGTCCTCCAGCCCCGAGGCGCCGAAGCGCGGCAGCCGCGCGGGCTCGGCGGGCGGGCCGTCCCCGGCGCGGGTGCAGACGCCGGGGATCGCGGCGGCGCCCCCGCCCGACGCGAGTGCGGCCAGGAGGCGCGGGAACGCCTCCTCCCCCTCGCCGACGACCGCGAAGTCGCCGTCCACGTGCGCGAGCACCCGCGCGCCGAGGACGGAGACGGCCGGGCCGCCGAGCACGATCCGGGCGGCGCTCGACGCGCGGACGGCCGCCGCGAGCTGGCCGGCGTCCTCGAGGTGCCAGGCCGGGCGCTGGCGGACGACGTTGTCGATGTTGCGGATCGAGAGGCCCACGACGTCCGGTGCCGCGGCGGCGACGCGCGCGCGCAGCGCCTCGAGCGGCCGCCGCCGGCCGACCAGGTCGAGGACGCGGACGTCGTGGCCCGCGCGGCGGGTCGCGCTCGCGACGTAGGCGAGGCCGATCGGCGGCGCGGGCAGCAGCTCGCGCGACGGGTTCCAGTAGACGAGCAGGACGCGCACCGCTAGCCCGGCTTGCTCATGAACGCGCCCACGGTGGTCGAACGGGTGACGCGGCGGGCGGGGGGCCCCACGAAGCGAGCCGGGGGACCCCCACACCGGGCGGGGGTGGCGAGCTTCGTGGGGCTGCCCGCCGCGGCAGGACCCGTTCGGCGCACGCGGGAGTCGTTCATGAGCAAGCCGGGCTAGGCGTGCGGAGCCTCGAGCAGGTGCGGCACGTGGGCGAGCTCGAGCTTGAGGCGGTCGGGGTCCTCGAAGAAGACCGCGTAGTAGCCGGGCGCGTACTCGGGGAACTCGCGGGGCGTGTCGTAGAGGGGCGTGAGCCGGCGCGGCGCCAGGAACTCGCGCGCGAAGCGCTGGACCGCGCCCTGCGAGTCCACGCGGAACGCCAGGTGGTTGAGCCCGGTGCGCTTCCGGTGGAAGCCGAAGCCGGCGTGCCGCTCCTCGGCTTCGATGAGCCACACGTCCACCGTCCCGTCCGAGAAGCCCAGGCTCTGCGCGTCCTCGTGGACGCGGCGGAACTCGAGGTACCCGAGCAGGGCGCGGTAGAACGGGAACGAGCGCGCGGCCCTGCTCACGTTGACCTGCACGTGATAGAGCGCCGCTTTCATCGCGATCCTCCGGCTCAGATGCGGAGCAGCTTGGCGGCGACCTCCTTCATGACCTCGTCGGCGCCGCCGCCGATCGTGCCGAGGCGCCAGTCCACGTAGGCGCGCGCGGCGGGGTTCTCCCAGATGTAGCCGCTGCCGCCGAAGAGCTGCACGCAGGTCGTCGCCACGTACTGCTTCATGTTGGCGACGAACACCTTGGCCATCGAGACGTCGAGCGTCACGTCCTCGCCGGCGACGATCTTGCGGATGCAGCGGTGGCTGAATTCCTGCGCCGCGGTGATCTGGATCTGCATCTCGACGAACTTGAACCGGTTCACCTGCATCTTCGCGAGCGGCTTGCCGAAGACCACGCGCTGCTGGGCGTGCTCGAGCGTCAGCTCCCAGAGACGCCGCGCGGCGACGGGCCCGGTGACGACCGGCACCATGCGCTCGTCCTGGAACTGGTTCATCTGCTGCTGGAAGCCGCGGTTCGGGTCGCCGATGGTGTTCGCGACCGGCACGCGCACGTCGTCGAAGAACAGCAGGCCGGTGTCCGAGCCCCGGTTGCCGATCTTGTCGAGCAGCCGATAAGTGAAGCCGGGTGTGTCCGTGGGGACGATGATCTGCGTGTAGCCGTTGTAGCCCGCCCCGGGGTCGGTGACGGCCAGCAGGCAGAGCCAGTCGGCGTTGGCCGTGTTGGTGATGAACATCTTGGAGCCGTTGATCACCCACCAGTCGCCGTCGCGCACCGCGCGCGTCTTGATCCCCGCCACGTCGGAGCCGGCGCCGGGCTCGGTGACGGCGATCGCGGCCACGTGCTCGCCGCGGATCGCGGGCACGAGGTAGCGCTCCTTCAGCGCCTCAGTACCGAAGCGGGCGAGCGCGGGCGTCGCCATGTCGGTCTGCACGCTCACGCCCATCGCCACGCCGGCGTTGTCGCAGAGGGTCAGCTCCTCGAGGAACACGGCCTGGAAGGAGTAGTCGAGCCCCTGGCCGCCGTACCGGGGGTCGTAGCGGATGCCGAGCAGGCCCATCTCGCCGAGCCGCCGGAAGATCGCCTTGTCCGGCCGCCCCGCCTCGTCGAACTCGCGCGCCCGCGGCGCGAGCTCGGTCTGGATGAACTTGCGCGCGACGGCGCGGAACGCCTGGTGCTCGGGGCTGCCGTAGATGTCCTCGCCCGCCATGGGGCCCCACTACACGCGCAGCCGCTGACGAAGTCAATCCCGTTCGTGCAGCGGGGGAAAGTAGCGTGTTTGGCGGTGGCGCCGCGCACGCGGCGCGTATCGCACGGGCCGCCGAGCGGCTAGACTGGCGGCGGTGACCTCCCGGTGAGCGACGGCGCGGTGCGGGCGGCGATCTTCGCCGCCATGGGCAAGCGGTGGTTCTACGGCTGGACGATCCTCGCCGTGGCCGGGCTCGGCATCTTCGCGACGGGCCCCGGGCAGTCGCACAACTTCAGCGTGTTCGTCGGGCCGATCGCGGAGGACCTCGGACTCTCCAAGGCCTCGATCGCGTCGGCCTACGGGCTGGCGACGCTCGTGGCGGCCTTCTGCCTGCCGTACATGGGCCGGCTCGTGGACCGCTTCGGCGCGCGGCGCACGACGACGGTCGTGGTCCTGCTGCTCGGCGCGGCCGCGCTCGCGTTCGGCGCCGTCGGCGGCCTGGCCTCGCTCGCCCTCGGCTTCGCGGCGCTGCGCTTCCTCGGCCAGGGCTCGCTCATGCTGAACTGCGCCAGCCTGGTCTCCCAGTGGTTCAGCCGGCGGCGCGGCTTCGCGCTGGGCCTGATGGCGCTCGGCTTCGCCGCCTCCATGGCGATCCACCCGCCGCTCGGCCAGTACCTGACCGAGACGCTCGGCTGGCGGCAGGCCTGGGTCGTCCTCGGCGTGCTCACGTGGGGCCTGATGCTGCCGCCGGTGCTCCTGCTCGTCCACGACACGCCGGAGGGCGTGGGGCTCCGGCCCGACGGCGACGCTGCGGGGGCGGGCGACGCGCCGGCGAAGGGCGACGCGCCGGCAGTGGGCGGGCTCACGCTCGCCGAGGCGCTGCGCACGTCGGCCTTCTACATCCTCGGGGCCGGCTGGTTCGCGATCGCGATGCTGGTCACGACGCTGCACTTCTACCAGGTCTCGATCCTCACGGCGCAGGGGGTCGCCGCCGAGGTCGCGGCGCGCGTGTTCCCGGTCTCCGCGCTGACGATGGTGGTGAGCATGCCCCTCGTCGGGCGCATGTTCGACCGCTACCGCACGCGCCGGGTGCTCGCGGCCGGGCTGCTCGTCACGACGGCGTCCCTCGTCGGCGTCACCCTCGTGCGCGACCTGACGACGGCCGTGCCGTACGCGATGCTGTTCGGGCTCAACAACGCGTTCAGCATGACGATGTTCGGTTATCTCTGGCCGCGCTACTTCGGCCGCCTCCACCTCGGGAGCATCCAGGGCACCGGGCAGATGATCGGCGTCGTGGGCGCCTCCCTGGGCCCGCTGCCCGTGGGGCTCGCCTTCGACCTGATCGGCAGCGCCGGCGGCACGCTCCGCCTGCTCGCGTCGCTGCCGCTCGCGTGCGCCGCGGCGACGGTCTTCCTGCGAACGCCCGCGGGCGTCACCGGCCACGAACACCTGGACTGAGAGGGGGGACCAATGCCGAGCCTCGACATCGCCGCCGGCGAGAGCCTCCACTACGAGTACGACGCTCCCGGCGCGGCCGGCGCGACCTTCGTCTTCGTCAACGCGCTGGCCGGCAGCACCGCCACGTGGCAGCACCAGGAGATCGGCCCGGTGCTCCGGGCGGCCGGGTTCGGCACGCTCTGCTGGGACTTCCGCGGCCAGGGCCAGAGCCGGTGCGGGCCCGCGACCGAGCTGTCCCCGCGGGTCGTCGTCGAGGATCTCCGGCGCCTCGCCGCCCACGTCAGGCCGCCGCGGCCGATCCTGGTCGGCCTCTCGATCGGCGGGCTGTTCGCCGCGCAGGGGCACCTCGCCGGCGTGCCGGCGGTCGGCCTCGTGCTGGTCAACACGCTCAGGAAGCCGGGGCCGCGCCTCGAGTGGATCAACCAGGCGGTGGTCGCGCTCGCGCGCGCCGGCGGCACGCGGCTCGTCATGGAGGCGAACCTCCCGCTGCTGGTGAACCCCGGGCAGCTCGCGGCGATGCGTCCGGGCGTGTTCACCGCCGAGCCGTACCGTCCGCTGGAGCCGAGCGACGGCCTCTTCCGGCTCTTCGCCGGCTCGCTCGCCGCCGACTGGGACTTCCCCTGGGAGCGGCTCACGGTGCCCGTGCTGGTCATGACCGGCCTGCACGACCGAGTGTTCTACCTCGCGGCGGACGTCGAGGAGCTGGCGGCCCGGATCCCCACGCGGCGCACGCTGACCTTCGCCGACGCCGGCCACCTGATCCCGACCGAGCGGCCGCGGCCGTTCGCCGACGCGCTGCTCGACTTCGCGCGCACGCTCCGAATCGACTAGCGCGCGGGCGCGGCCGCCTCACCGCTCGACGGGGAAGCCGACGATGCTGCCCCACTCCGTCCAGGAGCCGTCGTAGACGCGCACGTTCGCGTAGCCGAGCAGGTGGCGCATCGCGAACCAGACGAGCGTCGCGCGGTGGCTCAGGCGGCAGTAGGTCACGATGTCGCCCGGCCTGTCGGGCGTGAGGCCGCGCGCGCGCAGCACCGCGCGGAGCTCCTCGGGACGCTTGAACGTGTCGTCCTCGTTCAGCAGCTCGCGGAAGTAGAGGTGGACGGCGCCGGGGATCCGACCCGTCCGCTCGGCGCCGTGGTCGAAGAACGGCGGCGGCATCACGCGCTCGCCCCGGTACTCCTCGGGCGCGCGCGCGTCGAGCAGCAGCCGGTCGGGCCGGCCGAGCCCGGCGCGCACCTCGTCGCGCCCGACGCGGCTCGTGGCGTCGCCCGGCTGCGGCGGGTATTCCGCGGGCGCGAAGCGCGGGATCTCCGTCGAGAGCGGCCGGCCCTCGGCGAGCCAGCGGGTCCGGGCGCCGTCCAGGAGACGGATGTCGGGGTGCCCGCACAGCGTGAGCACCCAGAAGGCGTAGGCGCCGTACTGCACCGGATCGCCGGAGAGGACGATGGTCGTGTCGGGCGTGACACCGAGGCGGCCGAGGCGGCGGGCCATCTCCGCGGGCGTCGGGAACTCGCGGTCCGACTCGTGCCAGAGCGCGGCCTTCCAGTACCACCACACCGCGCCCGGGAGGTGGCCCGCACGCCACGGGGCGTCGTCGTTCACCGAGGAGACCTCGACGACGCGGACGCCCGGCGACTCGAGGCGCTCGGCGAGCCACGCCGCGGAGACGAGGGGCGGGGCCACGCTAGCGCCCGCGGGCGAGCCGCAGGAGCCCGAGCACGAGCGCCAGGCCCGCGCCGAACGCGAACGCGGCCCGCGGGCCGAAGAGCACGCGCACACCCTCGCCCTTGAGCTCGCGGGTCACGAGGACGGCGATGACGCTGTCGTGGACGTGGGCCGTCCCGGCGGCGACGACGGCGCCCGCGGACTGATCGAGCCGCGCCTCCCGCGCGACCACCACGCTCGCGGCCGACAGCGGGAGCGCCGCCTCCGCGGCCAGCACGACGCCGACCGTGCCGGCCGTCAGCTCGAGCGAGCCGGCGCGCGCGAGCAGGACGCCGCCCTGCTTCACCGTCACGTCGTTGGCCTCGACGCGCACGGCCCCGCCCTGGCGGATCGTCACGTCCTGAGCGGACAGGTGCCGCACGCCGCCCCGGCGGATCGTGACCGAGTCCTCCGCCTGAGTCTCCCGCTTCGCCCAGCCGCCGTTGTCTGACATGCCTGCCTCCTCGTGAGCCGGTCTCGAAGCCGCGTCGCGCCCCGTCGCGCAGCGACCGGTGGCGCGGCGTCCTGCACGGAACGCTAGGTCGGGATCAGGAGCGCCCGGGCGCGGTCGCGGACCGCGTCGGGCAGCGGCGTCGGCCGCCGCGCGTCCATGTCGAGGTGGACGCCGAGCTGCTCGAGCGTCGCGACGCGCCCGCCGTCGGCCTCGCGCGCCATGACGTGGAGCAGGCGCATCGAGGAGCCGCCCACGTGGAGCAGGGCCGAGCGCACGCGCACGAGGTCGCCGGGCCGGAGCGGCGCCAGCACCTCGAGCTGGAACTCGAAGGTCGAGAAGCCCCGCCGCTCGGCGCGCATGTAGCCCGGCGTGAGCCCGAAGGCGGCGATGGCGTGGCCGTTGGACGCCGAGAAGCGCAGGATGTAGTGCGCGAGCGCGCTCTGGCCATCGAGGTCCAGCTCCCACGGCTTCACGGTGTCGCGCGCCGTGTCGCGGAAGCCGTCGAGGCTCCGCGGCCGGGGGCGCCGCTCGCGCGGCGGGCCGTCCCAGGCGACCTGCCTCGCCTCCGCGGCGCGGCGCTGCGCGGCGGTGAAGGGCACGGCCGCGCGGCCCGCCAGCTCCACGTGGCGCACGCGCTGCTCGAACGTCGTGCACAGCTCGCCGCTCCCGGAGTCGAGGAGCTTGTGGCCGAGCACGAGGGCGTCGGCCTCGACGCCGATCACCCCGCTCGTCACGTGCAGGAGGTCGCCCGCCCGCAGCTCCCGCTGGTAGCGGGCGTAGCCGTCCGTCGTCACGCAGCCGCACCCCGCGCGCGCCATGTACGCGGGGCCGAGGCCGAGCGCCGCCAGCAGGGCCAGGCCCGCGTCGGCGAAGCGCGCGAAGTAGTAGCCGACGGTGAAGTGGTCGTTGTGGTCCACCTCCCAGCGGAAGACGCAGCCGCGATAGGTCTCGAGCCAGTCGCTCACGGGGTTCGCTTCCTCCGGAGCCCGTCGGCGGCGTGGCGCCGTACGCGGGCGTTCTCGTCCCGCGCGAGGCGCTCCAGCACCTCCCGCGTCGCCCCGCGGTTGAGCGCGAGGGCGAGGCGGACGTCGTCCTCGGCATCGCCGGCCAGGCGCGCCATCAGCGCGGCGTCGATGCCCGGGTTGCGCGCGACGGCCGCGCGCGCGAGCGCGCTCCCGGAGGCGCCCAGGCCGCGCAGGATCGGGAGCGGCGTGCCCGGGTTGCCCGCGAGGTGCCGCGTGGTGGCGTCGTCGGCGTCCTTCGCGAGCCGCTCGAGGATGTCGGGCGGCGTCCGGGGGTTGAGCGCGAGCCCCCAGCGCACGAGGGAGCCGTCGCGCCGCCGCGCGAGGTCGCGCAGGATCGCCTCCGTCGCGTGCGCGCTCGCGGCCACGTCGTAGAGCACCTCGTCGCTGGGCGACGCCGCGAGGGCGGCGACGGCCTCCGCCGGCGCGTTCGGGTTGCGGAGAACCTCGCGCACGACCGCGAGCGAGTCGCGGCCGAAGAGGGTGACGAGCCCGCGGCGCCTGGCGTGCATGCCGGGGTCGTCGCTCCGCGCCATCGCGAGGAGGATCGCGGGCGGCGTGCCCGGGTGGGCGGCGACGGCGGCGAGCTGGAGGTAGTCCCGGCGCGCCAGCGCGCCGCGGTAGGCGTCCTCCAGGACGCGGGCGTCGGCGGGCGCGCGCGTGATGCGGAGGAACCCGGCGACGCTCCGCGCGTCGCGCCCCGTGTAGTACGTCGAGGCCAGCAGGAAGCCGACGGCGACGGCCCAGACGGCGACGGGGCGCGGCCCGCCGCGGAGCGCCTGCCGCGTGTGGACGAGCTGGTGGAGGCCGAAGCCCCAGGCCGCGGCCGAGCCCGCCGCGACGGCGAAGACCCAGGGCGTGAAGAGGAAGCCGATCGCTGCGGTGGACGAGCGCTGCTGGAAGACCAGGCCCACGTAGAGGACGCTCCCACCGACGCCGCCGAGCGCGCCGGCCACCAGCGCCCAGCGGGCCGGGAGGCGGCGCCAGATCGTCCCGAGGTTCACGAGGACCAGCAGGACGAGGACCAGCGGCGCGAGGCTCAGGAGGAAGGGCATGCCCGGCGCGGCTACGCGAGACGCGTGACCGGGTTCCGGAGCGTGCCGATCCGCTCGAGCTCGATCTCGACCACGTCACCCTCGCGCAGCGCGTGCGCGTCGGGCACGAGGATGCCGGTGCCGGTCGAGAGCACGGTGCCTGCGGGCACCGGGTTCGAGCGGCCGAGCCAGTCGACCAGCTCCTCGCACCGGCGCCGCATCTCGCGCGTGTTGACGCGGCCCTCGAAGAGGAGGCGGCCGCCGCGGTGGATGCGGCACGTGAGGTCGAGGGCGTGCGGGTCCCCCACCTCGCGCGGCGTCGCGAGCACGGGCCCCATCGCGAAGCAGCCCTGGAAGATCTTGGACTGGGGCAGGAACAGCGGGTTCTCGCGCTCGATGTCCCACGCCGAGAGGTCGTTGCCGGCCGTGTAGCCGACGATGCGGCCCCGCGGCCCGATGACGACGGCCAGCTCGGGCTCGACCGCGGTCAGCGTCGAGTCGCGCCGGACGCCGATCGGGGCGTTCGGGCCCGCGGTGCGCGCCGCCGTCGCCTTGAAGAACAGCTCGGGCCGCTCGGCCTCGTACACGTGGTCGTAGATGCCCTTCGTGCGCCCGCCCTCGCCCGTGTGCGCCTCGTAGTACTCGCGGCTGCGCCGGTAGGTGATGCCGGCGCCCCACACCTCCGCCGGGTCGAGCGGCGCCAGCAGGTGCGCGCGCCGCGGCGAGGGCGGGCGGTCGAGGTCGCGCCACGCGACGCGCGTCCGCGCGCGCTTCGCGATCTGCGCCGCGCGGCGCTCGAGCCGCTCGGCGGTGCCGCAGGCCTCGATCAGCGCGCGTACCGACGGCGCCTCCTTGCCCGTGACGTCGGCGACGCGGTCGCCCTCGACCACGCCGACGCGTGGGCCGCGGCCCGGCAGGTGGAACTGGCAGAGCTTCATCGCGCCCTCCTGGAGGTAGACGCTGATTAGAGGTACACGGCCTTCATCGCGGCCTCGGGGTAGCGCAGGCCGGCGGCGGCGCCCGCCGGGGCTGCGGCGGAGATGCGCGCGACGTCGTCGGCGCCGAGCACGACGCCCGCCGCGCCCACGTTCTCCTCGAGCCGGGCGCGGCGCTTGGTGCCCGGGATCGGCACGATGTCGTGCCCCTGCGCGAGGAGCCAGGCGAGCACGAGCTGGGCCAGGGTGCAGCCCTTCGCCTTCGCGATCGGCTCGAGGCGTCGCACGATCTCGAGGTTCTTCGCGAGGTTCTCGTCCTTGAAGCGCGGGTGGTCGCGGCGCCGGTCGTCGGGCGGGATCTCGCCCGTGCCGTGGACGCCGCCGGTGAGGAGGCTCCGGCCGAGCGGCGAGTAGGCGACGAATGAGATGCCGAGCTCGCGGGTGGTGCGGAGCGTCTCCTCGGCCTCGACGCGGTAGAGCAGCGAGTACTCGCTCTGCACCGCGGCGATCGGGTGGACCGCGTGCGCGCGGCGAATCGTCGCGGGCGCGGCCTCGGAGAGGCCGAGGCAGCGGACCTTGCCCTCCTCCACGAGCCGCGCCATCGCGCCGACGGTGTCCTCGATCGGCACGCCGGGGTCCACGCGGTGCTGGTAGTAGAGGTCGATCACCTCGACGCCCAGGCGCTTGAGGCTCGCGTCGCACGCCTGGGGCACGTACTCGGGCCGGCCGTTGACGCCGGGCGTGCCGTCGGGCTTGCGGAGGTTGCCGAACTTGGTGGCGAGGACGACCTGCGCGCGGCGGCCCTTGAGGGCGCGCGCGAGCAGCTCCTCGTTGTGACCCCAGCCGTACATGTCCGAGCTGTCGATGAAGCTCACGCCGAGGTCGAGCGCCCGGTGGACGACGGCGACCGACTCGGCGTCGTCGCCGCGGCCGTAGACGCCCGACATCGACATGCAGCCGAGGCCGATCGCGGAGACGCTGAGCGGGCTCCTGCCGAGGGTGCGATGGTGCATGGCTCCTCCCGTGGGTGGCATCGCCGGGCATTCTACTGGACCGCCGCGGTACAATACACCCTGCGATGGAGACCAGGTCCGCGGACCTCATGGCGGCCCTGCGCGCCGACCCGCGGGGCTTTCCGTTCAGCGTGGAGCTGAGCCTCGCGCCGCTGGTCGCCTTCTGGACCAGGAGCAATACTTTCGCGCCCATCGTCCGCGAGGAGGTCGCGCGCACCCCCGAGCTGGGCGGGGCGATCACCGACACCGCCGTGATCGCGCGCCATCGCAAGCTCGTGGACGTCCTGATGGCCGCGATCTTCCCGCCCGCGTTCTTCGACGAGACGTTCGGCGCGGCGTTGGTGCCGTTCCAGCTCCAGAGCTTCTACGGCACGCCGGCGTTCGACCGCCTGCTGCGCGCCGCGGACGGCACGCTGCGCGGCCGCGTGAACCTGGACGCGGCGACGCTCGCCACGGTGCGGCTCATCTACGCGTACGCGCTGATCCTGCTCCGGGTCTACGGCGTCGAGGCGGTGATGGACTACCCGCTCGTCCTGACGGTCACCGACCCGGACACGGGACTCGAGCGCCACTTCAAGGTCGACTTCGACTGGCGCTTCATCGAAGTCGAGACGCTCGGCGGCCCGCCGCCGGCGCTCGACGAGGCGCTGCGCCGGCGGCTCGCGAGCGAGCTGCTCGACCCCGGCCATCTGGGGACGATCCTCCCGCCCGAGCGCTTCCTCTTCCGCGGGTTCACGGTGTTCCGCGCGGTCGAGGTCACGGACCAGGAGGTCCTCTCCTCGATCGAGCGCGACCTGATCGAGAAGGAGTCGGTCGTCTCCGCGGCGCGCTTCCAGAGCCTCCAGGCGAAGCTCCGGACGCTCTTCCGGCGGCCCGAGCTGCGCTTCGGCCTCGCCGCGCTCGAGGGCGACCAGGTACTCATCCTGAGCTCCGGCGCGGCGCACGAGCACGGCTGCATCTTCGCCGACTCGCGGCACCACTCGACGGCGGAGTTCGCGGGCTCGATCTACGAGCGCGCGGTGACGAGCGGCCAGCCGCTCGTGGTCGAGGACCTCCTCGCGTGGCCGGGCCGCGGGTGCATCGAGGACGAGATCGTCAAGAGCGGCGTGCGCAACATCGTGGTCGCGCCGCTCTTCTACCAGGACAAGGTGATCGGCACGCTCGAGCTCGGCTCGCCGCGCCCCGGCGACCTCAACACGGCGCACCTGCCGAAGCTCGCCGAGGTCCTGCCCCTGTTCTCGATGGCCGTCCAGCGGAGCATGGAGGAGCTGAACGGGCGCATCCAGGCGTTCATCAAGGAGCGGTGCACCGCGATCCACCCCGTCGTGGAGTGGCGGTTCCGCCGGGCCGTGCTGCGGGGCATCGAGTGCGGCGCCGCGGAGGGCTGCGCGCCGGAGATCGAGCCGATCGTCTTCGAGGGCGTCCACCCGCTCTACGCGCTCGCGGACATCCGGGGCTCCTCGACGCAGCGCGCGCTCGCGATCCAGGCCGACCTCCTGCGCCAGCTCGGGCTCGCGCGCCAGGTGCTGGACGCCGCGCACGGGGCGCGCGCGCTGCCGGCGCTCGACGAGCTGCGCTACCGCGTGGACCGCCACGCCGCGCAGATCGAGAGCGGCCTGCGCTCGGGCGACGAGGTCGGCGTGGTCGCGTTCCTGCGCGGCGACGTCGAGCGCCTGTTCGACCACCTCCAGGAGTTCGGGCCGGCCGTTCGCGCGCGCGTGGACGCGTACCGGGCCGCGCTCGACCCGCGGCGCGCCGCCGTCTACGATCGGCGGCGGCTGTTCGAGGAGAGCGTGACGCGCGTGGCCGACACCATCTCCGCCTACCTCGACCTCGAGGAGCAGGCGGCGCAGGCCATGTGCCCGCACTATTTCGAGAAGCAGAAGACCGACGGCGTGGACTACCAGATCTACGCCGGCGCCTCGCTCCTCGAGGACGGCCGCTTCGACCCGCTGTACCTCCGGAATCTCAGACTCTGGCAGCTCATGGTCACCTGCGGGGTCGCGCTCCGCGCCCACCAGCTCCGCGACCGGCTGCCGGTGCCGCTCGAGACGACGCACCTGGTCCTGGTCCAGCACGCGCCGCTCGCGATCCGCTTCCGCTTCGACGAGAAGCGCTTCGACGTGGACGGCGCCTACGACATCCGCTACGAGATCGTGAAGAAGCGGATCGACAAGGCGCTGATCCGGGGCACGAGCGAGCGGGTGACCCAGCCGGGCCGCATCGCCATCGTCTACGCGCAGGCGGCCGAGGCCCAGGAGTACCGCGGCTACATCGAGTACCTCCAGCACCTCGGGTACGTGACGGGCGCCGTCGAGGACGTGGAGCTGGAGGAGCTGCAGGGCATGCAGGGCCTGCGCGCGCTCCGCGTCACCGTGGACCTCGCCAGCCCGCGCCTCGAGCCCGCCACCCAGGCGCTCGCCCAGCTCGCCGCCGGCCGCTAGGGTTCTCGCGCGCCGGCGCGCGTCAGCGCAGGCGCGCCGGCACCGGCTGCTCGACGTAGGCGAGCGCGCAATCCCGCCCGTGGATCGCCTCGGCGCGGGCGACCGCCTCCTCGACGCTCGCCGCGCTCTCGAAGCCGAGGTGACGCGGCACCGCCGGGTCCTCGGGTCCCGCCACGATGACGCGGCCGACGTGCTCGAGGCGCCGCAGCGGGTGCACGGCGAGGAGCGCGTGCACGGGGTGGAAGCCGAAGCCCGCGCGGTACGCCTGGAGGTACTCGGGCCGGCGCGCGTAGTCCTCGGCGAAGCGGCGCATGATCTCGTAAGGGTCGCGCGTCGCCGGGAGCACGCGCTCCCAGACCTCCGGGTACGCGGGGTGCGCGACGCGGTCCCACCGGTCGGGCACGGGCGTGGCCAGGATCACGGTGCAGCCGGGCGCACCCGCCGCGTCCACGACGCCGCCCAGGTAGCCGAGGCCCGAGGACACGAGCGTGAGGATCGGGTTCATGAACGAGAAGACCGCGTAGGGGCTCGAGTCCGGCACGCCCCAGACGAGGACGTCGAAGCGCTCGCGCGCGAGGTCGCGCCGCGGCGGGTAGAGCCCCGCCACCGTCTCCAGCATCTCGCGCCGCGTCTCCCCGACGCCGCCCGCCACGACCTTCGCGACGTTCCAGGCGTCGGCCAGGAGCGTGTCCAGCTTGAACACGCGGCGGCCCAGGCGCGCCTCGAGGTGGCGGCCCATCTCGTCGAGCACCGCGTGCATGCGGTTGTCGCGGACCGACATGGACATGCCGTCCGGCGTGTGGGTGACGCGGATCGACTCCCAGGTCGAGAGCCCCACGCAGACCGACTTCCAGCCGCCGTTGAAGCCGCGGTTGTAGCGGGCGTTGACGTAGACGGTCAGGTCCGAGTCGGCGACCAGGCGGTGGACCTGCACCGGATAGCCGTGCTCCGGCGTGCGGCCGAGGTCCACGAGCGCGTCGCGGTCCTCGGCGTCGTGGCAGGAGAGGCGTCCCCCGAACTCCGCGACGAGCTCGTCGCCGAGCAGGCGCACGAGCTCGCGCGAGCGGAGCTTCCGGTGGAGCGCGTTGGCGCACACCAGCCTGACCCGCGCCCGCGGCACGCCGGCCTCCGCCAGCTCGTCGAGCACGGCCTCGATCGCGACGCCCCGGATCGGGCCGTAGGAGGCGACGGTGGCGTCGTCGAAGGCGATCGTGACCGCGGCGGCGGGCCGGACGAGGTCGCGCAGGCGCGGGAGGCCGCGGGGCTCCGCGAGCGCCGCGCGCACCGCCGCGGGGAGGTCGGGCACGGGCGCGAGCGTCCGCGCCTCGGTGGTCGAGAGGACGCGGGTGCGGTCGGGCAGGGTGGCGGTCAGGGTGCGCTCCGCGTACGGGATCTCGACCCGCATGGCGGGCATGATACGGAGGGCGCCCGGCGGGCACAATGCCCTCGCGGCGGCCTGCGCGGCGGATGAGGTACCATGGGGGGCCATGAGCGTCGAGCGCGCGAGCGTCTGCCCCCTGGACTGCCCCGACACGTGCAGCCTCACGGTCACGGTCGAGGACGGCACGATCGTCGCCGTGCGCGGCTCGCGCGCGAACCCGTACACGGCCGGCGTGCTCTGCGCGAAGGTGCCGGCGCTCTATCCGAAGCTCGTGCACGGCCCCGGGCGCCTGCGCACGCCCCTCCGGCGGGTCGGCGCGCGCGGCGCGGGACGCTTCGAGCCGATCTCGTGGGACGCCGCGCTCGACCTGGTCCACGAGCGCCTGAGCGCGGTCATCGCCGCGCACGGCCCGCAGGCGATCCTGCCGCTCAACTACGCGGGCCCGCACGGGATGCTCGCGGCCGGCTCGATGGACCTGCGTTTCTTCCACCGGCTCGGCGCGAGCCTGCTCGACAGGAAGCCCCTCTGCGGCGGCATCCGCACCGAGGCGTGGGTGGGCACGTTCGGCCCGGTGCCCGGGATCCGCCCCGAGCAGGTCGAGCACGCGCGGCTCGTGATCGCCTGGGGCAACAACGTCACCTGGTCCAACCTGCACCTGATGCCCGTGCTCAACCGCGCGCGCCGGCGCGGCGCGAAGCTCGTCGTCGTGGACCCGCGGCGGACGAAGGTCGCCGAGCAGGCCGACCTGCACGTCGCGCTCCGGCCGGGGACGGACGTGGTGCTGGCGTGGGCCGTCGCCGCCGAGCTGGAGCGCCGCGGCTGGATCGACCGCGCGTTCGTCGCGCGCCACGTGGCGGGCTTCGAGGAGTTCATGACGCTGGCGCGCCGGTGGACGCCGGAGGAGGCCGCGCGCGTCTGCGGCGTCCCGGTGGGCGTCGTGCGCCGGCTCGCCGAGGAGTACCACGCGCTCTCGCCGGCGGCGATCAGCGTCGGCAACGGGCTCGAGCGCAACCAGAACGGCGGCAGCGGCATCCGCGCGGTCTTCGCGCTGCCCGCCCTCGCCGGCAAGTTCGGCGTGCCGGGCGGCGGCCTCGTCAACGGCGCCTCGTTCGCGTTCCCCAAGACGCCCGCGCGGCTCGCGAGGCCCGACCTCACCCCCGCGGGCACGCGGACCTTCAACATCATCGATGTCGGCGCGCACCTGCTCGACCCGCGCCTCGAGCCGCCGATCAAGGCCGTCTTCATCTACAACCACAACCCGGTCATCGTGCACCCCGACCAGAACCGGCTCCGCCGGGGCCTCGCGCGCGAGGATCTCTTCGTCGTCGGCGCGGACGTCGTGATGACCGACAGCATGGCGTACGCCGACGTGGTGCTGCCGGCGGCGACGCACTTCGAGCACGCGGACGTCTACGCGGCGTACGGCCAGCACTGGCTCCAGCGCGCCGAGCCCCTCATCCCGCCCGTGGGGGAGGCGCTGCCGAACACCGAGATCTTCCGCCGGCTCGCCGCGCGCTTCGGCTTCACCGACCCGGCCTTCCGGGCGAGCGACGCCGAGCTCACGGACGACGCGCTCGACCCGGCCGACCCGCGCCTCCAGGGCGTCCCGCCGAGCAAGCTCGCGACCGACCGCGCGCTCGCGATGACCGTCGGCGGCGAGGACGCGATCCTGTTCAAGAACGTGTTCCCGAAGACGAAGTCCGGGAAGGTCGAGCTGGTGTCGAGCTACCTGGAGGAGCGGTACGGCGCGCGGCTGCCGGGCTTCCGCCCCCTGGAGTCGCGCTACCCCCTCGCGCTGCTCTCGCCCGCGTCGGACCGGCGGATCACGTCCACCTTCGGCGGCGTGGACGGCGACGCGCCGCCGGTGCTCGAGATCCACCGCGAGGATGCGCGCGCCCGGGGCTTCGCCGACGGCCAGCGCGTGCGGGTCTGGAACGACCTCGGCGAGATCCACCTGCCGCTCCGGATCACCGACGCGGTGCCGCGCGGCGTCGTCTCGACGCTCAAGGGCGCCTGGCTCAGGACGAGCGCCAACGGCCAGACCGTGTCAGCGCTCTGCCCGGCGCACCACGCCGACATCTGCGAGGGCGCCTGCTTCAACGACGCCCGCGTGGAGGTCGGCCCGCTCGCGCCCTGACCTGACGAGGAGCCCGTCCGAGAGGAGCCCGCATGCCGCCCGTGGACCCGACCGACGTCCTGATGACCGGCGAGAACTCCTTCATCCGGCTGAGCCACGACGGCGGCGCGACGCCGTCGGACCGGCTGAGCCACTGGCGCGTGCTCTGGTGCCCCGCGGGCGCCGGCCACGCCCTGTTCGTGCAGAGCGAGCTGACCGACGGCCGCGTGCGCGTCTACAGCGACAACCCCGCCGTCGCGCGCTGGCTGCAGCGCACGATCGAGACGCTGCTCTTTCCGGCATTCGCCGACGAGACGCTGCCGATCATCGCGGCCGAGTTCACGCGCGGCGGCGATCCGCGCTCGGCGGCCTGGGAGACGGTCGTCTCGGCGACGGAGCGGATCCGGCTCACCTGGTGGGACTGCCTCGACCCGTTCGTCCTCACGCTGCCGCCCGGCTTCAACGACCGCCCGATCGGCGTGTTCAGCACGTTCTTCCCGGCGCGCGCCGCGCAGGTCGAGTTCGGCGGGCGCGTGGCGACGGGCCGACCGTGGCCCGAGACGCGCGGCGACCGGCAGGCCTCGAGCGCCTGCCTGGCGTGGTCGGAGACCTGGGTGAAGCCGCGCGGGTGACCTCAGAGAACATCACGACCGAACTCCCAGGCGCAGCCGGCCAGGATGGCCAGCATCGCGAGGGTCAGGACCCCGACCGCCCACGAGGCTGCCAGCGCCAGCGCGATCAGCGACGACAGGACCCAGGCGATCAACACCCCGCACACGGCGATCCTGACCCGTCGCCGGAGGTGCCCTGTCAGCACGGGAGATCGCGGTCGGACTCCATAGACCAGGCGATTGGTCACGAACGCTATCCCGATCATCAGGCCAAGGAGGCCCGCCGCGAGGATGACGCTCTTCAGCGTGGGGTCAGGCACGCGTGTCGCCTTCGTCACCTTCGTTGACCCGCCAGAACGACCGACCGGAGTGCTGTCGATCGACGAAGTAATGGTGGTTCTTGTGTGAGATCGCATCGATGGCCGCTCGGGCGTCTTCGACGGTCCGCGCGTCGGAGTGCTCGAGCAACGCTCTGAGATGAGGGAGGGCGTCGGGTCGCTGCGAGTACGCCAGGAGCCCGCACGCGCGGTACCTGACCAGGGTGGCCTTGTCCGACAAGGCTTCCACCCCCAGCCGAAACGCGTCCTCGCTTGCACGCGCGTGCCGGATGGAATGGAAGACCAGCGCCACACGGCCTTGCCACTTGCGGAAGGCGCCGTACGCCTCCGCCAGATAGGGGACCACCGTCACGCCGAGCTCGCGGAGCTGTCCCCAGGCCTCCTCCTCGTCTCGCGCGGACGTCGTGTCCAGACGACCGACGAGCCGACGGATCTCGGCGTCCGTCATGTGCCTCGCGACCTCCATCGGCCGCCTCCCTCGGTAGGGTCGTCCGGTTCGAGACGGGGTCTCGGGCTCGCCGCCGGGTCGCTCTCGGCGCTCGCTCGCGCCGGGGCCCATGCGAGCTGCTGCGACCTGCCAGCGACGATGAGGCTGTAGAGCCCTTGCCACGATCTCTGCCAGCGCCACCCCTTCGCCGCGCCCGGTGCCTGGGCCTCGAGCCACGAGGCCGCCGCCGTCGCGGACAGCGCGCTGTGGCAGGAGGCGCAGCGCGGCGCGGCGTCGCGACGGAAGCGCCCGCCGCACGAGCAGGGGGCGAGCAGCGATTCGGTCGCGGCTGAGACGGGACCATGGGCCTCGAAGTGGGCCTCCCTGGGAATGTCGTCCCGCCACGCGCTCACGAAGCCCGCGGTCCCGCACTGCTCGCAGTAGGCGAACGCCGAATCGTTGAAGCCGTTGTGCACGAGGGCGCACGGGAACCGCGCGCCGCAGGTGTCGCACCTCCCGGTATACGGCTCACTCATGTCCTGGCGTGCAGGAGTGGGAGCCGCCGCGCCACGGCGAGCAAGAGGGCAAGGACCGCCAGCCCCGCGGTCGTCAGAGATCTCACCGCCACTGGCCGGTGCTGATGCGGCTGTTGGGCGACTTCTTCATCAACCGTCGCTTGGTTTCCCCAAGGTCGTGAGCCACTTGGGCCTCAGGTGAGGTGGCGTCTCGTCAACCGGCTTGGCGACGCGTCCTCGGAGAAACCGTTCGAGCGCTTGCGGTAACACGGTCGCAACGAAGGCGGCGAGCTCTCGCGCGTCCTGAAGGGTATGGTAGCTGAAGTGTAACTCCTCGCGTTTCCCCGTCTGGTAGCTGACCCCACCGATAGGCCATCGTTGCACCACCACGACAAGGAGGTGCCGCGATGGACGCAGAGACCCGCCGTCTCC
>Ga0209211_10000854_pt1 | contig 60559 bp, 61 predicted proteins | sample RifGroA2_FD_183992 | JGI IMG/M metagenome (GOLD analysis project Ga0209211, IMG submission 183992) | Groundwater microbial communities from Rifle, Colorado, USA - Groundwater A2 (SPAdes) (version 2) | ecosystem: Environmental > Aquatic > Deep subsurface > Groundwater | place: Rifle, Colorado... | reverse complement strand
AATCGCGCTGGGCGCGATATTCGTCTCGCAGCAATTGAGCGCGAACAACGGCATCGACGCGAAACAGGCGCAGGGCATGACGCAACAGGGCGCGTTGCTGCTGGACGTGCGCCAGCCCGAGGAGTTCGCATCCATCCGCGCCCCGGACGCGAAGCTGATCCCGCTGGGCGACCTACCCGCGCGCCTGCCGGAAATCGCCGCTTACAAAGACAAACCCATCGTGGTGATGTGCCGCTCCGGACGCCGCTCCGCCAAGGCGGTCGAGCTACTGAAGGAAGCCGGTTACAGCAACGTCAGCAATCTGGCCGGAGGCATTCAGGACTGGGAAAAGGACGGACTGGAAGTGGTCCGGATGTAGCGCTGCGCCTCCAGGGCAGGCCGGGCTCCGCGTGTGTTGTTGGGCCTTTAGCCTCTTACGCCTCCCCTGCGGATGCTGCCCGACGCGAATTCCCGCAGGGCGCGGCGGTTTTCGTAGAAGCGACTTCAGTCGCGATTGGTAATGGTGAGATGCAGCACGACTATCGCGACTGAAGTCGCTCCCACAAGATCAAACCCACAAGTCATATCGCGCTCTGCCGCGGCTGGACAGCCCGCGCGCCCGCTGCTAGTCTGCCCGCGCCTTCATTACACCGACCAGCCATGTTGCGACAACTGCGCCTGTTCCTCACCGCCGTCCAGTTCTTCACGCGCATCCCCGCACCCGCGTGGGTCGGCCATTCCGCGCAGCAACTCGAACAGGCCGCACGCTACCTGCCGCTGGTCGGCATGCTCGTCGGCGCAATCGCCGCCGCCGTGCTGTATCTGTCCGCGCAGGTGCTGCCGCTGTCGCTGGCGGTGGGCCTCAGCATGGCCGCAGGCATCCTAGCCACCGGCGCGTTCCACGAAGACGGCCTCTCCGACTTCGCCGACGGCTTCGGCGGCGGCCACACGAAGGAAAAGATGCTGGCGATCATGAAGGACTCGCGCGTCGGCGCCTACGGCGCGATCGCCATCGTGCTGGCGCTGCTGCTGAAATATCAGGCGCTGGTCGAACTGTGCAACAGACACTCGCTAACCTTCGCCGCCGCCGCGCTGATCGCCGCACACGCCGTCAGCCGCATGATGGCGGCCAGCATCATGCTCACCCAGCACTACGTCCGCGACGACGACAGCGCGCGCGCCAGACCCGCCACGCAACTCGGCCGCGCCAGCTTCGCCGTCGCGCTGCTCACCGGCATCGCCGCACTCGGTCTGCTGTATGCCGCAGGTGCGAACATCACCACCCTGTTCGCCGCCACCGTCGCCGCCCTGCTGATGCGCGCATACCTCGCGTGGCGATTGCAACAACGGCTGGGCGGCTACACCGGCGACTGTCTGGGCGCGGTGCAACAACTGACAGAGATCGCGTTCTACCTGGGCCTGCTCGCCGCCCTCTGATGCAAACGCTCTACCTCATCCGCCACACCAAGCCCAACATCGCGCCCGGCATCTGCTACGGCCAGCTCGACATGGACGTGGCCGACAGCTTCGCAACAGAAGCGAACGACATCCTGCGCCACCTGCCGAAACTGGAACTCGTCATCGCCTCGCCACTGCTGCGCACCAAACGGCTGGGCGAATTTCTCGCGCAAGAACAGCAATGTCCACTGCGCAGCGACGCGCGCCTGATGGAAAAACACTTCGGCGCATGGGAAGGCAAATACTGGGACGACATCCCACGCACCCAAATCGACGCCTGGGCCGCCGACGTGATGGACTACGCCCCGCCGGGCGGCGAATCGGCGCAGCAAGTGATGCGGCGCATGCAGGAATTCATGCGCGACTTGGCGCAACTGCCCCAGCGGAACATCGCGCTGGTCGCGCACGGCGGCAGCCTGCGCGCGCTGCTGGCGCTGATCGCCGATGTGCCGCTGACGAACACGCTGAACTGGGCTATGGAGTATGGGGCGGTGATGTGCGTGCGCAACGGGTAGCCCGGATGAAGCGAAGCGGAATCCGGGAATTCCCGGATTCCATTACATTCCATCCGGGCTACGCTCGCCAAGTCATTAGAATGACTACCCATCACCTATCCTAGGTCACAGAGGAGTCTAAGCATGGATAAGATAATTAAAAGGCTTGACCTCATCTTTTCAGTTCGAGACATCATGACTCCAACAGAAACGATGAAAAGAGCCTCATCTATTGAAGAAGCGAGTGCACTCTTCAATGAATATGATGTAGTGCCATTTCCAAAGACTGGAAAAATTAAAGGATTTTTCCAATGCAATTTGGATGAACCCTGTGACCTAAAACCAGATCACCTTATTAGCGATACAACAGGCTTGCTCAACATGCCAAGACTTCTCGCTGAAAATTCGTTCCGATTTGTAATTTCCGCCGACAAAATTTCAGGCTATGTCCACTATTCGGATTTGAATAAGCCTGCAATGAAGGTGCCTCTATTCGTTCTCATTCAGGCAAAGGAAAAACAGCTATGGAATAGAGTCCAGAAGGAAATTACAGAAAACGTTGTAAGCAAGGTTTTCTCAAGCAGGGCAAAGAAACTCATCCAAAAACGAGACAAGGCAAAAAAAGGAAATGTAGATATTGGCTGGGAGGGCGTATTCACGCTGCCAGACATTCTCCGGCTAGCCAATCACTTCCAAACAACGAACATACCCAACGATCAAATTGAGTTACTGCGGTCAACTCGAAATGACATCTCGCATTCAGACAAAAACCTTATAGGCAAACATCGCGATATATCCAGATTGGTGGAAGCTCTCAATCTCTGTCAATCACAGCCCCCAAGCAGATCAAAGCAGCCCATGTAGGGCGCATTCGCCGAAAGGCGTAATGCGCCGAATAATTCCCATCCGGCGGATAACGCTACGCTCATCCGCCCTACAAACATCAAATCTTCTCCGACACCGCCGCCTCGGCGAATGTCGCCATGCCGTTGTGCAGCGCGCAGGCCAGTCGCAGCAGCGGCAAGGCGGTGGCCGCGCCGCTGCCTTCGCCCAAGCGCATGCCGAGGTTCAGCAACGGTTGCGCATCGAGTTCCGCGAGAACGCGCTGGTGTCCCGGTTCGGCGGAGGCATGCGCGTACAGCAGCCAGTCATGCACAAATGGATTGAAACGCTCGGCGACCAGCGCGGCGACCGAGCTGATGTAGCCGTCCACCAGCACCGGCAAGCCGTTCTGCGCGCTGGCGAGGTAAGCGCCGGTCAGCGCGGCGATCTCGAAGCCGCCGACGCAGCGCAGCACTTTCAGCGTATTTTCTCCGACCCACTTTTCGTGGTTCGATGCATCAAAGCCGTGCAGTTCCAGCGCGCGCTGGATCACTGCGGCCTTGTGCGCGACGCCCGCGTGGTCGAGGCCGGTGCCGGGGCCGGCCAGTTCTTTGGGCGTCGCGCCCAGCAGCGCGCAGGCGACCGCCGCCGCGGAGGTGGTGTTGGCGATGCCCATCTCGCCGCCGATGAATATCTGCGCGCCATGCTCCAGCGCGCGCAGCACGCTGGAGCGGCCGGCCTGCAGCGCCTGCGCCAGTTGCTCTTCGCTCATCGCGGGTTCGACCGCGAAATTCGCCGTCGACGGCGCGACGACGGCGCGCACCACGTTGGGCCAGTCGCCGGGATCGTTGACCGTACCGAGATTCACCACTTCCAGTGTGGCGTCCAGCGTCTTGGCCAGCACGTTGATCGCCGCGCCGCCGCGCGCGAAGTTCTTCACCATTTCGCCGGTCACCGCCTGCGGGAACGCCGAGACGTTCTCCGCCGCGATGCCGTGGTCGGCGGCATAGATCACGATGGCGGCACGATCCACCGCGGGGTGCTCGACGCCCTGCATCTCGGCCAGCCGCACCGCGATATGTTCCAGTTGCCCCAGTGAGCCGGGCGGTTTAGTGAGTTGTCCCTGGCGCGCAAATGCCGCAACACCCGCAGCTTCGTTCAATGTTGCGCAGGGTTGCGCCATCCAGCGTATGGTCATCTTTCTCTCCTGTTTATAGGGCACGGCGCGCCGTGCCCCTACGGTTAATCTTTTCGGTCGATTATGGGCGCGATAAATCGCGCCCCGGTTATCCTTTTACGGCCAGCGGCAGGCCGGCCACGGTCAGCGTCACGCGGTCGCATAACGCGGCGATCCGCTGGTGCAAACGCCCCGCTTCGTCGCAATAACGGCGCGACAATTCGCCCATGGGCACGACGCCCATGTTGGTCTCGTTGCCGACCATGACGATGTGTCCGGGCAGCGTTGGCAGGGCTTCCAGCAGCGCATCGACTTCGCGGCGCAGCAACGTCTCATCGGCATCGCACAGCAACTGCGTCAGCCACAGCGTCAGGCAGTCCACCAGCACACAGCGATCTGCCTTGGCCTCGCGTTGCAACACTTCGGCAAGATTCTGCCCGGCTTCGACCGAGCGCCAGTCGTCCGGCCGGCGCATCTGATGTTCCGCGACACGCCGCCGCATCTCTTCGTCGCGCACCTGTGCGGTCGCGACATACACGACCTCCAGCCCGGAATCGTTGGCGCGCTGCTCCGCCAAGCGGCTCTTGCCGGAACGGACGCCGCCCAGTATCAATTCTTTCATGTTCTCTCCCCCAATCCGAACAAGGCGCGCAATCGCTTGCCGTCCAGATGCTGTTCGACTGCGTCCGCGAGCCGGTCGATGTCGGCTTCGCGGCGCGCGTGGTAATCGGGCGTGCTCGCGTCGCTCAGCCCGGCCCAGCGCAACAGCGCATCGGTCGCCTGAGGCGATTCGAACAGGCCATGCAGATAGGTCGCGAGTATCTGCCCGTCGTTCGAGATCGCGCCGTCCGGGCCATGTTCGAGCAGCAGCGCGGGACGTTGCAGCGCGGGGCCTACCGAGACGCCGGCATGGATCTCGTAGCCGGCGACCGGCGAATCTTCCAGCATCAGCGCACCGCCGACGTTGCGCAATTGTTTCTCCGCCGCCAGAGTCGTGTCGAACTCCAGCAGCCCCAAGCCTTTGCTGCTGCCGGGTTCGCCTTCGATGCCGAGCGGATCGTGTATGTGCATCCCCAGCATCTGCAAGCCGCCGCAGATGCCGATGAGTTTGCCGCCGTAGCGCAGATGCCGGGCTATCGCCGCATCCCATCCCGCGCGGCGCAGGCTGTCCAGATCGTTGCGCACCGACTTGCTGCCGGGCAGGATTATCAGGTCGGCGGGGGGTATGGTCTCGCCCATCGCGACGTAGCTGAACTCGACTTGCGGATGCAGGCGCAGCGGGTCGAAGTCGGTGTGGTTGCTGATGTGGGGCAGCACGGGGACGATCACGCGCAGTTTTTCCTCACTCGCTTCTACCCTCGCCCTACCCCTCTCCCTGCAAGGGAGAGGGGATGATAGCGGCACCGCATCCTCGGCTTCGAGATGAAAGTCGTGCAGATAGGGCAGCACGCCGAGCACCGGTTTGCCAGTGTACTGCTCCAGCCAGTCCAGCCCCGGTTGCAGCAATGCAATATCGCCGCGGAAGCGGTTGATGACGAAGCCGACCACGCGCGCGCGTTCGCTCTCGGACAGCAGTTCCAGCGTGCCGACCAGGTGCGCGAACACGCCGCCGCGGTCGATGTCGGCGATCAGGATCACCGGGCAATCCACCGCTTCGGCGAAGCCCATGTTGGCGATGTCGTTCGCGCGCAGGTTGATCTCGGCGGGACTGCCCGCGCCTTCCACGACGACGACAGGATATTGTGCGCTCAGACGCCGATGCGACTCCAGCACCGCGACGCGCGCGGTGCTCTTGTAGTCGTGATAAACAAGAGCCTCCATGTTGCCGACGGCGTGGCCGTGGATGATGACCTGCGCGCCAGTGTCGCTGTTGGGCTTGAGCAGCACGGGATTCATGTCGGTGTGGGAGCTTAGTCGCGCGGCCTGCGCCTGCACCGCCTGCGCGCGACCGATCTCGCCACCGTCTGCGGTGACCGCGCTGTTGAGCGCCATGTTCTGCGGCTTGAACGGCGCGACGGAAACATCCTGCCGCACCAGCCAGCGGCACAGCGCGGCGACCAGCGTGCTCTTGCCGGCGTCGGAGGTGGTGCCCTGCACCATCACGGTGAGGCTCTTCATCGTTTAATCTCACTTAACGCTGCTGCCAACCGCCCCCACTGCGCCTCGTCGCGCGGCAAACCGAAACGCAGGCTGGCAGGGCGCTCGAACAATCGCGTCAGCACGCCTAGCCTTGCCAGTTGCTCGTGCACGTTCGCGGCATCCGCGCAGCGCACCCACTGGAACAGACTGCATCCGCCCGATGGTTCCAGATCGTGCGCACGCAGCAGCTCGGCCAGACGCTGCGCCGCTTGCGGCAGCGACTCGCGCGCCGCGCGTTGCCATGCCATATCGCGCAACGCCAATGCAGAAACATAGCGCGACGGCGCGGCAATCGGCCAGGGGCCGAGCAATTCGGCCAGCGGCTGCAACACGTTTTCCTCGGCCAGCACGAAGCCGACGCGCGCACCGGCCAAGCCGAAAAATTTGCCGATGGAACGCAGCACGATCAGACCGGGGCGCGGGCAGGCGGACGCGAGGCTGTGTTCTGGCGTAGCGTCCATGAACGCCTCGTCCACGACCAGCCAACCGCCGCGCGCGGCCACTCGCGCATGCAGGCTGAGCAACTCGTCGCGACTGAAAAGCTTGCCGGTTGGATTGTTCGGGTTGACGATGACGACGACACTCACGTCATCGCCGATATGCAAAATCTCTTCGGCAGACACGCCGACGACTTCATGTCCGTGCCGTTGCCAGGCATGCGCGTGTTCCGCATAACTGGGCGCGACCAGCGCGACCTTAGCGGACGAACGCAGCGAGGGCAGCGCCTGAATCGCGGCCTGCGAGCCGGATACCGCGAGCAGTCTCGTCGTGCCGTAATAGCCGCATGCGGCGGCGTTCAACCCGTCGTCGTCCTGCGGCAGCGCTTGCCATATCTCGGAGGGAACAGCAGGAACCGGCCAGCCGTCCGGGTTGATGCCTGTGGACAGGTCCAGCCATTTGCTTTCGGGAATGCCGTAGCGCCGTGCCGCCGCGCGCAACCTGCCGCCGTGCTCAAGCATGCTGCCACCCCGCGATCAGCAATGCGCCCGATGCGATGGCGATCATCCAGAGATACAAGGTGCGGCGCACCAGTTGCACCGCGCGCGCGATGTCCGACGCACCTGCCGCATGACCGCAGCCCAGCGTCGGGCGCTGCTCAAGTTGGCCGTGATAGATCGCCGCGCCGCCGAGCTGCACTTGCAGCGCGCCCGCACCGGCGGCCATCACCGGCCCCGCGTTCGGGCTGTCCCACATCGGAGCCTGTTGCCGCCAGCAGCGCAACGCGCTGCGCGTGTGGCCGATCAGCGCGTAGCTCGACGCGGTCAGTCTCGCCGGGATGAAATTCAGCACATCGTCCAGCCGCGCCGCCGCCCAGCCGAATTCGTTGTAGCGCACGTTGCGGTAGCCCCACATCGCATCCAGCGTGTTGCTCAATCGGTACAGCAACACGCCCGGCGCGCCCGCGACGACGAACCAGAACAGCGCGCCGAAGATCGCATCGTTGCCGTTTTCCAGCACCGATTCCACGGCCGCGCGCGCCACGCCTTCCTCGTCCAGCCTGCTGGTGTCGCGGCTGACCAGCATGCCGACGGCCTGCCGCGCGGCGGGCAGATCGCCGACCGCGAAGGCATCGGCCACGCGCCGGGCATGCTCGCCCAGGCTGCGCGGCGCGATCGCAAAATACAGCAGCACGATGGAGAACATCGTGCCGAATATCGCGAGCTGTTGCAGCCATGCGGCGAGCGCCGCAAACGGAAGCAGCAGCGCGCATACCGCAACGATGCCGCGCTGACGACGCGACGCGGGCGAGAGTTCCGCGCCGCCATAGACGATGCCTTCGACGCGCCTCGCCAAATTTCCGAAACCCGATAACGGATGGAAGCGGCGCGGCTCGCCCAGCAGGCGGTCGAGCGACACCGCCGCCAATGCCGTCAGCGGGATGCTCAATCCATACATGTATTCCGCGATCTGCGTCATTCCTGCGCCCGATTTCCCCAGCGATTCTCAAACAGCATTTCAGCTAGCGGTTGCGGCGTGCGCCATCCTTCCAGTTGCAACATCGGCGCCGAGTAAAATTCTTCGACCTGCCCCAGGCAAATAATGGCGACCGGCTTTCCGCCGGCAGGAATATCCAGCAAGGCCGCGAGCGCCTGCGGGTCGAACAGCGACACCCAGCCCATGCCCAGGCCTTCCGCGCGCGCCGCCAGCCACATGTTCTGAATCGCGCAGGCGACCGAGGCCAGGTCCATTTCCGGCAAGGTTCGGCGGCCGAACACATGGGGTTCGCGCTGATCCATCAGGCTAGCGACCCACAGCTCTGCGCAGTCGCACACGCCCTCGACCTTCAGGCGCAGGAACTCCGCATCGCGTTCGCCCAGTGCCTGCGCGGTCAGCTGCCGCTCGGCCTCGACCAATTCATGAACTTGCTCGCGCAACGCGGGATCGCCGATGCGGATGAAGCGCCACGGCTGCATCATCCCGACGCTGGGCGCCTGATGGGCGGCATGCAGGATGCGTTGCAAGACCCCGGGAGGGATAGGCTCGGAAGAAAAATGCCGCATGTCGCGCCGCTCGGCGATCACGCGATATACGGCGGCGAGTTCGGCGTCGGAATAGCGATGCATCAGGCTCATGAGCGATTACAGGTCGATGCCGGGCTGGGCGCGCACGCCGGCGCGGAAAGCGTGCTTGACGTCCTGTATCTCGCTCACGGTGTCCGCGATGTCCAGCAGGCATTGCGGAGCGGCGCGGCCGGTGATCACGACATGCTGCATAGTCGGGCGGGCAGCCAGATCGGCGCACACTTGCTGCGCATCCAGATAGCCGTAGTTGAGCAAATAGGTCAGCTCGTCCAGCACCACCAGATGCAGCGAGGCATCGCGCAGCAGGCCTTGTGCGACGGCCCAGCCGCGTTGCGCCGCCGCGATGTCCGCGTCGCGGTTTTGCGTTTCCCAGGTGAAGCCGTCGCCGACGACATGCCATTGCACATGCCCGCCCAGGAATTTTTCTTCGCCGGTGTCGCGACGGCTCTTGATGAATTGCACCACGCCGGCCTTGAGGCCGTAGCCCAGCGTGCGCGCCACCATGCCGAATGCGGAACTGGATTTGCCTTTGCCGTTGCCGGTCAACACCAGCATCAAACCCTTGTCCTGCTCGGCGCGCGCAATCGCCGCGTCCACCACGGCTTTCTTGCGCGTCATGCGTTGCTGATGCCGAGTATCGCTATCCGGCATGATGCATGCGGGCGCCGTCGCGACGCGCGAGCAGCGCATACAGCAGCACTGCGGGGATCAGGTACACCGCCGCGCCCGACAGGTACGGCAGATAGTATTGCGCCATGCGGCCGGTGTATTCAGCAAAGCTCAGCTCGGGGAAGCGTCCCGAGAACAGATAGAACGCGCCGTTGGAAATCACGAATGCCGCGTTGACTGCGAGGAAGGAAATGCCGGCGAACATGCCCAGACCGCGCAGGTTGTACTGATGGCTGCGCGCAAGGAAGCGCCCCGCGTACCACAGCACCGCATAGGTCGGGATCAGGAACCAGTAGGCCGGCGTCACGCAAAAATCGCTGACACCCAGATGGGTGATCGCCACATAGTCCAGCGTGCCTGCCTCGATCAGCAGTCCGGCGAAGAACAGCGGGCTGGCGATGAGGAAACCGGCCAGCAGGAACACCGCCAGCGAAGCATCCGGCAGATGCAGCGGGCTGCCGAAATGGTGCATGCGCGTGGCGGCCATCAATACGACCAGGCCCAGGCCGATCAGCAGCGTGCGTTTGGAAGTCTGTTTCATTTTGCGCTCCTTGGAAATTAGAAATTGGGTTCAGGGAAATCGAAAGTTTGGACTCATTGCTCCACCCGGCTATCGGGGCTGGTAATTCAGCGTGAAGTATAACCCGCGCCCCGGCTGGTTGAAGTACAGCGCGGTCTCGTAGCGCTTGCCCAGCAGATTCTCGACACGCCCCTGCAGCAGCCAGTCCGCATCGACGCGATATTCGGCGCGCACATCGAGCAGGCCGTAGCCGCCCAGGCGCTTGGTATTGGCCAGGTCGTCGAAGCGGCGGCCTTCCGCATACAGCACTCCTGACAGGCGGTACGCCAAGAACTCATGGGCCGCTTCGATGCGCATCGCTTCGGTCGCGCGGCGATTCAGCAGCTTGCCACTATTCGCGCCCGAGGTTTGGCGCGGGTCTTGCAACGTCAATGTGCTATTGATGTCCCAATCAGCCACCTGCGTTTTCAACTGGCCTTCTAGGCCTTGCAGGCGCGCGGTGTTGATATTGACCGGCGTAAAGGTTGCATCGAAACCGATCAGATCGGAGATATTGGTCTGATAGGCATGCAGCGACCACTTGCCGAAGGCATCATGTCCATCCATTCCCGCTTCGAGGCTGCGCGACAGCTCGGGGCGCAACGCCGCGCTGCCGAAACCCGGGTAATACAATTGATTGAAGGTCGGAGCCTTGAACGCCGTACCGTAAGAAACCGTCAAACGCGCCACATCGCTAATCGTATAACCATAGCCCAGCCCGCCGGTGTTGTGTCCGCCGAACTGCTGGTTGTCGTCGCGGCGCAGGCTGGTTTGCAGGCTGTGCGCGCCGAAATCACCCAGATATTGGCCGAACAGCGCACGGTTGCTGCGCGCAGTCTGTGCATAGGCGCGGAGGCTTTCGATGCGATCCTGCTGGTAATCCAGCCCCGCAGTAAGCAACTGATTCGTGCCCAGCGCGAAATCGTTCTGCCACGACAATGTGTCACGCTTGGTGTTGTAGCGGTCGATATACAACCCATTGAAGTACAGGTCGGAATCGTCGCGGCTTTGCCCGCCACGCAAGGTCACGTTCCATGCTTGCAGCGGCGCGAACTTCAGCGAGCCGCCCAGCATCTGCTGAGCCGCGCTGGTTTCATTGCCGGCAAAAATGCTGCCATCCGACTTGCTGAAGCTGTCCGCCTGCAGCGCGTTGAAATCGGCTGTCAATCCGCTGTCGAAACGGTAGCCGCCGCGCAGCCCCAGCGACAAATTGCGATACCCGTCCTTGTCCGGCTCGATCACATAGCATCCCCCACCGCCGGGTGCGGGCATGCCGCGACAGGCATTGAAGCCACCAGTTTCCTGTTGATTGAGCTTCGCGCTGAGCCAGCCTTGCTCGCCGCCCCCGCTCAGGCCCAGCGTGGCGTTTGTCGTGCCATAGCTCCCCACCGTTGCGCTGAACGAAGGCGTCAACGCACCGCCGCCCTTGCGGGTGAAAATCTGGATCACGCCGCCGATCGCTTCCGATCCATAGAGGCTGGCGCGCGGGCCGCGCACGATCTCGATGCGCTCGATCTGCGCGACAGGAATGTCCTGGAACGATGCGGCGCCGGTCGTCGCAGAACCGACCTTGACGCCGTCCACCAGCACCAGCACATGGTCGGCATTGGTTCCGCGCAGGTATACCGCTGTCGCCTTGCCCGCGCCACCGCTGTTGCTGATGGTCAGGCCAGGCACACCGCGCAGCGCATCCGGCAGCGACTGCGCCTGCCGACGCTCGATGTCCTGACGGGTGATGACGGTGACGGATGCCAGTGTCGCATCGACCGGCTGCGCAGTACGCGTGGCGGTAACCACCACCTCGTCCAGAATTCCAACAGTCTCGGCATATGCCAAAGGAGTGACCGCACACAGCAGTGCGGCGAGGAGTTGCTTTTGTTTCATGATGACTTTCCTGAATCGGTTCCAAGGAGCCCCGTTGGAACGTGATAAAAACAGGAAATGCAAGAAAGACTAAAGACTATAGACGGCGGCGATACCGCGTAGATACCGTCCATGCGCCTCCCGCAGCATTTCCTGAACCATGTTCGGGGCCGGTATCCGGGCTCGCAAGACTAAACGCATCGCCTTCCCATAAGATCTCTTGGGGATCTCTCACAGTGGCATGTTGACGCGTCCACACTTGCTTACCGTTGCGGGGGCAGCACAGGCATCGCACCTGTTTCCCGTTTAACTCGTCCGCCAGCGGACGAGCACCTCGAAGCGGCGCGCACTCTACCACAGCCCGCATCCCCCGACAAAATCCCGGGACTCACAAAACGCTTGCACAAGTTGCGCTTAGCATTTGACTAGCCAGCACTTTCCCAACTATAGTCGCCGTATGGAAACCGAATTGAACGCACTCGAAGCCAAGCTCACCCAACTGATACAAGTCAGCGGCAGCTTACGTGCGGAGAATCACCGCTTGCGTCAGGAATTGGCGCACGCTCTCAGCGACAATCGACTATGCAGCGACAAGATCGACAGCGCGAAGGATCGCCTGGAGAAATTGCTGTCCACCCTGCCTGAAGAGACCCTATGAGCGGCACGACCAAAACACTGGACGTCAAGATCCTCGACCGCGAGTTGCGCGTCGCCTGCCCCGAAGACGAGCGCGGCGAGTTGCTCGACGCAGTCGCCTATCTGGACAAGAAGATGCGCGAAATTCGCGACACCGGCAAGGTCGCCAGCGTCGAGCGCATCGCGCTAATGGCCGCGCTGAACATCACCCACGAACTGCTGACCACAAAAGTCGGCCGCGGGTTTGATATGGCGGAATTTAAGCGTAGAATGGATCGCATGGAGACAGCAATCGATCAGGCGTTAGCCGAACAGGATGCGCTGTTCTGAGTTGTCCCCTGCGGTGTTCGTCAGGCTCATAATTTCTTAGAACCAATACGCACAGCGTAAGGTCGCAATCCAATTCGTTACTGTTGTGCGCGTCCCTAGTGGATGTACCTGATGTAACCGGAGCGCGGCCCTCTTGGACCCAGGTTCAAGATAATTGGGTCAACGGCACAGGCGGGGGGCTTTATTCCAAGTGCGATCTTTCGAGATCGCACTTTTTCTTTGTGGACGTGAAATATGCGTTACTGGCTGATGAAATCCGAACCCTCCGATTGCAGCATCGACGATCTGGCCGCGATGCCGAACCGGAGCGTAGCCTGGTACGGCGTGCGCAACTATCAGGCGCGCAACTTCATGCGCAATCAGATGGGCATAGGCGACGGCGTGCTGTTCTACCACTCCAATTGCAAGGAGCCCGGCATCGCCGGCATCGCCAGAGTCGGCGCGCTCGCCTATCCCGATGCGACGCAGTTCGATCCGAAGAACAAATATTTCGACCCGAAGGCCACGCACGAGCAACCGCGCTGGTTCAACGTCGACGTGCAACTGGTGAAGAAGATCGCGCTGATCCCGCTAGACGAATTGCGCCGCCATCCGGAACTGGCGGACATGCGCACGCTGCAGCGCGGCAACCGTTTGTCGATCACGCCGCTCGATCCTTCCGAGTGGACGTTCATTACGAACCGGCTGGTACGCGAATAGTGGAGTGGTACGTCGCCTATCTGGTACTGGGTGCCGTCGCGGGATTCCTCGGCGGCATGTTTGGCATCGGCGGCGGCACGCTGCTGGTGCCGATACTGCTGATGCTGTTCGAGGCGCAGCATTTTCCGCCTGAAAGCGCTATGCACCTCGCACTGGGCAGCAGCATGGCGATTATCCTGTTCACCGCAGCCGCCAGCATGCGCAAGCACCACCAGCTCGGCGCGGTGAACTGGCGCGTCGTCATCGGCATCACCCCGGGAATCCTGCTGGGAACCGCGCTCGGCGCGCTCCTTGCCGCCAGCGTCTCCCCTCGCTTCCTGGCTATCTTCTTCACGCTGTTCGTTTATTTCGCGGCGACGCAGATACTGCTCGATGTCCGCCCGCATGCATCGCGCCAATTGCCCGGCCCTGCGGGGCTCACGCTGGCCGGCACGTTCACCGGCTGGCTGAGCACATTGGTGTCCGTCGGCGGCGGCATCATCGTCGTGCCTTTCCTGATCTGGTGCAACATGCCGCTGCGCCACGCGATAGGCACGGCTGCCGCGATCGGCTTTCCTATCGCCATCGGCGGCACGATGGGCTACATATTTACCGGCATGAATGCCACGCTGCCCGCCCCGCATCTGGGCTATGTGTATCTGCCCGCAGTGCTCGGTTGCGCGCTCGCCAGCGTCATCACCGCACCTCTGGGCGCAAAGACCGCACACCGGACTAACGTGGCCTTGCTGCGCAAATTGTTCGCCGTGCTGCTGCTCGTGCTGGCGACCAAACTGCTGCTCAACGTCGTGGCTTGATTCCCGCCTCGCGATCCAGTTCGCCGCTGGCCAGCTTCGCCTGATACTCACCCAGCGCGACCTTCACCTTGCCGCTCAGCAGATACAGACCGATCAGATTGGGGAAGGCCATCGCCAACACCAGCAGATCGGTGAAGTCCACCAAGTTGGCTGCGTTGGCGATAGAGGCGACGACCAGAAAGCCGATGAAGATACCCTTATACAGGATGGAATAACGTTCGCCGAATACATACACCCAGCAGCGCTCTCCGTAATACGACCATGAGATCGCCGTGCTGTAAGCGAACAACACCACCGACAGCGCCAATATCATCGGGAACCAGTCCGACACCGTCGCAAACGCAGCCGAGGTAAGTGCGGCCCCCTGACTCGCGGCGCGCAAGGCTTCGTGTTCCGGCGCGCTGTACACCCCGGTGATGACGATCACCAGCGCGGTCATCGTGCAAATTATCACGGTATCAATGAACGGTTCGTACAGTGCGACCAGCCCCTGACGCACCGGATACTTCACCGATGCGGCCGAGTGCGCAATCGCGGCGGAGCCCAGCCCCGCCTCGCTGGAAAATGCGGCGCGCTTGAATCCCTGCACGATTGCGCCGACGATGCCGCCCGCGACCGCAATCGGCGAGAACGCCTCGGTGAATATCTTGCCCAGCGCCTCCGGTACCAGCCCCGCATTGCTGCCGATGATCCACAGGCACGCACTCATATAGATGATGACCATCGTCGGCACCACCGCCTCGGCGACATGGGCAATGCGCCGCAGACCGCCGACGATAACCAGACCGACCGCGATTCCCATCAGCAAACCATAGGCGATAGGCACTTCGCGGAAGAACGGAATCTGCGCCTGCACCGCGCCCATCGACTGGCTGACCTGGAACGCACTGCCCGCGCCGAACGAGCCGAGGATGGTGAAAATGGCGAACATCACAGCCAGCACCTTGCCGGTCGTCGGAGCGCCATGCTCGGCCAGCCCCTTGGAGAGATACTCCATCGCACCGCCCATCAGCTTGCCGTCGGGCCTCACCTCGCGATACATCTGCGCCAGGCTGGCCTCGGTGAACTTGGTGGTCATGCCGAGAAACCCGGCGACTATCATCCAGAACGTGGCTCCCGGCCCACCGATGGAAATCGCAATCGCCACACCGGCGATGTTGCCCAAACCGACCGTCGCGGAAAGCGCGGTAGACAGTGCCTGAAATGGCGTCACCTCACCCTTGTCGTCCGCCGTGCGGTATTTGCCGCGAATGACGCGATAGGCATGGCGCATCATCCGCAGATTGACGAAGTTGAAACGCAACGTGAGGAACACCGCCGCAACGATCAGCCAGGCGACGATGAACGGCATGACCGGCTCACCCGGGAATACGTCGAAGAAGATGATCTGCGCGAGAAAACCGTTGATCGAACCGAAGATCGCATCGATGGCGGCATCGTCAGCCAGAGCCTGCTGCGGCAACAACAGCAACAGCGCCCACCAGGCCGGATTGGGGTGTTTCATGATTCTCCCTGATTTCTTATTGGTATCGGGGACGGATTAAACCCTGAACCGGCAGCGGACTCAAGCGAGTCGGCATTGTCGGCAATCAAATTGCCCTGATCGGCTTCACCCAACCTGCTGCCTGGGCAGCACAGGCCAACAAAAAAAGCCGGCTTACGCCGGCTTTTTTTGAAGCATGTCGCGAATTACAGACCAGCGATGAATTCCGCCAACATCTTGATGTTCTCAGGCTTGGCACCGCCCTTTGGAGGCATAGAGGCTGCGAAGCCCCAGCCAAACTTGCCGCCCTTTTCGATGTTTGCAGCGATCTTGCTGACCGCATCCTTGTCGCCCTTGTACTTGGCAGCAACGTCCTTCCAAGCCGGGCCAACTTGCTTCTTCTCGATGGAATGGCAAGCCTTGCATGCAGCACCTTCCTTGGGAATATCAGTTGCCATTGCGCTGCCTGCAACCATCAAGCCTGCTGCTGCGATCATGCTTACGACGATAGATTTCATGTTCTCTCCGTTTATGATTAATAACACCTGAACAGTGGAAGGCACTGCCTTCGCCACCGATTCTAAACAACTCCGCCAACCTTGCAAACCAGATTTTTCGACGGGCAAGGAGTTAACGCCTTCCAACCGTTCGGCGTTGACAGCTTATTTCAGCGACAGAACGAATCTCGCCAGCGCCCGACGATCCGCCTCGCTAATCTTGGGATTTGCCGGCATCATTATCGCGCCCCATACGCCGCTGCCGCCCTTGGCGATCTTGTCCATCATCCGCGCCTCCGCACCTGCATCGCCGCGATACTTGGCCGCCACATCCTTCCAGGCCGGGCCGACCACTTTTTTGTCGATAGCATGACATACGAGGCAACCGCTCTTCTTCGCCAGTGGCAATGCATCGGTCTCGGACATAGCCGCGACAGGTTTTGCTTCAGGCGCCACGGCAACTGGAGCCGGATCAACCTTTACTATCGGCGTAGCAACAGCGGGATTCGCTGCTGGCTCCTTCATGGCGACAGGCTTTTCCTGCACCACTGGCGCGGCCTTTTCGACCGGAACTGGTACGACAGTTTGTTCCGGAGAGGATGCCGGAGTCATGGCAAGCGGGACAGAAGCAGGGGCAACTGGCGACTCCATCGCAGAACCCGCAGGCGGTTGAGCCGGGGTTTCCGGCTGACAGCCGTAGAGTGCAACCAACAACGATGCCAACAACAGATTTCTTGTACGCATGATGCTCTCCTTGTTCACGATTGATTGAAAATCACAACGATTCGGCACGGTATTCGACTATCAGCGTGTGCTTGGTTCCCGCAGCGACCTTGACGACGTTGTCGATTGCATTGACAGACTCCACGCAGACCATCTCGCGCCAGCCGTCCGGCTGCCCCATGTCGCCCATCTTGTTCGCCTTGTCGCTCCACGGCGTCCACACCACGGTGGACAGACTACCGGACTTGGCGACATGGATGCGGCGCTTCAACCTGTCGTCTTCGATCACGCACTCGGCCGCAGTGTCGATGTACACACGGTCGGTCTCGCCGGAGAAGGCGATCGCGCCGTCCTGCTTGCGCAATGTCGAACCGCCGACCTTGTCCCAGTAATCGCAGCCTTCCAGCCCGGTGACGCGCACCGCACCGATATCGCCAATCTGGAAATAGGTATGCAGCGCCTCGCCGATCACGAACGCTTCCGCGCCGGTGTTCTCGGTGGTCATTTCCATGCGCAGCGTGTCGCCGACGATCACGGTCAGATCCAACGCGCAGTCATGCGGCCATTGGGCGCGAGTCTTCTCGCTCGCCACCAAGCGCAACGTCAGACGCGTCGCGCCGTCCGGCTCGGTGCCGGACTCGATCACAGTCCACGGCACGGTGCGCGCAAAACCGTGACCGGGGAAGCTTGTTTCGGACGCATGTGCACCGAACCATGGCCAGCAAACCGGTGCGCCGCCGCGAATGGACTTGCCCGCCGCCAGCTTCGCATCGCGCGACAGCCATACCACCGGCACGGCCTGGCTCTTTGGACGCCAGGTCATCAGGTGTGCGCCCTGCAGACACAGCGACGCGGTCGCCTGCGCGTTGTCGATTTCCGCAACCACGAGCCCGCTCGCGTCCTCGCGAAAACTCAGTTGCCCCTTGCCGAATTGTGTGTTCAGTTGTGCTGCAGTGGTCATGCTTTTTCCTTCGTATTATTGTTTGTCGTTCGATCTGCCGGAATCACTCGATTTGCGACACGTCGCGCACCGCACCTTTGTCTGCCGAGGTTACCATCGCCGCATAGGCGCGCAATGCGGTCGATACCTTACGCTGACGTTCGGTGGCAGGCTTCCATGCCTGCTTGCCTTTCGCATCCATCGCCGTGCGGCGTTGCGCCATCTCGGCATCCGAAATCGCCAGATCGATGGTGCGATTCGGGATGTCAATCTCGATGCGGTCGCCTTCCTGCACCAAGCCGATCGCGCCGCCGCTGGCAGCTTCCGGCGAAACGTGACCGATGGACAACCCAGAGGTGCCGCCGGAGAAACGCCCGTCGGTCAGCAATGCGCAGGCTTTGCCCAGCCCCTTCGACTTCAGGTAGGAAGTCGGATACAGCATCTCCTGCATGCCCGGCCCGCCCTTCGGGCCTTCGTAACGTATCACCACCACGTCGCCCGCGACGATCTGGTCGGCCAGAATAGCGGCGACCGATGCATCCTGGCTCTCGAACACGCGCGCGCGTCCGGTGAATTTCAGAATGCTGTCGTCCACGCCAGCGGTCTTCACGATGCAACCGTCCAGCGCGATGTTGCCGTGCAGCACCGCCAGACCGCCGTCTTTGGAATAGGCGTGCGCGCTGTCGCGGATGCAGCCGCCGGCCCTATCGGCATCCAGCTCGGGATACAGCATGGATTGCGAAAACGCGATGGTGGTGACGATGCCGCCGGGCGCGGCGCGGAAGAATTTCTTCACGTCCTCGTCGCCTGTCTGCACGATGTCCCACTGCTTCAGCCCGTCGCGCAGCGTCTTGCTGTGCACCGTGCCGGCATCGCCGTGCAGCAGCCCGGCCCTACCCAGCTCGCCTAGGATCGCCGCGATGCCGCCGGCCCTGTGCACGTCTTCCATGTGGTACTCGCTCGATGGCGCGACTTTGCACAGCGTCGGCACATGGCGCGATAAGCGATCCATATCCTTCATCGTGAAGTCCACGCCCGCTTCGCGCGCGATAGCCAGCAGGTGCAGCACGGTGTTGGTCGAGCCGCCCATTGCGATATCCAGCGTCATCGCGTTCTCGAACGCATCGAAAGTCGCGATGCTGCGCGGCAACACCGATGCGTCGTCCTGCTCGTAATAACGCTTGGTGATATCGACGATCAGCCGGCCCGCGCGCAGGAACAACTCCTTGCGCTGGGCATGCGTCGCCACCAGCGAACCGTTACCCGGCAGCGACAGACCCAATGCTTCCGTCAGGCAGTTCATCGAGTTCGCGGTGAACATGCCGGAGCAGGAGCCGCAGGTGGGGCAGGCGGAACGCTCGATGGCATCGACTTCTTCGTCGCTGATCTTGCTGTCCGCCGCCGCGACCATCGCATCCACCAGATCCAGGCCCTTGATCTTGCCCTGCCAGTTGACCTTGCCCGCTTCCATCGGGCCGCCGGAGACGAACACCACCGGGATGTTCAACCGCATCGCGGCCATCAACATGCCCGGGGTAATCTTGTCGCAGTTGGAGATGCACACCAGCGCGTCGGCGCAGTGGGCGTTGACCATGTATTCCACCGAGTCGGCGATCAGGTCGCGGCTGGGCAGCGAATACAGCATGCCGTCGTGGCCCATGGCGATGCCGTCGTCGATGGCGATGGTGTTGAATTCCTTGGCGATGCCGCCCGCTTTCTCGATCTCGCGCGCCACCAACTGCCCCATATCCTTGAGGTGGACATGGCCGGGCACGAACTGGGTGAAGGAGTTGGCGATGGCAATGATGGGCTTGCCGAAATCGCCTTCGGTCATGCCGGTGGCGCGCCACAACGAGCGCGCGCCGGCCATGTTGCGGCCGTGGGTGGAGGTGCGGGAACGATAAGCAGGCATGTTGTCTCTCTAAAAAATTGCAGGGCACGTATAATTGCCCGCTCGATTTTAACCCAATACCCCATGCTCGTTCATCCGCAATTCGATCCCGTCGCCCTGCAACTCGGCCCGCTCGGCATCCACTGGTACGGCCTGATGTACCTCGCCGGCTTCATGACTTTCCTGTGGCTGGGCCGCGTCCGCATCGCCGCATTGCTGCGCCCGCCGGTCAATGCCAAGCAACTCGACGACCTGCTGTTCTACGGCGTGCTCGGCGTGATCCTCGGCGGACGGCTGGGCTATGTGCTGTTCTACAAGTTCTCGTATTACGCCGGGCATCCGCTGGAAATCTTCGCACTGTGGCAGGGAGGCATGTCGTTCCACGGCGGCTTCCTCGGCGTGCTGGTCGCGTTGGTCTGGTTCGCGCACAAGCAGCGGCTGCACTGGCTGCAACTGACCGACTTCATCGCGCCGCTGGTGCCGCCCGGACTCGCGTTCGGCCGAATGGGCAACTTTATCAACGGCGAACTGTGGGGCCGCCCCAGCGACATGCCCTGGGCGATGGTCTTCCCCAACGTCGACGAACTGCCGCGCCACCCGTCGCAACTGTACGAATTCGCGCTGGAGGGCGTGTTGCTGTTCGTCCTGCTGTGGCTGTACGCACGCAAGCCGCGCCAGGTCGGCGCGCTGTCCGGCCTATTCCTGATCGGTTATGGCAGCTTCCGTTTCCTGGTCGAATTCACCCGCGAGCCCGACGGACATCTGGGACTGCTCAGCCTGGGCATGAGCATGGGCCAATGGCTGAGCCTGCCGATGGTGATCGGGGGTATCCTGCTGGTGCGTTACAGTCAGCGGCGCGCCGCTTGACACTCACCAGCCACTCACCCACCATTTCCGCCATCGCATTCCGAACGCCCCGACCTTGGACGACATTTCCCTAAGTACCCTGTTTATCATTCTCCTCGCGCTGTTATTTTGCAGCGCGTTCTTTTCCGGCTCGGAGACCAGCATGATGGCGATCAACCGCTATCGCCTGAACAGCCTGATCCGCAAAGGTAACCGCAGCGCCAAGCTGGTCAACCGGCTGCTCGGCCAGATAGACAAGTTGCTGGGTTCCATCCTGCTGGGCAACACACTGGTCAACGTCGCCGCGGCGGCCATCGCCAACATCATCATCCTGCGCCTATTCGGACAAAACGACCTGGCGATCCTGCTGGGTACGTTGACGCTCACCTTCGTGATCGTGGTATTCAGCGAGATCATGCCCAAGATCATCGCGGCCAGCCACCCGGAACGCATCGCCATGCCTGCAAGCTATGTGCTCACACCGTTGATCACCCTATTTCATCCTGTGGTCACGGTGGCGACCGCGCTGGTAAAAAGCATGCTCTGGCTGCTGCGCATCAAGATAGAAACCGATCAGAGCAAACAGAAGATGTCACTGGAAGAGTTGCGCGGACTGGTGCTCGATGCCGAGCACTTCCTGCCGCGCAAGCATCAGAAGATGCTGCTGAACCTGGTCGATCTGGAGCGCATCACCGTCAACGACGTGATGATCCCGCGCAACCAGATCGAGGCACTGGACATCAATGCCACCCCGGACGAACTGCGCCAGCAAATCATCACCAGCCATCACACGCTGCTGCCTGTATACGCCGACACCCCCGGCAACATCATCGGCATCCTGCACCTGAAACGGGTTCCGGCACTGCTGCAGGACACAACACTGGATCCGGAACATCTGCGCGAAACGTTGTACGAACCCTACTTCATCCCATCCGATACGCCACTGCTCAGGCAACTACAGAATTTCCAGGAACGTCAGGCGCGCCTCGGACTGGTGGTGGACGAATACGGCGAGCTGCTGGGACTGGTGACGCTTGAAAATATCCTGGAGGAGATTGTCGGCGAATTCACCACCCAGTCTCCGACCCAGACCGGCAAGTTCCTGCGCCAGGACGACGGCAGCTTCCTGCTGGAGGGCGGCAGCAGCCTGCGCGAGCTGAACCGCAAGCTCGGCCTGCATCTGCCGCTGGAAAGCGGCGCAAAAACGCTCAACGGACTGATACTCGAGCATCTGGAAGACATCCCGGAGGCCGGCACCAGCCTGAAGATCGCCGACTATCCGATCGAGATCATCCAGATCCAGGATCGCAGCGTAAAAGTGGCGCGTATTTTTCCCGCGCAGGCAAACAGCAAATCGTAGGGGCGTGCCCCGCCTTGCCGCCTCCCCGCGGCTTTACAAGCAGGACAAAGCTCGGCATCATGCCCACCAACGCAGGACATCCCCCTAAGGAACCGCTATGGCAGTCGCCGCAAAATCAAGCAAGATAAAAGAACAGTCCTACCTGTGGGAAGGCAAGGACAAGACCGGCAAACGGGTCAAGGGCGAAATGCGCGCGGCCGGCGAAGCCTCCGTCTCCGCCCATTTGCGCCGCCAAGGCATCCAGGTAATCAAGATCAAGAAGTTGCGCAGCAGCGGCAAGCCGGTCACCGAAAAAGACATCTCGCTATTCACCCGCCAACTCGCCACGATGATGAAATCCGGCGTGCCTTTGCTGCAAGCCTTCGATATTGTCGGCAAGGGCCATAGCAATCAGTCGGTGGCCCGACTGCTGTTCGACATCAAGACCGATGTGGAAACCGGCAGCAGCCTGCAACAAGCCTTCAAAAAATATCCGCTGTATTTCGACGAACTGTACTGCAACCTGATCGGTGCGGGCGAAGCCGCCGGTATTTTGGACACATTGCTGGACCGTCTGGCGACCTACAAGGAAAAAATCCAGGCGATCAAGAGCAAGATCAAGTCGGCGCTGTTCTACCCGGTTTCGATCATCGTGGTCGCATTCATCATCACCGCAGTAATCATGATTTTCGTGATCCCCGCGTTCAAGGAACTGTTCTCCAGCTTCGGGGCCGATTTGCCTGCGCCAACATTGCTCATCATGGCGGTATCCGACTTCTTCGTCACTTGGTGGTGGGCAATCTTCGGCGGCATCGGCGGCGGCCTCTACACCTTCTTCTATTTCTGGAAACGCAGCAAGAAGATGCAGGCCGTGATGGATCGACTATTGCTCAAACTGCCGATCTTCGGCGAACTGATCCGCAAAGCCAGCATCGCGCGCTGGAGCCGCACCTTGGCGACGATGTTCGCCGCCGGCGTGCCGCTGGTCGAGGCGTTCGACTCGGTCGCCGGCGCGGCCGGCAACGCGGTGTATTTCGACGCGACCAAATACATCCAGCGCGAAGTCAGCTCCGGCAGCAGCCTGACGGTCGCGATGCAAAACACCGAAGTTTTCCCAAGCATGGTGTTGCAAATGGTCGCCATCGGCGAAGAGGCCGGTTCGCTCGATTCGATGCTGAGCAAGGTGGCCGACTTCTACGAAGCCGAGGTGGACGACGCCGTCGAAGCGCTGTCCAGCCTGATGGAGCCCATCATCATGGTGGTGCTCGGCACGCTGATCGGCGGCATGGTGATCGCGATGTACCTGCCGATCTTCAAGATGGGCCAGGTGGTTTAACGAGGATGGGGAGTGGTGAGTAGGCCGACGCTGCGCGTCTCAGTGGGGAGTGGGGAAAGCCCGTTCCCCACTTCCTGTTTATCTCTCCCCATCTCCTTGCTGCGCGCTGCCTGACACCCACTTCCCACTCCCTACTTACCACACCCCCAAATGAGCTTCATAGACCTCCTCCAATCCTCCCATCCCGTATTTACCGGCGTCTGCACCGTGCTTGGATTAATGGTCGGCAGTTTCCTGAATGTCGTGATCCACCGCCTGCCGAAGATGATGGAACTCGGCTGGCAACAACAGTGCGCCGAACTGCGCGGCGAACAGCCTGCCGAAACGCCGCGCTATAACCTGCTCGTACCTGGCTCCGCCTGTCCGCATTGCAATCACGCGATTGGCGCACTGGAGAACATTCCGGTAATCAGCTACTTGCTGCTGCGCGGCAAATGCAAGGGCTGTGGCGCGGCCATCTCGCCGCGCTACCCCATTATCGAAACCATCAGCGGCGTACTGAGCGCCTACGCGGCATGGCACTTCGGTTTCGGCTGGGCAGCGGCCGGCGCACTGCTGCTGGTCTGGGCGCTGCTGGCACTGACCGCGATTGACTTCGACACCCAGTTGCTGCCGGACGACATCACGCTGCCGCTGCTGTGGATCGGCCTGCTGCTCAACAGCTTCGGCGCGTACACCGACCTGCATAGCGCGGTGCTGGGCGCGATCTTCGGCTATCTGTCGCTGTGGAGCGTGTACTGGCTGTTCAAGCTCGCCACCGGCAAGGAAGGCATGGGCTACGGCGACTTCAAGCTGCTCGCCGCGCTGGGCGCCTGGCTGGGCTGGCAGATGTTGCCGCTGATCATCCTCTCGTCGTCTTTCGTCGGCGCGGTGGTCGGCATCACCCTGATCGTTGTCGCCCGCCATGGCCGCAACATCCCTATCCCGTTCGGCCCCTATCTGGCCGGCGGCGGCCTGATCGCCCTGTTCTGGGGACAAACCCTGACGCAGGGTTACCTGCAGTTGCTCGCCGCGCCATGACCCTTAGTCAAGCCGACTCGACAAACCCGGAACAAGCCCGGGACAGGTGTCTGGTCGTCGGCCTCACCGGCGGCATCGGCAGCGGCAAAAGCACCGTGGCCACCCTCTTCGCCGAACAGGGCGCAGCCATCATCGACACCGACTCCATCTCGCGCCGGCTGACCCAGAGCGGCGGCATTGCCATCCCCGCGCTCCGCGCCGAATTCGGCGACCGTTATATCGGCAAGGACGGAGCGCTGGACCGCTCAGAGATGCGTGCGCTGGTTTTTTCCGATCCGGCTGCCAAGTCACGGATCGAACAGCTGCTGCACCCGCTGATCCTCGTCCAGACCGAAGCCGAACTGGCGCAGGCCGGTGCGGCCCCCTACGCCATCCTCGTCGTGCCGCTGCTACATCAGGCCCCGGCGTTCCGCCGCCTGGCGCAGCGCGTGCTGGTCGTGGACTGCGACGAACAGGCCCAACTGACACGCGTCGTTCGGCGTAGCGGCCTGACCGAAACGGAAGTGCGTGCAATCATCGCCAGCCAGACGCCGCGCGCCGAAAGGCTTGCACTGGCCGACGACATCATCCGCAACGACGGCGATCTCGACGGCCTGGCCGCGCAGGTCGCCGCACTGCATCGCAGTTATATGCAAAACAACGATTGACGATATGCCGAAATCCAATATATCGTTCGCCCCCAATAACCCAACTACCATGCACCGAGCGACAACAGCGTGATCAGCTACGAGTTTCCTCTGAATGAAAAGATGCGCACCCTGCTGCGCCTTGAGGATTTGTTCGCTCGCATGAGGTATTTCACCGCGCAGGACAGCAGCATGGAACACCACGCCGCGCTGACCACGCTATTCGAAATCCTCGAAGTGTCCAGCCGCGCGGATCTGAAATCGGAACTGCTGCAGGAACTGGAGCGCCAGAAACGCCTGCTCGCCGCGCTGCACAACAATCCCGCGATTTCCGAAGATGCGCTGGACGCGATCCTGAACGAAATCGAACACATCGCCGCCGACCTGCTCGCGATGAGCGGCAAGATCGGCCAGCATCTGCGCGACAACGAGTGGCTGATGGGCATCAAGCAACGCGCCTGCATGCCCGGCGGCACTTGCGAATTCGACCTGCCTTCCTACCACTACTGGCAGGAGCAGGACGCCCCATCGCGCCGCCGCGACCTGCAGACCTGGCTGACCCCGCTGCTGCCGATCGCCGGCGGCATGAACATCGTGCTGCGATTACTGCGCGAGAGTGGCAAGGTGCTGCGCTTCACCGCCCATCAGGGGGCATTCCAACAGATGCAGGGCGGACGCGTCGCCCAGATGCTGCGCGTCAGCCTGAATCGCGACTTGGCCTGCATTCCCGAAGTCGGCGCCAACAAATACGCCATCAACATCCGCTTCATCGCCGCCAACTACGCGGCGAAGACCACGCGGTACGATCAGGACGTCCCGTTCGAACTGACCTTTTGCAGCCTGTCCTCGTAATGTCTTCCAAACCGATCGTCGCCTGCCCGCAATGCGGCAAAGAACACCAATGGGATACCGGCAACCGCTTCCGCCCGTTCTGCAGCGAACGCTGCAAAATGATCGACCTGGGGAAGTGGGCGAACGAGGAATATCGCGTTGAACAACGCGAACAGGATTTACCAGAAACCGATCACCAGGCTTGACGCAACAGCGCCACGCCATGCGCTCCATGCTGCCAAGCCGTCTCCATATTGCCCAGTTGTAGTCCGCCCAGCGCATACACCGGAATAGACGAACCCGCCGCGATAGCCGCGAAACTCTCCCAACCCAGATGCGGCGCGCCCGGGTGGGACTTGGTCGGCAACACCGGCGACAGCAACACGAAATCGCATCCCAGCGCTTCAGCCCGACGTAACTCCTCCGCGCTATGACAGGACGCAGCACACCAATCCACCGCCGGCCGCTCGCTCAGTTGCACGAGTTGCGTCCCGGTCAGTTGCACCCCATCCGCACCGACCTCCTGCGCCAGCTCCACATCGCCGTTCAACAGCACCTTCGCGCCATGGGCATGGGCCAGCCCCACCACGCGCCGCGCCAGTTCGCGCAACTCATCGCGAGCGAGATTTTTCTCGCGCAACTGCACCAGCCGCAGCCCGTTCGATAGCGCAATCTCCAGCCGCCGCAGGAACCCCTCCACGCCCAGCTCAGCGGCGTTGCTGATCGCATACAGCGGCGGCAGCTCCAGCGCGCGCAGGATGGGCACGTTGGCGGGAAGGATCGGAGACACGGAAATCGAAGATGCGGAATCCCCCCTGCTCCCCCCTTTGCAAAAGGGGGGCTGGGAGGGATTGCATTGCCACGCAAACTGCTGCCCCTCGTGCGGATGCAACTCGCCGCTCCACGCCGTCACGCGAAAAAAGCTCAGCCGCACCGTTGCGTGCGGATAGGTGAACACGCGCGTGATCCACGGATAAGCGGTCTCGACCGCGATGCCCAGTTCCTCGCGCAGCTCGCGCACCAGCGCATCGCGCGGCGTCTCGCCGGGCTCGACCTTGCCGCCGGGGAATTCCCAATAGCCGGCCCATATTTTGTCGGGGGGACGCTGGGCAAGGAGGAAGGAGTTGTCGGGGCGCTGGAGGACGGAGGCGGAGACTTCGACGATCTTTGTGTTTTCGGTTTGCGTGTTCAACGTATTCTTTCAGCGTGCGTAGGTTGGGTGGAGCGCAGCGATACCCAACATCAGAATCAAAATCAACACCGTCGGGGGTAGCCCGACAGCTAGGTACTTTCTTTTGCTTCGCCAAAAGAAAGTACCCAAAGAAAAGGCGACCCCGGTTTGCCGCCCTTCGGGTTCCCTGCGTTGCTCGACTGGTCAGGCGGCTGCGGAACTCGCGCTACGCGCTCAGACAGTCCTCGCCGAAATCCCCTGACCAGCCTCCGCTACTCGGCGGCGCACAGGGGAGGAAAGCGAAAACCAAAAAATCGGGTGGGCACTTCGCGCCCACCCTACAGGGCTAGCAGTCTGTCGCTATTGGATTTGGCAAGCACGTGCGTTGCTCCTCCCATGCATCGAACTTCCGTTTCTCATCTTGCATGTACCTCACAGCATCCCACTCGTCAGGATGTTTCACTTGAAGCTTGGGAAGCTTTGCATAATTGCGTAACTTTTCTGCCAATGCTGCTGCCTCAATTCCCAATATTGCGTATTGATACCTGCGTTCACCGAATCCTTCGTCGTAGTCAGGTGGATGATCCTCTTCAAATGCTGCACTTATCCTATTATCCGCAACTTCAATTTTGTTCGAAAACATTAGAATCTCGTACATTAGTTTGGTTGGAAGTGATTTCCACTCAACTTTAACTGCTTCGGGTTCAAATGTTGGTGTAGATACCTGAATGCAGCTGCAACCATCTTTGTCAGGCTGTCCTCGGCACAAACCATCATCACTCACTACCGCAGCACAACCAGCCACATACCTATCAAGCATGCAGATAATTTGTATGGACAAATACTCAACGTCTTTCTTATTTTTTCTGCGTTGAACCCACCAATCTTTTAATGTTGAAAGCAGAAAACCTAACGCAACACCTATTGCCTACCCTATTAATCCATAGACAGTTTTATCGTCCATTACCTCCTCCTTCGTAAGTGCCCATCAATGTACCGAAGTCGGCTTGTTTTGCCTATCGCCGCAGTATGGAGGGCAACTTGTTGCCCTCCATCAGGGTTTACGGTTTTGAATTTCTTTCCCCTGTGCGCCGCCGAGTAGCGGAGAACGGTCAGGGGTAGTCGGCGAGGACTGTCTGAGCGCGTAGCGCGAGTTCCGCAGCCGCCTGACCGTTCGAGCAACGCAGGGAACCGCGTAGCGGCGGCAAGCTGGGGGCGCCTTCTTTTGGTTCCTTTTCTTGGCAAGACAAGAAAAGGAACTAGCTGTCGGGCTACCCCCGACGGTGTTGATTTTACAGACCTGCGGGCTTCGCCCATCCTTCGATACGGCTACGCCTACTCAGGACGAACGGTTTCAGGAACTCCAGCGAACGGATGAACAAGATCTCACCGCTACCACTCCCTGAACGACACCCCCAGCCCGAACGTCGTCTGCCTATGGTTGTAATCGATCAGGCTCTCGCCGTAACCGCTGGTGATCTGCGCATGCAGCTTCGCCGATTTGCCGATGAATATCGGCGTTGTCCAGTCAAGCTGAACGAAACCGCGGTTAGCCCCCATGCTCAGGTTGTTGCGCAGCAACAGCGAGACCGACTGTGACCTGCTCGGGTCCCAGCGGATCACCGCATCTGCACGCCCGACGTAATCGGAAATATCCGGGTTGTCGTCGCTCACGAGTCTTTCGGGAATACGCCACCATACGCGGGCCATCAGGCTGATGTTGCGTTCCCATTCCCATCCGCTTTGCAGGTAGATGCGGTTCCAACTGCGCGAGTCAGTCGCGCCCTTGCCGTTGGACTGGTGTACCAGTCCCAGATTGACCACCTTCGGGCCGCCGACGCGATTGCCCGTACCGAAGGTGGCGATCAGTTCCGGCTCGTAATTGGTTTCGCGAAACGGGGCGGAGTTGCGCGCGTTGAATGCCTGCCAGTTGGATTGCTGGGTGTATGCACCCCACAGGCGAAAATCCTTGAAACCCATCCAGTCGATGTGCCGGTAATTCATGATCTCGGCCTTGAAGCTGAATTGAAATTTGGTTTCCAGCGCGTCGAGGTCGAGCGGTGCGACAGTCGGAAAGCCGGTAGAGGACGAGGTGGGACGATTGTTCCGCCGATCCGACGCACGCACGATCAGATAGCTCGTCCGGTAAGGGCGTAGCGGCGTCAATTGCGCACCGCCGCCTCTGGCTCCGCCATCCAGATTCCAGGCGCGGGTGAGCCAACTGCGCTCCTTGCGCACAGGACGTTCGGATTCGGCAGCGGGCTCCTCGGCCAAGGTCGGCAAGGTGTTTGTCGATTGCGCCGCATCGGAGATGGCCGGGGACGGCTGGCTCTCACGCTGACGCGCAGAGGCGAGATCGTCGTAGCATTTCAATCGCTCGCTGTCGTTCAGCCTGGACGCGCATTGCAGAAAATCGGTTTCGGCCGCAAGCGCAGAAAAAGAACAGGCTGCGCACAGGGCAGCCGACAACATTAGGGCGCGCATATTCATGACAGTGCGGCGGCGCCTCCTTGCGCCTTGCTGATGTACAGGTGAACCGCTTCAGAGCATGAATCTCAGCGCAAGTTCACCATCGGCTTGAAGCCTAGCCTGGTCTGAAGCTGCTCGGCGCTGCTGCGCGCCTCGTTCTGGTCGGCGTAAGGGCCAAGGTGGATGCGCGTGAAGCCGCCCTTCACGAACAGGCCGATCTCGCGTCCGACATCGCCGAGTTCGGCGCGCATCTTCGCCATGAAGCTCTCCGCCGCGTCGCGCGACTTGAATGCGCCGAGTTGCAGGTAGACGTTGCCGCCGGCGACCACCGGCGTGACCGCCGCGGGCTTGGCCGGCTCCAGCGGCCGAATCTGAACGGGTGCGGCCTTGGCGACGTTGCCGACGATCGCGCTCGATGCGATGCTTTCGATCTCGACTTCCGCGCTGCCATTGCCGATGATGCCGAGCTTGTGCGCTGCGGTGTAGGATAGATCCATCACGCGCTCATGCAGAAACGGGCCGCGGTCGTTGATGCGCACCACCACGGTCTTGCCGCTGACCACATGAGTGACGCGCGCATAACTGGGAATGGGCAGTGTGGGGTGTGCGGCGGTCATGCCGTACATGTCGTACACCTCGCCACAGGAGGTACGCTGGCCGTGAAATTTCTTGCCGTACCAGGAGGCGATGCCGCGCTCCCTGAAGTTGCCGGCGATGGTCATCGGCGTGTAGGTCTTGCCGAGCGCGACATAGGGGCGGTTGGCGTAGCGGTGCAGCGATTCGCTCTTGGGCACGGCATCCGGGGTCTCGTCGATGTTGGCCGGCACATCCGCGCCCGGACCGTCGCCGGCGAGATATCCGCCGGCTCCTGGAGTAGCCGCCCCAACCGTGCGCGCCTCGACCGGGGCCGGGGTGCCGCGCGCCTCCACCTTGCGTTGCGGCGAACTGCCGCAAGCGGCCAGCATCAATGTCGCCAAAGCCAGAATCGCGATCTGCCTGTCCATGCTTCTCCCCCTTGTATTTATGTTTTGTTCAGCTTCTTGTGCGTCTCTATGCTCATCAGCATACCAAAACCCAACAACAGGGTCAGCAGCGACGTACCGCCGTAACTCATCAGCGGCAGGGGTACGCCCACTACCGGCAGGATACCGCTGACCATGCCCATGTTGACGAAAGCGTAGGTGGCGAAGGTCAGCGTGATGCTGCCTGCCATCAGGCGCGTGAAATAGGTCGAGGCGTTGGCGGTGATGATGAAGCCGCGGCCGATCACAAACAGGTACATGCCGATCAGGATCAGGTTTCCCAGCAGGCCGAACTCTTCGGCGTAGACCGCGAAGATGAAGTCGGTGGTGCGCTCGGGCAGGAAGTCGAGATGGGTCTGCGTGCCATCGAGATAGCCTTTGCCGAGGATGCCGCCGGAGCCGACCGCGATCATGCCCTGGATGGTGTGGTAGCCCTTGCCCAGCGCGTCCTGCTCGGGATCGAGCAGCATCAGGATGCGGTGGCGCTGGTAGTCGTGCAGCATGCCCCACATGAACGGCGCACTGGCCAGCGCGCCGACGAACAGCCCTCCCATTACTTTCCACGAGAGCCCGGCGAGGAACAGCACGTAAAAGCCGCTGGCGGAGATCAGGATCGCGGTGCCAAGGTCGGGCTGGCGCGCGATCAGTCCGACCGGCACCAGCAACAGCAGGGTCGCGACGATATAGTTGCGCGCAGTCAGTGTGGCTTCGTGCTTTTCGAAATACCAGGCCATCATCAGCGGCACGCCGATCTTCATCAACTCGGACGGCTGTATGGTCATGACGCCCAGGTTCAGCCAACGCCGCGCGCCATGGCTGATCTCGCCGAACAAGGCGACGCCGATCAGCAGCACTAGACCCAGCGTATAAATGGGGATCGCGGTGCGCATCAAATAATGCAGCGGCAGGTTGGCGACCAGCCACATGAAGGTCAGGCCAATCGTGATATTGGCCAATTGTTTCAGCGGCTGCCCGAAGCTCGCATTATCCGCGCTAAACAGCACGATCAGGCTGGTCAGCATCAGCAGGCCGATGCCCAGCATCAGCGGCGGATCGATATGCGCGATGAAGCGCAGCCACAACTGTCGCCTAGTCATTCTCTTCCCCCTCCTTGGCGGCCACGTCCGGCAAGGGCTGCGGTATCTTGCCGAGCAGGTAGTAGTCCATCACCTTGCGCGCGATCGGCGCGGCGGTGCCGCCGCCGTGGCCGCCGTTCTCGGCCAGCACCACCAGCGCGATCTTCGGATCGTCGGCCGGCGCGAAGGCGATGAACCATGCATGGTCGCGATGGCGCTCGTCCACCATACTTTCGTTGTAGGTCGCTCCCTGCTTGATGCCGATCACCTGCGCAGTCCCGGTCTTGCCCGCGATCTGGTAAGGCGCGCCGGCGGAGGCGGCGACCGCTGTGCCGCCCGGCTGGGTGACCGCGACCATCGCGCGCTTCACCAGGTCCAGGTGCGCAGGGTCGATCTTGAGGTCGAATTCCTGTTTTTGCTCGATCACGCGGTTTTCGCTGATGCGCGCGCTGCGCACCTCCCTGACCAGGTGCGGGCGATAGGCGACGCCGTTATTCGCCAGCGTCGCGGTCGCGTAGGCAAGCTGCATCGGCGTCACCAAGTTGTAACCCTGGCCGATGCCCACCGACACGGTGTCGCCGGCATACCATTTCTGCTTGTAGCGCCGCATCTTCCATTCCTGCGACGGCAGCAGGCCGGAGGTCTCACCCTCAAGGTCGAGGCCGGTCTTCTTGCCGAAGCCGAAGCCGGACAGGTGGGTGAAGATTTTATCGATGCCGAGGTCGGTCGCCAGTCTGTAGTAATAGGTGTCGCAGGAGACCACAATGGACTTGAACAGATCCACGCTGCCGTGGCCGCCTTTCTTCCAGTCGCGGTACTGGTGACCGCTGCCGGGCAGCGTGAAATAGCCGGGATCGGAGATCGTGTAAGAGGGCGTGCGTTCCCCGTAATGCAGGCCGGCCAGCGCCATGAAAGGCTTGATGGTCGAGCCCGGCGGGTACTGACCGCGCAACGCGCGGTTATTCAGCGGCGTATCGGGCGAATTGTTCAGTTCGTCCCAGTTCTGCGGATCGATGCCGTCGATGAACAGGCTGGGATCGTAGCCGGGCTTGCTGACGAAGGCCAGCAACTCGCCGTTCCTGGGGTCGATCGCCACCATCGCGCCGCGATAGTTGCCGAACGATTGCACGGCAATCTCCTGCAGCTTCGCGTCTATGCTCAGCACCAAGGTGTTGCCGGAGGACGGCGATGTGCGCGACAGGATGCGCACCGCGCGCCCGCCGGAATCGACCTCGACCTGCTCGACGCCGGTCTTGCCGTGCAACTCGCTCTCGTAGCTCTGCTCCAGCCCGGTCTTGCCGATGTAGTCCGAGCCGCGGTAGTTGGCCGCCAGGTCGTTCTCTTCGAGCTCCTCGACGTCGGTCTGGTTGATGCGACCGATATAGCCGAGCAGGTGCGACATCTGGTCGCCGTAGGGATAGTCGCGGAACAGCCGCGCCTTGATCTCCACTCCGGGAAAGCGATACTGCTGGGCGGCGAAGCGCGCGACTTCCTCGTCGGTGAGCTTGTTGCGGATCATCAGGCTTTCGAAGTTGCGCCGCTCGGCCAACAGCTTCTTGAAGCGCTTGCGGTCGCGCGGCGTAATCTCGACCAGCGTGGACAGTTCGGCTATCGTCTCTTCAAGCCCATTGGTCTTGGTCGGCGTGATCTCGAGCGTATAACCGGAATAGTTGTGCGCCAGCACCACGCCGTTGCGGTCGAGGATCAGGCCGCGGTTCGGCACGATGGGGACGACCGAGATGCGGTTGCTTTCAGCCAGCGTCTGGTAATAGTCGTGGCGCACCACCTGCAAATAGAAGAAGCGCATCAACAGCAGGCTCATCAGCACCAGCACGAAGCCGACGCCGATGGCCAGCCGCAACCTGAAGTAGAAAATCTCGCGCAGGTGGTTTTTTAATTCGACGTGCTTGTTCATTCACGTTCCACGCGCGCCTGCCGCATCGCCCGGAACATGATGCTGAGCGGCGCCCACAGCAGGGTCGAAGTCAGACAACCGAGAAGGTAGGACCACATCATGTAACCGCTCACTTGCCAGTGCACCAGCGCATACACCGCGTAAGTCACCGCGAAGATGCCCAGCACCTGCGTGGTCTGCTCGCGCAGGTCGAACATCTGCAAACGGCGGTGCAGCACCACGCCGCCGAAGGCGAGCAGCGTATAGGCCAGCGCATGCTGGCCGAACAGGCTGGAGTCGGCCACGTCGGCCAGCATGCCAGCAGCCCAGGACAGGCCGATGCCGACGCGCAGCGGCGCGTGCGTGCACCAGTAAAGCATCACCAGCGCGACGAAATCGGGACGCAGTGCGAGCCAGAGTCCCTCCCACGGCAACGCGTTCAGGAACAGCGCGACCAGTATGCTGGTCACAATGAAGGTGTTGCTGACCGGACGCTGGAGTTCGGGAGTGGATGGCGAAAGATAGGGCATCAATCGTCCCCTCCGGTTTTTGCATCCATACCCGCCCCCGGAGACAACTCCTCCGGCGGCTTCGCGGGAAGCGGTGGCAGATCGGACAGGATCAGCAACTGGCGGTTGCGGTCCACGCCGGCGAGAGGCAAACAGGAGATGCGTGCAAACGGATAGGCCGCATCGCGCTCTATCTTCACGACTTTGGCGACCGGGATGCCCGGCGGATAGACGCCATCTATGCCTGACGTGACCAGCACATCGCCGTTCTGGATGTCGGAGCTGATCGGCATGTAGCGCAGCGACAACTGGCTGGTGTCGCCGGCGCCGAACACGATGGTGCGCAGTCCATTGCGCACGATCTGCACCGGCACCGCATGGTCTTTTTCGGTGATCAGGGTGATCTCGGATGTCCGGGGATAAACGCGGGTAACTTGGCCGACGATGCCCATATCGTCCATCACCACCCGGCCGATTTTTACCTGCGCGTCCTCGCCCTTGTTGACCAGCAGCTTGCGCTTGAAGATGTCGCGCTCGGCGTAGAGGATTTCGACCGGCTGCGCGGAGAACTCGCTACGTTGCGGCAGCGCCAGCAGATTACGCAATTGCTGGTTCTCCTGCTGCATGGATTGCAGCAGGGACAGCTGCGCGGCATCGTGGCCGTGCTGCTGGAGCAGCTTGCTGTTCTCTTCCACGAGGCCATGCTGCGTGACGAAGAATTCCCCGGCCTGATGCAACAACTTGCCGGGCATCGTCGCCAGTTGCTGGATGGGCGCAACCAGCATCGACAGCGCGTTGCGGGCGGATTCCAGATAGCGGTAACGCGCGTCGACGAACATCAGCAGCAGCGACAGCACCACGAAGAACACCAGCCGCGCCGCCGGGGACGGACCGCGATTGAAGAATTGGAAGGTCTGCGGGTTAGCCATCTATGGGATACGGAGCAGGAAGTGGAACATGGGAAGCGGAAGTGGTGCCGTGCTCACCGATTTCCCACTCCCTACTTCCCACCTCCCGCTTCCCGGAAAATTATTCGGTTGTGAAGATGTTGGTGGACTTGTCCATGCTTTCCAGCGCCATACCGGAACCGCGCACCACGCAGGTCAGGGGGTCGTCGGCAATCAGCACCGGCAGGCCGGTCTCTTCCATCAGCAGGCGATCGAGGTCGCGCAGCAGTGCGCCGCCACCGGTCAGCACCATGCCCTTGTTGGCGATATCCGCACCCAGCTCCGGCGGGGTTTGTTCCAGCGCGGTCTTCACCGCGCTGACGATGCTGTTCAGCGGATCGGTCAGCGCTTCGAGGATTTCGTTGCTGGAGATGGTGAAGCTGCGCGGCACGCCTTCGGCCAGGTTGCGACCCTTCACTTCCATTTCGCGCACTTCGGAACCCGGGAAGGCGGAACCGATGGTCTTCTTGATCTCTTCGGCGGTGGTTTCGCCGATCAGCATGCCGTAGTTGCGGCGAATGTAGTTGATGATCGCCTCGTCGAACTTGTCGCCGCCGACGCGCACTGAACCGGAATACACCGCACCGCCCAGCGAGATCACGCCCACTTCGGTGGTGCCGCCGCCGATGTCCACCACCATCGAGCCGGTCGCCTCTTCAACCGGCAGGCCCGCGCCGATTGCTGCCGCCATCGGCTCCTCGATCAGCTCCACGCGACGCGCGCCGGCGCCGACTGCGGATTCGCGAATCGCGCGACGCTCGACCTGAGTGGAACCGCAAGGGACGCAGATCACGATGCGCGGGCTGGGGCTGAAAATGCTGGCTTTGTAGACCTTGCGGATGAACTGCTTGAGCATCTGCTCGGTGACGGTGAAGTCTGCAATCACGCCATCCTTCATCGGACGGATCGCGGTGATGTTGCCCGGCGTGCGGCCCAGCATCTGCTTGGCAGCCAGACCGACCTGCTGAATCACTTTCTTGCCGTTCGGCCCGCCTTCCTGACGGATTGCCACCACGGAAGGCTCGTCCAGCACGATGCCCTGTCCGCGCACCCAGATCAGGGTATTGGCGGTGCCGAGGTCGATAGCGAGGTCATTGGAAAAGTAGCCGTTCAAAAATCCAAACATGTTGTGTCCCGAAAGTCAAAGAGGTGCGCCGTAGAAGCCGCATATGATACTCTATTAGCCTTATTTCAATAAAGTTTTTGCTATGTCTTTAAGCACACAGGATGTTGAAAAAGTCGCCCGGCTTGCCCGATTGGCGATGACCGCCCCGGAGATCGAAACCGCCCGCGCGCAATTGTCCGGCATTTTCGACCTGATCGCCGAAATGCAGGCGGTCGATACCAGCGGCGTGGAGCCGATGTCGCACAGCCAGGATCTGTCGCAACGCCTGCGCGAAGATGTCGTCACGGAAGCCAATCAGCGCGAGGCTTTCCAGGCCATCGCGCCGCAAGTCGAGGCGGGTTTATTCCTCGTTCCCAAAGTCATCGAATAGATCATGTTTGAATCCAGCCTGAAGCAACTCGGCGACGCCCTGCGCGCCAAAAAAATTTCCAGCGTCGAACTGACGCAGCTCTATCTCGACCGCATCGCCACACATAACCCGGAGCTCAACGCCTACGTCACGCTGAACCCGGAGATGTCGCTGGCGCAAGCGCGCACCGCCGACGAGCGCCTGGCCGCGGGCTCCGCGGAGGCGTTGACCGGCATTCCCGTCGCGCAGAAAGACATCTTCTGCGCCAAAGGCTGGCTCACCACCTGCGGCTCGAAGATGCTGCACAACTTCGTGTCGCCTTACGACGCGCATGTGATTTCGCAATTCAACAACGCGGGCGCGATCAATCTCGGCAAGACCAACATGGACGAGTTCGCGATGGGCTCGTCGAACGAGACTTCGTACTACGGCGCGGTGAAGAATCCGTGGGACAAGACGCGCGTGCCCGGCGGCTCCTCCGGCGGTACGGCATCGGCAGTTGCGGCGCGCCTGTGCGCGGCGGCGACCGGCACCGACACCGGCGGCTCCATCCGCCAGCCGGCCGCGCTGTGCGGCATCTCCGGCCTGAAGCCGACCTACGGCGTGTGCTCGCGCTACGGCATGATCGCGTTCGCCTCCAGCCTCGACCAGGCCGGACCGATGGGGCGTAGCGCGGAAGACTTAGCTCTGCTGTTGAACACCATGGCCGGATTCGACGAACGCGATTCGACTTCGCTGCAACGCGACAAGGAAGACTACGCGCGCGACCTGAATAAGCCGCTGAACGGCCTGCGCATCGGCCTGCCGAAGGAGTTCTTTGCCGAGGGCTTGGGCAGCGACGTGGCGAAAGCTGTGGAAGCCGCCATCGCCGAATACAAGAAGCTCGGTGCGACCGTGGTCGACATCAGCCTGCCGAATACGCGCTTGTCCATCCCGGTGTACTACGTGCTGGCCCCGGCCGAGGCATCGAGCAACCTGTCGCGTTTCGACGGCGTGCGCTACGGCTATCGCGCACCCGACTACACTGACCTCGCCGACATGTATGAGCAGAGCCGCTCGCAGGGTTTCGGCGCGGAAGTGAAGCGCCGCATCATGATAGGCACCTACGTGCTGAGCCACGGCTACTACGACGCCTATTACATCCAAGCGCAAAAAATCCGCCGCCTGATCGCGCAGGATTTCGTCGAGGCCTACAAACACTGCGACGTGATCATGGGGCCGACGTCACCGTCCACCGCGTTCAAGCTGGGCGAGAAGGGCGACGACCCGGTGCAGATGTATTTGTCCGACATCTACACCATCGCGGTGAATCTGGCCGGTCTGCCCGGCATGTCCATCCCCTGCGGTTTCGGCGAAAACGACATGCCGGTCGGTTTGCAGATCATTGGCAACTATTTCGACGAAGCGCGCATGCTGAACGTGGCACACCAATATCAACTGGCGACCGACTGGCACAGCCGCGCGCCGCAGCTTTGAATCTCATGATGGAAATTTCGACCCTGCGCGGCATTCCCGAACTCAAGGCCCGACTCGACAGCCATCCGCTGTATTCCTCGGTGCACACGCTGGCTGATCTGCGCCGCTTCATGGAGCACCACGCTTTTCCGGTGTGGGACTTCATGTCGCTGCTCAAATATCTGCAAGGCGAGATCGCTCCCGCGGGCGCGCCCTGGATGCCTGCGCGCAAGCCGGAAGACACGCTGTTGCAACGCTTCGTCAACGAAATCGTGATGGCCGAAGAAAGCGACGAAGGGCTGCCGGACGCCGACGGCAACCCGACTTTCGTCAGCCATTTCGATCTCTATCTAGGGGCGATGGAAGAAGTCGGCGCGGACACGCGACCGGTGCGAGCCTTCATCAAGGCGGTGAAGAAGCACGGCATCGAAGCAGCGTTAAAACGCGACGACATTCCCGAGCCTGCGCGCCATTTCATGAAGACGACGTTCGGATTCCTCGTCACCGATAAGCCTCATGTCGTCGCCGCAGCCTTCGCACTCGGTCGCGAGCAAGTGATCCCCGGCATGTTCCGCGCGCTGCTCGCCGACATCGGCATCAGCAAGAAAAAAGCGCCGCTGTTCCACTATTACCTCGAACGCCACATCCATCTCGACGACGAGTTCCACGGGCCGTTGTCGCTGAAATTGCTGGAACAGTTGTGCGGCGACAGCGACAAAAAACTGCGCAGCGCGAAAAAGGCCGCGAGGCAAGCCATCAAAGCGCGCATCGCGCTATGGGACGGCGTGCATGCCGCCCTGTTATCCCAATCGAAGAAACGGAGTAAATGATGCAGTGGGAAATCGTTATCGGTCTGGAAGTGCATGCGCAACTTTCGACCAACAGCAAGATCTTTTGCGGCGCTTCGACCGCATTCGGCGCGGAGCCCAACACGCAGGCCGATGCGGTAAGCCTCGCGTTGCCCGGCGTGCTGCCGGTATTGAACAAGGGCGCAGTGGAACGCGCGATCAAGTTCGGCCTCGCCACCGGCGCGCATATCGCGCCGCGTTCGGTGTTCGCGCGCAAGAATTACTTCTACCCCGACCTGCCCAAGGGCTACCAGATCAGCCAATTCGACCTGCCGGTCGTCGGCCAGGGCGCGCTGACCATACTGGTTGAGCCGCTGTCGGGTAACGCAAAACCCTACGAGAAAACGGTGCGCATCACCCGCGCGCATCTGGAAGAAGACGCGGGCAAGTCGCTGCACGCCGACTTCCACGGCATGACCGGCATCGACTTGAACCGCGCCGGCACGCCGCTGCTGGAGATCGTGTCCGAACCGGACATGCGATCCGCCGCCGAAGCGGTGGCCTATGCCAAGGCGCTGCACACGCTGGTGCGCTGGATCGGCATCTGCGACGGCAATATGCAAGAAGGCTCGTTCCGCTGCGACGTGAACGTGTCGGTGCGCAAGCCCGGCGGCGAACTCGGCACGCGCCGCGAGATCAAGAACCTGAACTCGTTCAAGTTCATGCAGCAGGCCATCGACTACGAAGTGCAATGGCAGATCGACACCATCGAGAACGGCGGCAAGGTGCAGCAGGCCACCATCCTGTTCGATCCGGACAGCGGCGAGACGCGCATGATGCGCAGCAAGGAAGACGCGCACGATTACCGCTACTTCCCCGATCCCGACCTGCTGCCGCTGGACATCGGCAGCGACTGGATAGACGCAGTGCGCGCCACGCTGCCGGAGCTGCCGCACGACAAACAGGCGCGCTATGTGAACGATCTCGGCCTGTCCGCCTACGACGCCAGCGTGCTGACCAGCTCGCGCGAGATGGCCGACTTCTTCGAGGCCGCGCTCGGCGACGCGACGGCACAGGCAAAAATTTGCGCCAACTGGATCATCGGCGAAGTCAGCGCGCAACTGAACCGCGACGGTTTGGACATGGCGCAATGCCCGATCACCGCGCAGCAACTCGGCGGCATGCTGACTCGCATCGCCGACGGCACGATTTCCAACTCCGGCGCGAAGGAAGTGTTCCGCACGATGTGGGCGGAAGGTGGCGACGCGGATGCGATCATCGAGGCCAAGGGCCTGAAGCAGGTCTCTGACAGCGGCGCGATCGAGACGCTGGTGGACGAGATCATCGCCGCGAATGCCGACAAGGTTGCGGAATATCGCAGCGGCAAGGACAAGCTGTTCGGCTTCTTCGTCGGCCTCGCGATGAAGGCGAGCAAAGGCAAGGCCAACCCGGCGCAGCTGAACGACATCCTGAAGCAAAAGCTCGCGGGCTAACTGCCGCCCGCAAATCCGCGCCCCGGTTCTTGCCGGGGCATATCGCATCCGCGAAGGAGGAGCATGAACAGGCATCTTGTTTCGTTGCTGCTGGCGCTGCTCCTCGCCCCCCTTCCGCTTTTCGCCGGCGAGCCGCCGCCGCTGATGCTGGCGAACGTCTATCGCAACGAAATCCCTCTGACCGAATACCGGGTCAGCGAAAAACTCGACGGCATGCGCGGCTACTGGGATGGCCATCAGCTACTGACGCGCGGCGGCGAAGTCATCCACGCCCCATCGTGGTTCACCGTCGACTGGCCGGAAACGCCGTTGGACGGCGAACTGTGGATTTCGCGTGGACAGTTTTCGCAGACCGTCTCCATCGTCCGGCAGCAGACGCCCGACGATGCGGCGTGGCGCAAGCTGCGCTTCATGGCATTCGACCTGCCAGCCCATCCCGGCACATTCGACGAACGCAATGCGGCGTTGCAGCAGATCGTCGCGCGAATCGGCCAACCCTGGCTGCAACAGGTCGCGCAATTCAAAGTAGACAATCAGAACGAACTGCAAACGCTACTGCAGCACGTCGTCAAACAGGGCGGCGAAGGATTGATGCTGCATCGTGGCTCGTCGCTGTACCGCGCCGAACGCAATGACGATTTGCTCAAGCTCAAACTATTTCAGGATGCCGAAGCCAGAGTCGTGGCGCATCTGCCGGGCAAGGGCAAATATGCGGGCATGCTGGGCGCACTGGAAGTGGAGTCGCCAGAGGGACTGCATTTTCGTCTGGGCGCAGGATTTTCCGATGCGGAACGCCGCGCACCGCCGCCGCTGGGAAGCTGGGTGAGCTATCGCTACAACGGCCTGAACGAAAAAACCGGCATCCCGCGCTTCGCGAGATTTCTCCGGGTGCGGGCGGATATGAATCCCTAACAGGTTGTTGAAAAACTACTGCGGTGACCATCTGCGGCGTTGCGCGGTGCTCGGAATCCTCATGTACATTGAGTACATTCCGGTTCCTGTGCTCCGTGCGCCTTGCATATGGTCATCCTCGCTACGTTTTTCAACAACCTGCTAACACTACGTGCCGCGAGGCTTGTGCTTCACCTTCGCGAACGCCAGATCAAACAGCCAATTCGGCAGCAGTTTCAGCAATCTTCCGACCAGCGCCATTTGCCAGGGAACCACCTTGAACGAGCAGCCGCGGTCAATGACGCGCGCGATGCGCCGCGCGGCCTCGTCGGCTTCCAGCATGAAGGGCATAGGGTAGGGGTTGATGTCGGTCATCGGCGTGCGGATGTAACCGGGGCAGATGGTGACCACTTTGACGCCGCTGCCGCGCAGTTCCTGGCGCAGGCTTTCCAGATAGGAGATCAGCGCGGCCTTGGAGGCGGAATACGCGCCGGAACCGGGCAGGCCGCGGAAGCCCGCGACACTGGCGATGCCGACCATGCGTCCGCGCCTCGCGTCGCGCATCGCATCCAGAAACGGCTGGAAGGTCTGCACCGCACCCAGCACGTTGATGTCCATCACCTGCCGGAACACATCGTTGTCTTCGGCGTAGTGGGTCAGCGTACCTATGCTGACACCGGCATTCGCGATCACGATGTCGGGCACGCCGACGCGGGCGATGAAGTCGGCGGCGGCGGCTTGTTGCGCGGCGGCATCGCGCACGTCTAGCGGGTAGATATGAACTTGTTCGGGGAATTGCGCTGCAAGCGCTTGCAGCAATTCGGCGCGGCGGGCGTAGACGCCGACTACCGCACCCCGCTCAAGATAATGGCGCGCCAGCGCCAAACCGAGGCCGCTGGACGCACCGGATATGACCAGCGACTTGATATGCGTCTTTTGCATATTTAGTCGAATGGCCATGCATAGCTGACGACCTTCACTTACTCTTGCTGCGTTCTTTCCGCGCCTTGGCGATCACCGCATCCAGCACGCGTATGGTGTCGGCGGGCTGCAGGCCGGTGATTACATACTTGCCGTCCACCACCAGCGTCGGCGTGCCCTGGATAGCGTAGCTGCGGATCATCTGCTTGGCGCGAGTCACCCTGCTGGACATCGAAAACGAGTTATAGGCGGCGGTGAATTTCGCGCGATCCGCACCCTGCTTCGCAACGTAGGCGGCAATCGAATCGAGGTCGAAAAGTTCGGCATTTTCCACATTCATTCCGCGATAGATCGCATCGTGCATTTTCTCGAAATTAGGCATGCTCTCCAGCGCGTAATAGGTGCGCGCCAGCGGCTCGGCGGAATCGCGGAAGATTACCGGCACGTAGACCAGTTCGACATCCTTGGGCATTTTCTTGGCCCAGATGCTCAAGTCGTGGTGCAAGTGGAAGCAATGTGAACAGCCGTAAGAGAAGAACTCCAGCACCTCGATCTTCTGCGTGGCGGTCGGCTGTGCCGGAACCAGCAATGTGTAGCCCTTGTTCGCTTCTTCGGAACACGCCGTGGAACCGAACAGCAGTGCGGCGGCAACGACCAGACTCTTGATAACGTTTTTCACTTCTCGCTCCTTTTATCGATACACGGTTATTGCGCGGGGATTGGAGTGCTATCGACCCCGTTTTGTTTCAACGTCGTGCGCGTGCGGCCCATTTCGTCCGGATTTTTGTATGGCCCGAGGCGCACCCGATGCCGTATCCCTTTGTCGGGAATCGTCACGGTCTGAATGGCAGCCTCGAAGCCAAGGAGCGCGAGCTTGGCCTTGAAATTCTCGGCATCGTCGGCATTGGCGAATGAACCAACCTGCAAGTATTGGGCTACCGGCTTGGGTTTGGGTTCGACAGCCCCGGCCTTCTCGGCCGGTGCTGCGGCGCCCGTCTCCGGCTTGTCGGTCAGCACCTTGTAAAACTCGAAGCGCGGCTTGTCGCCGGCCACGCCGGAGGCGGCGACTTCGGGCTGGGCGACAACTGGGGCAGCCGGCACAACGGCAGTCGCCTTGGGCTTGACCTCCGCTACCGGCGGCTTGGCCACGACCTGTTCCTTCTGCACGAAGGGGCTAGGCGACTTCATGATGAACCATGCCAGTCCGGCCGCCATCGCGACGCCGATGATCATGCCGACCAGAATGCCGGTCAGCAGCGGGCTACCGCCCTTGCGCGGCGCGGCCGGTTTGTTGCCTGTATTTCTGCTCATCTCTTAATCCCTTACATTTGTTCCGGTGCGCTGACGCCCAGCAGCGCCAGGCCGTTCTTCAACACCTGCGCCAGCGCCTCGATCAATGCCAGACGCGCCAGCTTGACCTGCTCATCGTCGACCAAAAAGCGCGACGCATTATAGTAACTGTGGAAATCCGCGGCCAAATCCTTCAGGTAGAACGCGATCAGATGCGGCGCGAGCTCTTCCGCCGCTCGCTCGATCACCTCGGGGAAGTCGATCATCTTTTGCAGCAACTGCGTCTCATAGTCGCTGGTCAATGCGCTGACGTCGGCCTGATGCAGGCTAGTGCGGTCGCCGCCCCATTGCGCCAGCACCGCATGGATGCGCGCATGGGCGTACTGGATGTAGTAGACCGGGTTGTCGTTGCTCTGCGATTTCGCCAGATCGATGTCGAACACCAGCTGTGAATCGGGCGAACGCGCCGCGAGGAAGTAACGCGTCGCGTCGCAGCCGACTTCGTCGATCAGGTCGCGCAGCGTCACGTAGCTGCCCGCGCGCTTGGAGATCTTCACCTCTTCGCCGTTCTTCAACACCGTCACCATCTGGTGCAGCACATAGTCCGGCCAGCCTTGCGGGATGCCGACGTCGAGCGCCTGCAGGCCGGCTCGCACCCTTGTGATCGTGGAGTGGTGGTCGGAACCCTGTTCGTTGATAACGCGCACGAAGCCGCGTTTCCACTTCTCGTGATGGTAAGCCACGTCCGGCACGAAGTAGGTGTAGCCGCCGTCGGACTTGCGCATCACGCGGTCCTTGTCGTCGCCGAAATCGGTGGTGCGCAGCCACAGCGCATCGTCCTGCTCGTAGGTGTGGCCGCTGGCGATCAGCTTCTGCACGGTCGCCTCGACCTTGCCCTCGGTGTACAGCGCCGACTCCAGCGAGAACACGTCGAACTCCACCTGGAAGGCGCGCAGGTCCAGATCCTGCTCGCGGCGCAGATAGGCCACGGCGAAATGGCGGATCGCTTCGGCGTCGTCCACATCGCCCTTGCCGGTGATGTGCTGGTCGTCTGCTTCTACGGTCTCCTGCGCCATGTAGCTGCGCGCCACATCCATGATGTAGTCGCCGCGATAGCCCGATTCCGGCCAGGACGGATCGTCCGGCGTAACGCCCTTGCAGCGCAGCTGCACCGACAAAGTCAGATTGTCGATCTGCGCGCCCGCATCGTTGTAGTAAAACTCGCGCGTCACGTTCCAGCCCGCCGCATGCAGCACATTGCACAGGCAATCGCCCACCGCCGCGCCGCGTCCGTGGCCGACATGCAAAGGCCCGGTCGGATTGGCGGAGACGAACTCCACGCCCACCTTGCGCCCCTGCCCCGTATGCACATGGCCGTAACCCGCGCCCGCCGCCAGCACGCCGTGCACCGCGCGCTGCTTGGCCGCCGTCGCGATAAACACGTTGATGAAGCCCGCACCGGCGATCTCCACCTTGGCGACGGCCTCGGACTGCGGCAGCGCGGCGATCAATGCGTTCGCGATGTCGCGCGGCGACTTGCGCAACGGGCGCGCCAGCTGCATCGCCAGATTGCAGGCGTAATCGCCGTGCGACGCCTGCTTGGGACGCTCGATCAGAATCGCCGTATCGGCATGCTCGGGCGCGACTTCGCGCAAGGCCTGCGCGAACAAGTCGGAAAGATGGGATTTGAAATTCAGGACGACGGACATGAGGCACCTTTTAAGAGGCGCGGATTATAACATTCAGCTATCGAATCGCTTGCATGCTTGCACCGGCGTATCGCCCACCGCTGACACGCTCGATACCGGACAAGTCGCGCGCCGAGAACACCTCGGCATAGCCCGATGCGGCGAGCAGGCCGCGCGCCCGTTCGGCCTGATCGTAACCATGCTCGAACATCAGCCAGCCGCCGTAGCCGAGATGCGCCTTCGCGTCCGCAACGATGCGGCGAATATCGTCCAGCCCGTCCGCGCCGGAAGCCAGCGCGCTGCGAGGCTCGAAACGCAGGTCGCCCCGTTCCAGATGCGCGTCGGTGTCTTCGATGTAGGGCGGATTGGATACGATCAGGTCGTAGCGCTCGCCCGCAAGGGATTCGAACCAGTCGCTATGCACGAAACGCGCGTTGCCGATATTCAATCGCCGCGCATTTTCTCGCGCCACCTCCAGTGCATCGGTGGAGGCATCCACTGCCGTCACCTGCGCATCGGGCCGGGAGTAGGCGATGGACAGTGCGATCGCGCCGCTGCCGGCGCCGAGGTCGAGCACGCGCCCACGTTGCGGGATCCGCTGCAACGCCAGCTCCACCAGCAACTCGGTATCGGGACGCGGGATCAGCGTCGCCGGCGTGACTTTGAAGTTAAGCCCGAAAAACTCGCGCTCGCTCAGGATGTAAGCCAGCGGCTCGCCCGCGAGACGACGTTGCAGCAGCGCGCGATAAGCGGCTTGTTGCACTTCGTCCAGTTGCCGCTCGGGATGCGCCAGCAGATACGCGCGATTGACGCTCAGTACCTGCTGCAACAGCATCTGAATCTCGATGCGGGCGGTGATTGAATCCAGCGATAGCGCGGATTCCAGCGCGGCTCTGTCCTGCATCAAGATGGATTGAATGGTGTACGGCATGGCCTGTGCGGCCTAGATGCTTTCGTCCGCCATCGCGGCGAGCTGTTCGGCCTGATGCTCAGCCATCAGCGCGCCGGTCAGTTCGGAAATGTCGCCGTCCATAATGGCGTCCATCTTGTACAGCGTGAGGTTGATGCGGTGGTCGGTGACGCGGCCTTGCGGGTAGTTATAGGTGCGGATGCGCTCGGAGCGGTCGCCGCTGCCGACCAGCGATTTGCGTTCGGCGGCGATCTTTGCGTTCTGTTCGCGCACTTGCGCGTCCATGATGCGTGCGGCCAGCACGCGCATCGCCTGCGCCTTGTTCTGGTGTTGCGAGCGGCCATCCTGGCATTCGACCACCACGCCGGTCGGCAGGTGGGTGATGCGCACCGCGGAGTCGGTCTTGTTGATGTGCTGGCCGCCCGCGCCGGACGCACGGAAGGTGTCGATGCGCAGGTCGGCAGAATTCAGCACCACGTCATTAACCTCGTCCACTTCTGGCATTACCGCCACTGTGCAGGCCGAGGTGTGCACGCGACCCTGCGTCTCGGTGGCGGGTACACGCTGCACGCGATGCGCGCCGGACTCGAACTTCAGCACCGAATACGCGCCCTGTCCGACGATGCGGGCGATGACTTCCTTGTAGCCGCCCATTTCGCCGGGGCTCTCGGAGATGATCTCGACCTGCCAGCGTTTGCGTTCGGCGAAGCGCGAATACATGCGGAACAGGTCGCCCGCGAACAGCGCGGCCTCGTCGCCGCCGGTGCCGGCGCGCACTTCGAGGAACACGCTGCGCTCGTCGTTGGGGTCTTTAGGCAGCAGCTGCACCTGCAACTCGTCGTTCAGTTGCGTCAGCTTCTCTTCGCCCTGCGCGATCTCGGCCTCGGCGAATTCGCGCATTTCCGGGTCGCTCGCCATCTCCTTCGCGGTGTCGATGTCGGCCAGGCAAGTCTGGTAAGCGTGATACAGCGATACCACCGGCTCCAGCTCGGCGCGCTCGCGGCTGAGCTTGCGGAAGGCGTCCATGTCCTTCGTGGCCTCCTCGGTGCTCAGCAGCTGGTCGACCTCGTGCAGGCGCTCGCTCAGTTGAGCGAGCTTGGCGGCGATGTTGGGTTTCATTCGTCGGTGTGCAGGTGGTAAAGGCGATGAATAACGTCGAGGAAGTTCTCGCGGTCGTTGCCTTGCACCTGGTTCAGCGCATGGGTGGGCGCGTGCAGAAATTTGTTGGTGAGGCCGCTGCTCAGGGCTTCCAGCACCTTTTCCGGACTCTCGCCCTTGGCCAGCAGGCGCAATGCCTTTTCCATCTCGTGGCGGCGGTTGCGCTCGGCATGGTCGCGCAGCGCGCGGATGGTCGGCACGACTTCGCGCGATTCCATCCAGTGGATGAAGTCGGACACGCCGGAGTCGATGATGATTTCGGCTTCCTTGACCGCGCTCTGGCGCGCATCGAGGCCGTCTTTCACCACTTCGGCGATGTCGTCCACGGTGTACAGGAACACGTCGTTCAGCTCCGCAACTTCCGCCTCGACGTCGCGCGGCACGGCCAGGTCGACGATGAACAGCGGCTTGTGCTTGCGCTGTTTCAACGCGCGCTCGACCATGCCCTTGCCCAGTATCGGCAACTGGCTGGCGGTACAGGTAACGATGATGTCGTGATGCGCGAGTTGATCCGGCAGCTCGGTCAGCGTGATCGCATGGCCGTTGATGCGCCGTGCCAGCGTCTGCGCACGTTCCAGCGTACGGTTGGCGACGGTGATGTGCTGCGGATTGCGCGCGGCGAAGTGCACCGCGTTCAGTTCGATCATTTCGCCCGCGCCGATGAACAGCACTTTCTGTTCGGCGATGCTGGGGAAGATGCGTTCGGACAACCTGACTGCGGCGGCGGCCATGGATACCAGATTCGCGCCGATCTCGGTCTGAGTGCGCACATCCTTGGCGACCGAGAAGGTGCGCTGAAACAGCTTGTGCAGCAGGAAGCCCAGCGTGCCCGCCTCTTCGGCCTGACGCACCGCCTGTTTCATCTGGCCGAGGATCTGCGGCTCGCCCAGCACCATCGAGTCCAGCCCGCTGGCGACGCGGAACGAATGCTTCACCGCCTGCTCGCGCGGCAGCGTGTAGAGATAGGGGTCGATGTCCTTGCGCGGCAGCTGGTGGTACTGGGCCAGCCAGTCGATCGCAAGCTCCGGCTTCGCCGCGTTGCAGTACAGCTCGGTGCGGTTGCAGGTAGACAGGATAGCGGCTTCCTTGGCCGCGCCGTTCTCGACCAGATCGCGCAGCGCGCTCTCCATCCCGTCGACGTTGAACGCGACTTGTTCGCGCACGGCGAGCGGCGCGGTCTGATGATTGATGCCAAAGGCGAACAGCTGCATCTTGGTATTCGGCGGAGCCAAAGCGAAAAAACGGTTGCGGATTATAGTCGTAACGGAGGGGCAACGCCATCCGGCGGGATTTGCATCATCTATTGCTGATATGGCGGGAACAGATTTCGGCAGAGCGATTCATGTTTTTATAGAATGCCGCATGAAACCGAAAATCCTCCCCTGCCCCTGCGGCGCGCCGGATTACGCCGCTTGCTGCGGTCGCTACCATAACGGCACGCCCGCCCCCGACGCCGAGGCGCTGATGCGCTCGCGCTACAGCGCCTATGTGCTGAAACTGGAATCCTATCTGCTTGCGACCTGGCATCCGACGACGCGCCCGGCCGTGCTCGACCTGGCCGCCGACAACGTCAAATGGCTGGAACTGGAAGTGAAGAGACACTCACCGTGTGACGAAGGCCACTCCACGGTCGAGTTCGTCGCGCGCTACAAGGTCGGCGGGCGCGCGCAGCGGTTGCACGAAATCAGCCGCTTCGTGTTCGAGGAGGGGCGGTGGTATTACGTGGACGGGGAGTTCGAGGGGACGTAGATAAAGGGCACGAGAAGTGCGGGCACCCGCACGGCGCGCCGTGCCCCTACAGTTCGGGACGTTCCATCAGTTCCAGTACTTGCCAAGCCAGCCTGCGGCATACGTTGTTCAGCGCGCTGGGCAACTCGGGCGGCACTTGGGTTTCCAGCAACAACTTGCTGGAGCTGACCGAGTAGATCGGATCTAGCAGTCTGGGACGGTAGTCCTGCATCAGTTCGTCCAGCGTGCGTTCGGCCGCCAGTTGCTGCCAGGGGTTGGTCGGCCATTGAGACGGGATGCCGTAGGCCTTGGGGAACGCTTCGAGGTCGTTGCGCACCGTGCGGATGTCTTCGTGGGAGTCGCGGAACGGCAGCAGCACCAGCCCCGATATTTCGTGGAACTTGCGATCCATTTCCGGACGGTTGCCGCCGCCGTCGATCACGCCTATCCAGTCAGGCAGCGATGCCAGCTTCTCGACGATCTTCTCGAACTTCTCCGGCGAACGCCCGTCGAGCGCGGTGTAGCGGCGTCCGGCACGTTCCAGCGGCTCGCGCAGGCTGTCGGTCAGCACCGCAATGGAACGTTTGCCGATCAGCCCGAAACCGTGGCACAGCATGTGGGTGATGCTGGTCTTGCCGGTTCCGCCTTTGTTGCCGATCACGCAAATCATTCTTTCCATGTGAGTCTCCGTCGAGATTTCAGGCGAGATTTCGGGTGGAATGATTCTTATGAGTTATCCGGGGATGTCGAGCTGGGCCTATACGTCCAGTGCGTCCAGCGCCGCCTGTACCTGACTGCACCATTTCTCCTGCGGATCGAGTGCGGCGACGTTCGCCAGACATTCGCGGGACATCTGCATCAGCTCCGCATTCGCTCCGTTCTGGCGCATGGACAGCACGGCGACGTTCGTCAAGTTGATCATGATGCGCTTGTTGTTGGGCAGCAGCACGCGCGCCTCGCGGAGCAGCTGGATCGACTCGTCCAGCTTTCCTTCTTTCGCGAGCATCACCGCGCGGTTGTTCGATTCGACGACTTCCTGGCGCGACGTGGTGATCAGATCCTCGCCCTTGCCGTGCATGCCAGCCTGGTCGTAAAGCTCGCCGATCTGCCCCAGCAATTCGGCGTTCTCGTGATTGTTCTTGACCAGCGCCTGCGCCATGTTGTCCGCAGCCTCCTTGTTGCCGGTGGCGAGGAACAACTGGGTGGCTTCGAGCATGATTCCGGCGGGAAGATTGTTGTCGGAGCCGGCAATCGCGGCCAGTTCGCGGGACAGTTTCAGCGCATTGTTATGGTCGCCGGATTTGCTGTAGACCGTACCCTCAATGACTTTCGCATGCAACTGGACTTCGGGGTTGTCAAATTCCTGGCCGGCGTTTTTCAGCACCTGCAACGCCTCGGACGGAATGCCCTTGTCCGCGCAGACCTTGGCCAGATTGAGGTAGGCGGAAGGCGCTTTGTGGATGGAGTGCTCGCCCAGTTTGATGGTCTTGCGGAAGGCCGTGGCAGCGGCGTCGAGATCGCCGCGTTTCTGCGCCATTTCGCCAAGATTGCGCTGGCGAACGACCGAGGTCGGCGACAGCTCGACGCTACGCGCCAGCACATTCTGCGCCTCGTCCAGGTTGCCCTGACTCTCGTATGTCCTGGCGAGCCAGTCGTGCGCTTCGAGATAGGCCGGATTGCTGCGGATGACCTCGCGGAAGAGTTGCTGCGCCTGTTCCATCTCCCCGCGCAGAAAGGCCACCTTGCCCAGGCCGGTTCTGGCCCAAGGTATGTCGCGCTTGGCCAGGATCTGGTTGAACACCTGTTTGGCCAGGTCGTACTGCTCCATCGTCATCAGCGTCGAGGTCTTGATGCGCAGCAGTTCGGCGGCGTTGGTCTGAGTGGTCGAAAGCAGCTTGTCGCAGAGCGCGATTGTCAGGGCATGATTCTTGGCGCGCACCGCCTTCTCCACGTTGCCCAGCACTTCCTTCTTCGCCAATACCTTTTCCAGCCGCCCCTTCATCGTCGCTTCGTTGACCGGCTTGATGATGTAGTCGTCCGGCATATGTTCGGCGGCGCCGAACACCAGGTCGGAAGTCTTCTCGGCGGTGATGATGATCCAGGCGGTGGCCAGTCCGATCAGGTCGCGGTGCTTGCCTTCCTCGAGGATCTGCAAGCCGTTCTTGCCGGCACCGAGGTTGTAGTCGCACAACACGACGTCGTAGCGGTTCTTCTCCAGAAAGGCGATGGCCTCGTTCGCATTGGTCGCGGTGTCGATGTTCTTGCCGCCGAATATTCTGAGCATCTCGCGCATCATCGAGCGCATACCCTGGAAGTCATCGACGATCAGATAGCTTTTGCCCGCAAACAGCGCGGTGGTGTCTTTCACTTCCTTGTACATGGGGTTCCTTTGTTGCCTGCTCAGGGGAGGCGCAGGATGAAGCAGCCGCCGCCATACGTGCCGCCATTCTCCAGCTGCATGGAGCCGATCTTGTCGCGATTCTGGTGGAGTTTAGCCACCATAGACGAAAAATAGAGTCCGAGCCCGGTGCTGCCGGAGGCGAAATCCACTCCTTTGTTCACCGCGTCGCCGGCATCAAGCACTTGGCCCGGGTAGCCGCGACCGTTATCCTCGACGCGTATCACCAGCTCGCCACCCTCCTCCTTCGCCACGAGTCGCAGCTTATCCTTGGTGTAGTGGGAGGCGTTGTTCAGCGCATGAGCAATCACACCGACGACCAGTTCGTGATCGAAATACCAGTACAGATCCTCGTCGCAGTCGATATCCAGCTTGATGTTGAGATAACTCAGCAGGCTCTTGTTTTGCTCGGCGACCTCGCGGACGAACTCGCCGATGGAGTTCTCGGTCAGGTCGAACGGATAGAACTGGTTGCCGACCTTGTAGATCGCCAGCATCTGGAGCAGGTTGTCGTTGACGCGCTGCACCTCGTACAGCATAGGCGCGGCCTCGTGCTGCGCCTCGGGCTCAAGCTTGGTGATGTTGTCGTCCAGGAACCGCATCAGCACGCTGATCGAGTTCTTCATGTCGTGGATCGCCGAAGCGAGGAACGCCGAAATGTCTGGAGTATTTTCTTTGTTATCCATGATGGTAGCGGCCCGGGGGTTGGTTCTGGAAGGTTCCAGACGTAGCGCGGATTGTACGGAGGGTCTCCGGATTTTGCCAGCGCATGCGCTGTACGCAGATGCCGGCCCTATTGCTCCAGTGTCCGCCGGATCACGTTGTTGAAGGGGGTTATCCACTCCGGCGCGAACTGGCGGTCGCAGGCATTGACCTCTGCGATGGCACGCAACACCGAGCTCTTGTGGCCGCGCGCGCTCTGCTTCAGCGTGACGGCTTCGAATGCATCGACGATGGCGAGCAACTTTGCGCCGGGACATATCGCATCCCCGCGCAGGCCGTCCGGATAGCCGGCGCCGTCCCACATCTCGTGGTGCTGCCGCACCATCTGCGCCGCGTCCTGCCAGCCGTCCATGCGCTCAAGCAGCTCCGCGGTCAGGCCCGGATGAGTACGCAGCCTCTTGTGCTCCGCCTCGCTCATCTTGCCGACCTTGAGCCAGATCGACTCCGGCAGGAACATCATGCCCACATCGTGCATGCAGACGGCCGCTTCCAGTTGCACCGCATCCACCGGAGAACCGGCTGCGCGGTTGGTTTCCAGCGCCAATTGCAACACGCGCCCGGTGCGCCCGGCGAACAACGGCGAGCGCGCCTCGAACTGTTGCGCAAGCGCATGGAATAACTGGAGATCGGCGGTTTTGCCGCCCGCCGGCTTGCTCTCGGTCGGCGGCGTCCCGGCCAGAGTGCGTAACATGGCTTGCGGCTGGAAGCCGGTCACGAACTTGATCAGTTGTATCGCGGCGGCATCGATGTCCTGCGGCGCGGCCAGGCTGATCCGATCCAGCCCCTCGACCAGCTCGACCAGCCGCAGGTGTTCGATCGAACGTCCCGCCACCAGCGATTCCGTCGCCAGTTCCAGCCGGTCCAGCGCAAGCAGCATCACTTCGCCCAGTAGCGGCGTATAGGCCGCTTCGCCGGAGCGCAAACGGGTCAGCAGCGATTCGATCGGGTGCGCGATCAGCGCGGCGGTCTCGACCCGGCACAGCGCGGCGTCGCCCTTGATGTTGTGCAACGCCCGGAAGATGTCGGCGATAACCACTCGATTGGTGGGCTCGCGCCCCAGCCGGGCCATATCGCGCTCGATGCCGGGCACATAGTCGGTCAGCGCATCCGAGAATTCATGCAGCGCTTCCTGGTCGAGTATCTCGGGGCGGGTCAATGCCTGTACGTTGGTCATGCCTTTTCTCCTGTGTCGTGCCGGATGCAAATCACTTGGCCGGCTTGCCCTTGTAATTGCTCCCGGCGTTCATCACCTCTATCGCCTCTTTCAGCGTGGTAACCGCTTCCTTCGGGTCACTATTGCCTACGGTCGCAACCCCGCCTGCCGGCTGATTCCTGCCGCCGGGATAGAGCTTCACCGATGCGGAAGATTGCCGGGCCTTCTTCAACTCATCGACCTGCGCCTGCAACTCGGCATTCTTCTGCCGCAGCGCTTCGAGTTCGGTTTGCGGCGTGTGGGAGACTGGCGCGACCGTCACGGACGAGGCGGCCTCTGCGGCATGTCCCTCCGCAGATGGAACGGCGGAGGCTGCATCGGTTCCGGCCGGCGCGGATGCAGCGAGTACCTCGGATGCGGCGACAAGCGCACTGGCGGGCATGAGGATGGGTTGTGGCAGATCGTTCGCGTGCTTGTCCTCGATCAATTCGGCCACGCCGTTTTCTGGATCGGGCGAAGACAGGGCGATGGACCAGACGGCGTAGCCGAACGCGACCAGAAGCAACAAAAGCAACGTGGCGGCGACGGCTATCAGGCTTATTCGCCGGGCAGGCGCTTCGCCTTGCTCCGCATCTGCCGCAGGCTTCAAGAACAGCGCCAGCAAGCGCGACTTTATCCGTGCGAGCGCTCCGGCACGTTCGCTCCCCGTTGCGGCATCCAGTTCGGGCGATGCCGATTCCGCAGCCGGCGCATCCGTCTCGGCGGATGCAGGGACTTCGGCCTTGAACGGCGGCGGGCTTTTGAGTTTTCCGGTCAGCTTGGCGACGAACGCCTTGATCGACGCGAGCGGGCCGAAGGATGTCCCCGTCTCCAGCGTCTCGGGCGTCTCCGCAGTATCGCCCTCCTCCGTTTTCTTCTTCCAGAACATCAGCTTCATCGTTGCTCCATTGCCTGCGACATTCGCAGCCTGTCTGCGCGCAGCATAGGGTGCGCCGCCCGCAGCGTCAAACCCGACTGCATCGTTCACCCGCAGGCCGGGACCGCGCCGCTTCTGATAAAGTGCCGGCATGAGCAAAATGATTCTTGATCGCATGCTGCAATCGCAGGGTTTCGGCACCCGCAAGTGGTGCGCCGAACTGGTCGCCGACGGCGAAGTAATCATCGACGGAGAGGTCGTCGCCGACAGCCGCGCCGCCGTCGAGACGGACGGACTGAGCTTCACGGTGTACGGCGAGGAATGGCGCTATCGCGAGCATCTCTATGTCGCGCTGAACAAGCCGGCCAATTACGAATGCTCGCGCAAGCCCAGCCACCATCCCGGCGTGCTGACGCTGATGCCGGAGCAGTTCGTCCGCCGCGACATCCAGCCGGTGGGACGGCTCGACCACGACACCACCGGCCTGCTGCTGCTGTCTGACGACGGCCCGTTCATCCACCGCCAGTCGTCGCCGAAACATCACGTGCCCAAGCTCTATGTCGCCACGACGCACGACCCGGTGACGCCGCAACTGGTCGCGCAGCTGCTGTCCGGCGTGAAGCTGCACGACGAACCCGCGCCGCTGGCGGCGGTAACTTGCCGCCAGCTGGACGAGCGCCGCATCGAGATCGTGCTGGAGCAGGGCAAATACCACCAGGTCAAGCGCATGTTGGCCGCTGCCGGCAACCACTGCACCGCGCTGTGCCGCACGCAGATCGGCGAACTGAAACTGGCCGATCTCGGACTGGCCGAGGGCGAGTGGTGCTATCTGGAGGCAGCGCAGCTCGCCCTGCTGACCTAGTCGCGCCGCAGCAGCGCATACGTCCAGCGTTCGCCCCAGCGGTGCAGGCCCAGGCCGAGCAGGATGCTCGCCGTGCCCAGCCACACCTGCGGCAGCACCGCCTCGTCGTTCAGCCCGTGCCCCAGCAGCAGCGCCAGCACCGGTGTGACCAGCGTGATCAGCGCGATGCGCCCCGCCTCCATGTGCTTGATCATGTAGTAATACAGCGCGAAGCCGAGCACCGAGCCGACCGCGCCCAGATACACCGTCGCCGCGACCGCGCGCTCCGGCAGTTCAGCCGGCCAGTGCCCGTCCGCCAGCCACCAGGACGCGAAGAACAGCGGCAGCGCCACCACCAGCGTGCCCAGCGTCGTCGCCAGCGGCGGGCTATCATCGCCGATGCGCTTCAGCCCCACCAGTCCGAGCGACTGCAACAGCACCGCGACCAGCAGCGCGGCCAGCCCGAGTCCCGCCCCGTCGCCGAGATCGATGCCGCCGCGGAACACCAGCAGCAGGCCAAGCAAGCCGAGTACCATACCCGCGAGCTTGTTCGGCGTCAGCGACTCCTCCTTCAGCCACAGCGCCGCGCCCAGGCTGGTCAGCAACGGTGACAGCCCGAACAGCACCGAGATCACGCCGGAGCTGACGAACTGCGACGACCAGTAAGTCAGCGCCATCGTGCCGAACATGCTCGTGCCGCTGACCACATAGGCCTGACGCGCCTTGCGGTGCAGCGGCAGGCGCACGCGCAGCGCCAGCAGCAATGCCGCGCACAGCAGCGCGCCGAGCATCATGCGCGAGAACACCGCGAAGCTGGAGCCCAGCCCCAGCGCGCTCCAGGTGATGGCGAGCGGCGTGGTGGACCAGATCAGGATCACCGAGACAAAGGCGGCAGGAAGCGACATACCCATCTCCAAACGAACGGAACGACAAAAACGAAAAGGCCACAGAGTCTGTGGCCTTTTCGGGAAGCTGCTGCAATGAATGCTAAACGCTAACTCTCCGGACCACCCTGCGCGAACGACCACGCCGCGCGCAGACGCGCGACCGGCAGGACTCGTACTTTGCGAATGATGGAAGTCAGGGAATTCATGGGAGGGGATTATCGGGGTCGAATCCGGCGGCGTCAACCGGATGCGGGTAGAATGCGCGGCTTCGGCTTGATTTCAGTATCGCCAGAAATCGTCATGAGCGCGCCGAATGCAAGGAGCCGCGCAGCGAAGGACGAGACATACCTTAATGGTAGGCGAGGACTGAGCGAGCACGCGACGCCGCAGTCGGCGCGCGCAATAGATTTATGGTGATACGGCATGGCAATTCAATGGTTTCCCGGACATATGGTCGCGGCACGCAAGAAAGCGACCGAGACGATGGAACGCGCCGATGTGGTCATCGAGGTGCTGGATGCGCGCGTGCCCGAGGCGGGCAGCAATCCGATGATCAAGGAGCTGCGCGTGCATCGCCAGCGCCCCTGCCTGAAGATTCTCAACAAGACCGACCTCGCCGACCCCAATGCTACCAAGGCCTGGCTCGACTACTACAACAGCCAGAAAGGCGTGAAGGCCGTCGCGCTGTCGTGCAAGAAACCCGGCGACGTCGCCAAGGTGCCGAATCTCTGCCTGTCGCTAGCGCCGCATCGCGGCACGCCGTTGAAGGCGTTGCGCATGATGATCATGGGCATTCCCAACGTCGGCAAATCCACGCTGATGAACGCGCTGCTGAAGCGCCGCGTTGCCAACGTCGGCGACGAGCCCGCCGTCACCAAGAGCCAGCAGAGCCTCGCGCTGAACGACCACATGACGCTGATCGATACCCCCGGCATGATGTGGCCGAAGATAGCGTACGACAGCGACGGTCTGATGCTGGCGGCCAGCCACGCCATCGGCCGCAACGCGGTGATCGACGAAGAGGTCGCGACCTTCCTGGGCGACCTGCTGCTGGAACGCTATCCGGCGCTGGTCGCCGCACGCTACAAGATCGACGTCGCGGGACTCGACGGCGCATCGCTGATTGAAGCCATCGCGCAACGGCGCGGTTACCGTATCAAGGGCGGCGATTTCGACCTGGAAAAGGCTGCACTGATACTGTTGCAGGATTACCGCGACGGCGCGCTTGGCCGCATCAGTCTGGAGACGCCGGACAGCCGCCGCGAGATGCTGGCGCAGCATGCGGCGAGCAAGTCCGAAACAAGCGACGAAACGGACACCACCCAAGAAGAATAGTCTCGCTTGACGCAGCGTCGTCCCGCTGGCTATGATTCCCGACCATTCAATTCAGGTAATCCATCATGAGCCAGGACATCCAGCAAGTCATCCACGAACAAGTCACCACCCATCCGGTCGTGCTGTACATGAAAGGCACGCCGCAGTTCCCCCAGTGCGGCTTCTCCGGCAATGCGGTCCGCATCCTGCAGACGCTGGGCGTGAAAGACTTTTTCAGCGTGAACGTGTTGCAGGAGGCGGAGATTCGCCAGGGGATCAAGGACTACGCGAACTGGCCGACAATTCCGCAACTGTATATCGACGGCGAGTTCGTCGGCGGCTCGGACATCATGACCGAGATGTACCAGAGCGGAGAGCTGAAGCAGTTGCTGGATAAATAATATATAGGCCGAAATATATAGGCTTATTCGAGATATATAGGCCTAAATATATAGGCATTTCGGCATATAGGCTTTATCCGGACAAGTCTATACAGTGCGCACCGAGTGTAGGAAATGACGGTTGGCGACAACCCGACTTTTCATACTCTCCTCCTTCCGGGCGATCAGACGATCGCCCATTTTTTGTCCGCAGTTCGGCCCCCTCTCCTCAATCCTCTGGATGAAACAACTAGCCATTCGACTAGGTTGCAAAAGACCGCCACCAAGTCGCTGGTTATCCCGCAAGCGGGAGAGGACGCGATGGTGCCGCCCCTGCCGGGGACGGATGAGAGCCTCAGTTTCCGGGGGAGTTATTTCGCGAGGTAAACGCGAGCCCGCGCGATCGCGGCTTCGACCTGATTCGGCGCAGTGCCGCCGATGTGGTTGCGGCTGGCGAGCGAGCCTTCCAGCGACAGCACTTGGTACACGTCGTCGGCGATATCCGCCGAGAAACGCTGCAATTCGGCCAGCTCGATGTCGGAGAGATCGCAGCCGCGCTGTTCGGCATAACGCACCGCCAAGGCCACCGCTTCATGCGCATCGCGGAACGGCAGTCCCTTCTTCACCAGATAGTCGGCCAGATCGGTCGCGGTCGCATAGCCCTGCAACGCAGCAGCACGCATCGCTTCCGGCTTGACCCTGATGCCGGCGATCATGTCGGCGTAGATGCGCAATGTTTGCGTGAGCGTCTCCACCGTGTCGAACAGCGGCTCCTTGTCTTCCTGATTGTCCTTGTTATAGGCCAGCGGCTGGCCCTTCATCAGCGTCAAGAGTGCGACCAGATGGCCGTTCACGCGGCCGGTCTTGCCACGCACCAGTTCCGGCACGTCGGGATTCTTCTTCTGCGGCATGATGGAGGAGCCGGTGCAGAAGCGGTCGGCGAGGTCGATGAAGCCGACGCGCGGATTCATCCACAGGATCAGTTCTTCGGAGAAGCGCGACAGGTGCGTCATGATCAGCGCGGCGGCAGCGGTGAATTCGATCGCGAAGTCGCGGTCGGACACCGCGTCCAGCGAGTTCTCGCACACGCCCTCGAAGCCCAGCAGTTCCGCGACCATCTCGCGCTTGATCGGATAGCTGGTGCCGGCCAGCGCGGCCGCGCCCAGCGGCAGGCGGTTCACACGTTTGCGGCAGTCGTGCAGACGCTCGGCATCGCGCTTGAGCATCTCGAAATACGCCATCAGGTGATGCGCGAAACTGATCGGCTGCGCAACCTGCAAGTGGGTGAAGCCGGGCATGATGGTGTGAGTGTGTTGCTGGGCGAGGTCGAGCAACGCGCCCTGCATGTTCTTGATTAGCTCCAACAGGTCGTCTATCGCACTGCGCAGATACAGGCGCACGTCGGTCGCCACCTGGTCGTTGCGCGAACGGCCGGTGTGCAGGCGCTTGCCCGCATCGCCGACCAGCATCGTCAGCCGCTTCTCGATGTTGAGGTGCACATCTTCGAGATCCAGCGACCAATCGAAATCGCCGCCGATCACTTCATTCTCGATCAGCGCGAGACCGCGACGGATATCTTCGAGATCCTGCACGGCGATGATGCCGCAGGAGGCCAGCATCTGCGCGTGCGCCAGCGAGCCGCGGATGTCGAACAGCGCCAGCTTGCGGTCGAAGTCGACCGATGCGGTGTAACGCTTCACCAGTTCCGCCACGGGTTCGTTGAAACGCCCCGACCAAGTGTCTTTGTCTTGTATGCTAGCCATGTCTCGTCCAGAATTGCGGCGTAAAACCAAGGGATTCCCGCCATGAAGAAGGCGCGCAGTATAAAACAAAACACTCTCCCGGACGCGTTGCCGAACTTCCGCAACCTCGGCGCGACCTTGCGCATCCTGCTGATCTGCAACGGCCTCGCACTGTTGCAGGCGGTGTTGCAGGCGAACGCCTGGGGCGAAGTGCCGCAGCACATGATGCAGATCGCCACACTGCTCGCGCCGGTGCTGTTGTCCTCGCTGCTGCTGCTGTGGCTGGCGCAGCCGTGGCTGGCACGCCTGCCCTACCGCGTCGGCGCGCTGGCGGTGAGCGCGCTGGCGGTCGCGCTAACGCTGGCGACCTATCGCTTCGGCGGCGAGCTATACAACCCGACCGGATACGACGACGCCGGCTTCGGCGCGGTGCGTTACGCGCTGATCGGCCTCGCCGTCAGCGCGATCCTGCTGATGTATTTCCGCTGGCGCAGCCAGGTGCTGTCGCGCGCGCTGCACGAGGCGCGACTGCAGGTGCTGCGCGCGCGCATCCGCCCGCATTTCCTGTTCAACACCATCAACGCGGTGCTGAGCGTCGTGCGCGCGCAGCCAAAACAGGCCGAGACCGCGCTGGAAGACATGTCCGACCTGTTCCGGATGGCGATGGGCGAAGAGCACGACCTCCTGCCGCTGCGTCAGGAGATGCAACTATGCCGGCAATATCTCGCGCTGGAGCAGCTTCGCATCGGCGAACGGCTGCAATCGGACTGGCAAGCTGACGGCGTCCCTGACGACGTGATGATCCCGCCGCTGCTGCTGCAGCCGCTGCTGGAAAACGCCGTGTACCACGGCATAGAATCGTTGCCGCAAGGCGGGACGATCAGGATAGGCTTAAGCAAGCGCGGTAACGAACTGCTGATCGAGGTCGAGAACCCCTGCGCCCGGCGCGAGGCCGTACAGCACCCCGGCAACCGCATGGCGCTGCAGAACATCCGCGAGCGCCTCGCGCTGCTGTTCGATGTCGAGGCGAGCTATCGCGTCGAACGCGGCGACGACTCCTACCGCGTCGAGATCGCAATGCCTTACATCAGGGAGGAAAGTCTTGGAAACCGTTGAACTGCCGCTGCGCGTCTTCATCGTCGACGACGAGCCGCCCGCGCGCAACCGCCTGCGCGACCTGCTGCAGGACTGCAGCGAACAACTGCCACTGCAAGTGGTCGGCGAAGCCGGCAACGGCCAGGAAGCGCTGGAAAAACTGATGCTGACGCCCGCCGACGTGGTCCTGATCGATATCCGCATGCCCCAGATGGACGGCATCGAACTGGCGCAGCACCTCAACAAACTGCCGCGCCCTGTCCTCGGCGAAGTCGAACCCAACGCGCCGAAATGGCCACCTGTGATCGTGTTCACCACCGCCTACGACGCCTATGCGATCAAGGCGTTCGAGCTGCACGCAATCGACTACCTGCTCAAACCGATTCGCCTCGGCCGCTTGTTCGAGGCGCTGACCCGCGCACGCAACGCCGTGCCCATCCAGACCGAGGTGCTGCGCGAACTGCTGCCCGAACCGCGCAAGCACCTGTCCATCCACGAACGCGGCAAGATCCACCTCGTGCCGGTCGAACAGGTGCTGTTCCTGCGCGCCGA
>Ga0209211_10000852_pt1 | contig 60655 bp, 61 predicted proteins | sample RifGroA2_FD_183992 | JGI IMG/M metagenome (GOLD analysis project Ga0209211, IMG submission 183992) | Groundwater microbial communities from Rifle, Colorado, USA - Groundwater A2 (SPAdes) (version 2) | ecosystem: Environmental > Aquatic > Deep subsurface > Groundwater | place: Rifle, Colorado... | reverse complement strand
TCGTAATCATGTCAGCCACTATATGAATTGATTTTTCCCTATAGGTTATTGACAAGGCAGGGTATCCATTGTAACATACCTTAATTACTTACACCTAAGGCCCCATTTCCTAGACATTTCCTGTTTATTTTTTTTATAAAAGAGGGCATTTGGTGAGAAAATTACATATACACATATGGATAAAACACAAAAAATATTAGTAACAAAAGAAGGTCTGGAAGATCTCAAGAAAGAATACGATGAACTGCTGAACCTAAAAAGGCCGGAGGCTGTAGAAAGACTGGCTCAAGCCAGAAACCAGGGTGATCTGTCCGAAAACAGCGAATATACTTCAGCCAAGCAGGATTTGGCTTTCATGGACGGAAGAATTGCAGAACTCGAACAGGTTTTACACGAAGCCAAGCTTATAAGCGTAAATCACAAGAAAGGTTTGGTGGATTTAGGATGCAAAGTGACGCTTCACGTAAACGGAAAAAAGGAAGTATTTACCATTGTTGGTGAATGGGAAGCAAATCCTATGGAAAAGAAAATTTCCCACTCTTCACCGCTCGGTAAAGCACTCCTTGGCAAACGAATAGGTGAAAAAGTGGAAGTAGACGCGCCGGTGGGTAGAATTTTGTACAAAGTATTAGGAATAGAATAAAAGAAATTAAAACAAACAAAAAATGACCCGCCGAAGAGGCGGGTTTTTGTTATATAATACAAATCATATGTTTTGGGCAGATGAAGTTGCAGAAAAACTGAAAGTAAGGAATTTACCACTCGAACATGTGGACGACATGAAGACTCCTTCAGGACATGTCCACGTAGGTTCGCTTCGTGGAGTGGTCATTCATGATCTTGTACACAATGCCTTATTGAATCAGGAAGTTAAATCAGTTTATACATATGTTATAAACGATATGGACCCTATGGATGGACTCCCTATCTATCTTTCGCAAGAAAAATATCTGCCGGAAATGGGTAAACCTCTTTTTATGGTTCCCTCACCGGAAGAAGGATTTGGCAGTTATGCGGAATATTTTGCCAAAGAATTTATCGAAGTTATAGAGAAAATAGGTTCACATCCCGAAATTATCTGGTCCAGCCATCTTTATAAAGAAGGGAAAATGGACCTGAGTATTAAAACTATTCTGGATAATGCTGAAAGGGTAAGAAAAATTTATCAGGAAGTTTCCGGAAGCCAAAAAGACATTGATTGGTATCCTTATTCTCCGGTATGTCCCAACTGCGGCAAAATCGGAAGTACGAAAGTTTACTTCTGGGACGGGAAAAAAGTGAAGTTTAAATGTTTGCCTGATTTAGTTGATTGGGCAAAAGGTTGTGGGACTGTGGCAGAAATAGAACCTGCAGGATTAAATGGTAAATTACCATGGAAACTTGACTGGGCTGCTCACTGGAAGGCAATGGGAGTGACCGTGGAATGGGCAGGAAAAGACCATATGAGTCAAGGCGGATCTCATCAAATCGCTTCCAGAATAAGTGAAGAAATATTAAATTATCCTACTCCTCATGCAGAAATTTATGAGCATTTCCTCATAGGAGGAGCAAAAATGTCTTCTTCAAAAGGATTGGGTCTAACAGCCAAGTCTTCAATAGAGATAATTCCCCCATATCTAGTAAGATTTTTGATGGTAAGGGTTCCTTACCAAAGAGCTATAAATTTCGATCCTTCCGGCTGGACTATCCCGGATTTGTTTGACGAATTTGATAAATCCGCCAATGCTTATTGGAATAAAGGCGATGAGCTTTTGTCTCGTATTTTTGAATTATCAATAATTGACAAGCAGTATCTTACCCCTTTGTATCTTCCTAGGTTCAGAACCATAGCAGGTTTTCTTCATTTACCCAATATGAATATACTATCATGGTGTGAGAAGGATAAGGGGGAACCATTAAATGAGATAGAAAAAGATGTACTAAACGAACGGGTACAATTTGCCAAAATATGGATTGAAAAATATGCCCCTGATGAGGAAAAATTCATATTGAAGGAAGAAGTTCCGGGAGAAGCAGAAAGTTTAAATCTTCAACAAAAAAAATATCTGGAAGAGCTTGTTTTCGTATTTCAAAAAGAAGTGACGCCGGAAGAATTACAAACTATTCTTTTTTCAAAAGCCAAGGAAATAGGAATATCGACCAAAGATGCTTTTGCCGCTATATATCTTAGTCTAATCGGAAAAAGCTTCGGGCCCAAAGCCGCCTGGTTTCTGACAAATATTCCGAGAGATTTCTTGGTCAAAAGATTTAATGAAGTAGTAAATGGAAGTTCGGAAATAACAGTAGAGAAATTTTCTTTTGAAACGATTAAAACTAAAGATATATTTTCAGTGGGTGAAGACGTAGTTACCAGATACCCGAGTGTAAGTATAGGAGTGGCCATTATAAAAGGAGTAAAGATATTGAAATCTGATGAAAATCTGGAAAAGGCGAAAAACGAATTATTAAATTCATTAACGGATTTGACTACTGAGCAGTTAGGGCTTAGTCCGGAAGTGATTAGTTATCGTAAACTTTATAAAGAAACAGGTGTTGATTGGCATTCCAGACGGCCTTCTCCTGAAGCATTACTAAGACGTGTGGCTCTTAACAAGGGATTATATACCGTAAATACATGCGTGGATGCTTACAATTTGATAGTAATGAAAAATCGTGTTTCTGTCGGTGCTTTTGATGCGGATAATATTGTCTTTCCTACAGTTCTCAGGTTTGCCAAAGAAGGGGAAGAAATACATCTTTTGGGAGACGAAAATCCAACTAAGTATAAAGCCGGAGAAATAGCCTATTTTGATCAGAAGGGTGGATTTAATATGGATTTTAATTATCGCGATGCCCAAAGGACGATGGTGACAGAAAAGACTACAAATTTATATATAAATGTAGATGGGGTTTATGATGTTACTAGGGAAAAGGTTGAGCGAACACTTCAAGAAACAATTGAAATCATACAAAATTATTGTGGAGGGAAAGTAGAAAAAGCAGGAATAGTCCGACAAAGTCATGCGGCCGCATAAGTTTGTCGGATTTTGGTAGATTTCTATGTTTACGTACGATCAGGCTAGAGAATTATTATATACCCACATCCAAAACCAGAACTTGAGGAGACATTGTTATGCAGTTGCGGCGGTAATGGAGGCCTTGGCTAAAGAACTTAGGACCAAGAACTCAGAACTTAATACAGAAGATTTCGATGAAGAGAGATGGGAAATAGCTGGACTTGTACATGATGCCGATTATGAAGAAACAAAAAGTGACACCTCAAAACACGTATTGACTGTAATTCCATGGCTAAAGGAAGCGGGAGCAGATGAGAAGATTATAGAAGCGGTGTTGGCTCACGGGTGGAAATTTGTAGAGGGTTGTCCCGAACCGAAAAATCATATGGAATGGTCGCTATATTGTTGTGACGAACTCACTGGTTTTATTATTGCAGTAGCACTGGTCCGTCCGGAAAAGAAACTCGCCGTAGTTACTGTGGATTCTGTACTAAGTAAATTTCCCAAAAAAGCATTCGCGGCTGCAGTAGACAGGGAACAGATCGGTATGTGTGAAGAAAAACTGGGAATACCACTTCCTGATTTTGTAGGAATCGCCCTCCATGCGATGCAAAGTATAAGCAGGGAACTAGGGTTGTGATTATTTACTTAATTTTGCACTCTTGACTTTTGTACAATATTGTACTATTATGTACAAATATGGAGATAAATATATGACACAGACTATGAAAGCATCAGTCGTGAGACAGAAATGGAGTGAGCTTCTGAACAAAGTTTTTCGCGGAGAAACTAGAGTCGTAGTGGAAAAGAGTGGAATTCCTGTGGCTGCCGTTATTTCCGCGGAAGATTTGAAGCGTTTTACAGAACTAGAAGAACAGCGAGAAGAGCGGTTTAAGGCTTTAGATAAAATGCGTGATGCATTTAAAAATATTCCTTCTGACAAACTGGAGGAAGAGATAGAAAATGCCCTTAACCTAGTTCGGAAAGAGAAAAAAACCATTAAAGATTCTAATTAAGACATGATTTCCGCAGTACTGGACACGAATATTTTAGCCTCAGGCGCCATTACCTCTTTTACTCCTCCCGGACAGATACTTGATGCTTGGCGGGATGCTAAGTTTAACCTCATAGTCTCAGAACATATTCTAGACGAGATTACACGGACACTCCAGAAACCTTATTTTAGAAAACATATAACTGATGATAAATTAGTTTCTTTTATTGAATTACTTCAAAACGAAGCCATCACAACTCTCATTATATTTCCTGTACATGGAGTAGCTACTCATCCTGAAGACGATCTGACGCTTGCTACGGCCGTGAATGCTGATGCTGATTATCTTGTAACGGGGGACGATAAGTTACTAAAGAAAGTAGGAAAAAATTATCGGGGAATAAAATTGGTCACTCCGAATGAATTTCTTCAACTTCTGGAAGAAAACCAATGAAAACACTTATTGCCACAACTAATCCCGCTAAGCTTGCAGAAATAAAATCTTTTCTAAGCGATTTGCCTTTGGAGTTGGTTTCGTTAAAAGATGTTGGGATAAATCAGGATGTCGAAGAGACCGGGAAGACGTTTGAGGAAAACGCGATTATTAAGGGAAAATTCTTCTGTAAATTATCGGGACTGCCGACTATTGCCGATGACGGGGGAATTGAAATTGATGCACTAAACGGAGAACCGGGAGTATATAGTAGAAGATGGGCGGGAGAAGAAAATACATTAACACATGACACAGATAGCGATGAAAGATTAATTAATTACACTCTAAAAAGAATGCAGGGAATTCCTTCAGAAAAAAGAGGGGCACAGATGAGAGTGGTAGAAGCTTTGGTATTGCCAACTGGAGAAGTTTTTACGGGAGAAGGAATTATCAGAGGAGTTATTTCCGAAAAACCATCAGAACAAAGATATTTGGGATTTCCATTCCGTTCGCTATTTTTTATTCCTGAGTTGAATAAGTTCTACAATCACGACAGTTTGACAAAAGAAGAAAATGAAAGATATAATCACCGGAAGAAAGCACTGGATAAGATTAAAAATATTATAATTTAATTATGTCTCCTAAATTTCAAACTAATGCAAAAGAAAGAATTGTTGATCCAATAGCCATAGGCTTTAAAGAAGTTAAATTACCTTTAAGGGTTTTGATGACAGAAGATGAAAAAAAAGATTTTTACATTGCTGATTCTCTAAATACAGTAGGAGCAGTTGTCAATATTTGTTTAGCCGAAAGACCAGGGTATAGAAAAAGAAGATCTCATGCTACAGATATTTTACAAAGATTAGGGATGAAACAGGCTGAGGCTAAAGGATTAGTTGCTGCAATAACTAGGGGTTCTCAAAGAGAAGTTGTTTTTCAGGTAAGACCATTGCCGAAACGAAAAATTATATCACAAATAAAAGTTAGAGGTGTTGGTTTTAGAAATACAAGATAATTATGGATAATGGTTATTTGGAAAATAAATTCGTGGCGGTTTTAAATAAGAAAATTCCGTTAGGCTCGCTTGACCAAAATATATAAAAAATTACTATCAACGAAAATATGTCAATAACCTTTAAAACAGCAAGAAAGAAATTATCAATAACTGTCAATGGTCATGAAGGTAGAAGTCATGCTATTACCGAGTCAATTGCAGGATTAGGCAATACAATGGAAAACAGTTGGTCAATGAGAGCAATGGAAGGAAGAAATACTCGTAGAGCAGCTTTTCAGCAAATAGGTATGGAAGGGCATGATGCTGCTCAAATAGATCATGATTTAATACGTAGACTTACAAGAATACATGTGTTTCAGGTACAAAGGACAAGGAGAAAACATTTGTTGAGGGTACGATAAATTCTTTTGTTAAAACCTAAATTCTTGACGAATAAAATAAGTAGTGTTATAAACTATTCACTTGAAAATTTCATAAAGACGTTATCCTGTTGGACTTTCCACCAGCAGAGCCCTTTCGACTTCGCTCAGGGCGCGTCGAGTTCGAAAATGTAATTGTCTTTTGACAATTTGCACATAAGAATTTCCGGGTCTTCCCGTCATAGAAGAAGATGAGTCCCGATAAATATCGGGAGAATGAAGGTGGTACCATGGTTCTTTATTTTGAACCGTCCTTTTAAGGGGACGGTTTTTTTTGTGGAAAAAAGGTTGTTATTCATAATTATTAATGTTAATTTAAATTAAGGAGAAAATATGCTAGACATAAAATTGATAAGGGAAAATCCTGAAAAGGTAAAGAAAGGAATAGCGGCAAAAGGCACTTCCGTAGATCTTGTTGATAAAGTATTGGATTTGGATAAGAAATGGAGAGATCAGGTGGTGGTTATGGAGAATTTACGTTCAGAGCGTAATAAAGCCGTTGAATCTAAAAATATAGAATCAGGTAAAAAAATTAAGTCTGAACTTAGTCTTCTGGAACCAAAACTTGATGAGGCCAAAAAACTGCTTGATGAAGCACTTGGCCAACTTCCAAATTTGCCGGCGGATGATGTGCCGGTTGGGAAAAACGAAAAAGACAACGTTGAAATAAAAAAATGGGGAACACCAAGAAAATTTGATTTCCTACCCAAAGATCATTTGGAACTCGGAACAAAACTTGGTATTTTGGATTTTGCATCAGGATCGCGTGTGTCGGGAAACAATTTCTATTTTTGGCTAGGTGCCGGAGCTCTTCTGGAACTGGCACTGGTCAAATATGCTTTTGACGTGCTTTCCAAAGAGGGTTTCATGCCCATTATTACTCCTGATCTTGTCCGCTCACGTTTCTATTTGGGTACGGGGTATATGCCGAAAGGGAATGAAGCGCAAACTTATACGATAGACGAAGAAGATCTGGGTTTAATTGCTACTGCAGAGATCACTCTGGCAGGCAGACACGCTGATGAAGTCCTTACAGAAGACAAATTACCGATTAAGTATATAGGATATTCTCATTGTTTCCGGAAAGAGGCGGGGGCATACGGAAAATATTCAAAAGGTTTATACAGGGTTCATCAGTTTACAAAAGCTGAAATGTTTATATATTGCACGCCTGAAGAGTCAGAAAAATATCACAAGCACATCTTGGACATGGAGGAAAAAATTTATCAGGGATTGGGACTTCCCTATAGAATTCTGGAAATGTGTACGGGTGATTTAGGAGCCATGGCTGTCAAAAAATATGACATAGAAGCCTGGATGCCGGGAAGAGATGATTATGGGGAAGTGACTTCAACTTCAAATTGTACTGATTTTCAGGCGAGGAATTTAAATATTAAATTAAAAAGGAAAAATGGCAAAATGGAGTATATCCACATGTTGAACGGAACTGCAATAGCTACCTCGAGAACTCCTATAGCAATTCTTGAAAACTACCAGCAGGAAGACGGATCTGTCATTATCCCTGAAATTCTCCGACCATATATGGGAGTAGATAAAATTGAAAGAAATGACCAATAGCAGAAATCTTCTTATCTCCAGAAAAATATTGCAGAGCGGAATTGAATTAAAAGTAGGAAGAAAAAAATTTTTTCTGCCTTATCCTCCTTCCATGTGGAAAGATTTTCCCGACGAGTACAAATATTCACTTGCTGATTCATTGACTTATTTTTTGACGATGCATCTGGCTCTTACAGATGACTGTAAAGTGACTTATGATTTCCCCTGTCCGATTACGGAACCCTTCTTTTTCAAAGGAATGCTTTACAGTCTCTCAGACAATTTCTTGGCTAAAAATAACAGGAAGTCCATGGGGGAAATTCTTAAACTTTATTACAATAAAATTTATGAAATTGAATTTAGGGGAAGACCCCGGTATCCCAGATTTAAAAATATCAACCTGAATAACAGAAATAGAAGCATAATACCGTTTTCGTTCGGTAAAGACAGTTTACTCACTTTTGGTTTATCCAGAGAACTTGGCATAGAACCTTCTTTATTTTTTTTCCAGGAACCGAAATCCGTTTTTGAAAACAGACATAAACATAAATTAGCCAAGCAGTTTAAAAAGGAATTTGATGTTGAAGTAAAAGAGTATGATGTAAGCGTGGGTGCTCTTCGGGAAGAGGGTACGGAACATGAATGGGGATGGGGCATGTCTTTGACACAATATACTATGCTCCTTATTCCCTATTTATTTAGCATGAAAGCACGATATTTATTCTGGGCTAACGAGCAGAGTTGCAATGATGTGTTTTTTGATAAAGAAGGATATCTTTTAAGTCCTGTTTACGAACAAACTTTTCAATGGCTGCTTACTTCCAATGATATTGCAAGACTGTTGGGCAGTAATGCAATAATTTCCAGTCTTATAGAACCGATTCACGAAATAGCGGTAATCAAAATATTACACAGCAGATATCCGGAAATTGCCAAATACCAAATGTCCTGTTTCTCAGAAGATCTGGAAAAAAGCGCCCGGAACAAAAGATGGTGCGGAGCATGTACAAAATGTGCAAGAGTTTTTATCTTATTTAAAGCTTTGGGTATAGATCCCGAAAAGGTAGATTTTAAAGAGAACATGCTTGTTTCCGGGAAAAGACATCTCTTTGGAATATTTGCAGGGAGTGATATAAAAAAAGACAGCGGTTGGGATCAGAGTGATGTGGCGCGTGAAGAACAGCTTTTCGCTTTCTACCAGGCATATAAAAGAGATGTAAGAGGACCTCTTCTGGAAGAGTTTAAGAAAAAATATTTCCGGGAAATAGAAAAAAAAGAAAAATTATTAAGGAAAAAATATTTCGGAGTCCATTCCCAGAATACATTAACAAACGTTTTGAAAGAGCCACTTTTAAAAATATACGAAGAAGAGCTTCTTCCTCTCCGAAAATAATTCCTTTCACGATATTGACTTAAATTATTATTCGCTATATTCTCGATATTGCCATATAAATTTATGAACACCGCCCAAATAAATCAGGTAAAGAAAATTACGATTCTTCACAACATCGATACGAGTTTTCTCTATGGAGAGGAAGATATCTTAGTGGAGAAAGAGTATCAGGATGATATAAATTCCATTCGGCAAGTATTTGATAGTTCCGGTTTTCAGACGGAGCTTTATGAAGTAGATGAAAATACATTTGACGGAATTTCCGATATAAAAACTGATTTTTTCTTCAATTTAAGTTACGGAATTGGATCAGTACCTAAAACAGAGGACAAAATTCCCAAGCTTTTGGCAACAACTGGTATTCCTTATAGTGGTGCTACAGCAGAAGGCTTACTTTTGACTACGGATAAAGCTCTTACCAAAAAAGTATTTCAAGAAAATGGAATACCAACTCCCAGATACCAATTATTTGAAAATCCAAATACCAAAATAGATAAATCCCTGACTTTTCCTTTATTTGTGAAACCTGTGGCCGAGGATTGCAGTGTGGGGATAGATAACAATTCTATTGTAGAAAACCAAAGACAGTTAAAAGAGCGGATAAACTTAGTACTTTCCACTTACAAACAACCTGCACTGGTCGAAAAATATATAAATACCAGGGAGTTTCGTATTCCCATGATAGGCAACGGCGAAGATATAACAATATTGCCGATCTCGGAACTGGTGTTCGGTCCTTCATTTACAAAGAATAACCTCTGGAAAATTGATGATTTTGAAACCAAATTCGTAAAAGAATCCATAAAATATAAAGATACAAATATAGTCTGTCCGGCAAAACTGGATCCAGAAATTGAAAGGGAAATAAAAGAATTTTCTTTGTTGGCGTACCGGAAAATTGGGGCGCGTGATTACGCAAGAATAGATATTCGTCTGGATGAGGGTAATTCTCCCTATTTCCTCGAAGTTAATATGAATCCAGGCCTGGGGCTTGAAGATACTATGATTACTTCTGCAAAAGCAGCAGGATATACATACGATTCTTTTATCCTGAAACTACTTAATATTGCCCTTTCCAGATCAAATTAATGTCCCTCTTATCTTATTTTTATCCGCAAATAGTTGAAGAAGTAGATTCCGAGATAAACGGTAAAATTACAGTGGTGGAACAATTCGGAAAAAAATATATAAGTGTGGGAGGGCTTACTCAAAGCGGAGGGCTGCTTAAAAATGTTTGGGAAAAAGGAATAAGGGAAGCTTCAAAGCTTCAACCCTTCGATTTCACTCAGGGTAAAAGACACAAAGCTTCAAAGATTCTAATTTTGGGACTGGGGGGAGGAACATTAGTTAAGATTATTAACCATTATTATTCGGAAGCCCACATAACCGGAGTGGATATAGATCCTAAGATGGTGGAGATGGGGAGGAAACATCTGGGACTAGATAAGGCTAAAAATCTAAAAGTTGTTATCGCGGATGCTGCTAAATTTATTAAAAACAATAAAGGAAAATACGATTTAATCTTGGTTGATCTCTATATCGGAAGCAATTTTCCTGCAATTGTTTTATCTGAAAGCTTTATTTCTAATTTGAGAGATGCTGTTAAGGAAAAGGGAATAATGATAGTAAATTACCTATACTATAAAAAGTCGAAAGAAAAAGCAGGAGTATTTATCGAAATGATTAAAAAAGTTTTTACGGAAGTTACGACAATAAAGCCTTTGGTAAACATGCTTATCATTTGTCGCAAAAGTTAGGTTAGATGATCCAACTCCTGATGGTATATCCTGAGAAGTTTTGCTTTGAATGGTGAAGGGACCGTTTTATTGGAATGAATTCCGAAAAATCTTCGTCTGAATGATTTTTCATTTTTGGTCGCATATTTTATGTATTTTTTGACAAATTCCGTTATCAAAGGTCCTTTTACTCCCCTTTTGTAGGCTAGGTGGAAAGCAAAGATCTGTTCATCACGCCCGGCTTCACTTTGGTCATAACCGAAATTTTTCAGACTCCTGTTATCCAGTATTCCGTACAAATTTCTGTATTTTTTAGAAAGTAAATTGTGCTTAAAACCCAGTTTTTTTGAACTGATTCCAAGACCCTGCAAAAATATATACATTCTTCCGCACTTGGAGCACGTTTCACACCACCTGCCGTTTGATTTGGGTTTGTAGTCCATGTCACAGGAGCTTTGATATTTACCGATTTCCGGGTAGCGGTGATGAAGAATTTTCATTATGGCGATTTCGTGAAGAGGTTCAATGAGTGACCCGATTGAAAGGGAATTTCCACCAATGATGCTGGTCATTAATGAATTCTGCAGCAACCAGCTGTGGGATTGTTCAAAAATCGGGTTACACCTGAATCCGTCCACATCAGTTATGTAATCGTCGCAGCTTTGTTCGTTGGAAAAAAGTATATATCCGGCTTTTTTGGCATAAACGTAGGGGAGCAGCATGAGTGAATACTGGGTCAGTTGAAGTTCCCATCCGAACCATCCGTATGGTTCCCTGAGTATGCCCATGTTGTTTTGCAGGAAATAAATTTTTTCTTTGAATTCCTTTCGGAATGGATTTGACAACACTTTCTTAATCAGTTCCTGGTAGGGATAATCCGGTTCCGAGATATAAACAGGATAAACTTTCAGACCCAATTCTGATGCCAGTGAGTATGTAAGCAAACTGTCTTTCCCAAAGGTGAAAGGCATGATTACATGATCGGAAAGGCTGGTGCGGTTATACGGAGGTATTTCCGTTTTTTTATTAGTGAAAATATAGTCGATCTCAAAAAGACGTCTGAGCAGGTTGGAAGTAAGCTTTTTATCTTTTTGGGTTTGCATGAGCGCAACAGAAGGAAGTGATAATGATAAACTTTTGAAAAGAAATGCTTCAGAAAGAGGTACCGGCATATTATAAAATACTTTTTTCAAAGTAGGATAGAGATAAGGGATATGATATGTCAGGCTGTATGTCAGATTTTGTGCAAGAATGTTGCGGTGCGTTTTTGGGAATCTGGACCAAAGACCTGTAGGATAACGCAGACGGAAAATTTTGTTATTGATACTTACCTGTACCCCGAAATCGCGGCTTTGAGAGGAGATTTTAGCTATACCATTCACTTTAATTGAAGGTAATTCTTGCCTGGGTTCCGGTACTTCTTCCAGTTCCGGAAAATCCGTGATATTTACCTCAGAATTTATCATTTTTTTTGGCGCGAATAAAGCTCATAAAATTATGATAGATGCTTCTATATATTTGTCAAGTAAATTGTCAATCACCAGTAGTATCTCAGCCTCGGAAGTGATAAAATCGTTATTAAGTTAAAATTCAAAAGTTAAAGGGCAAAAGTGCAAGTAAAAAGTCAAAAGCTTTCTTACTTTTGATTTTTGATTTGTATTTTTGATTTTTGATTTTTAACTTTTGACTTTAAATTATGTTTAAATTTCTTTCCAAATTCCTTGATGCCAACGAAAAAGAATTAAATACCATTCGTCCTATGGTTGAGCGGATCAATTTGTTGGAACAGGAAATGTCCAGGCTTAAGCTCGAAGATTTCCGGAAGAAGTCCGGTGAATTTCGGGAAAGGTTAGCAAACAGTTCAACTTTGGACGATGTTCTTCCGGAAGCATATGCAATGGTCAGGGAAGCATCCAAAAGAGTGATAGGACAAAGACATTTCGATGTCCAGCTTATTGCATCAATAGTCCTTCATAGGGGAGCGGTAGCCGAACAAAGGACAGGTGAGGGTAAAACTTTGTCGGCTGTGCCCGCCCTTTATTTAAACGCTTTGACGGGTAAAGGCGTACATTTAGTCACTGTAAACGATTATCTTGCCCGTCGTGATGCAGGTTGGATGGCGCCCATTTTTCATCTTTTGGGGATGACCACAGGCGCAATAATACATGATCAGTCTTTTTTGTATGATCCTGAATTTGAAGCGGAAGGAATAGAAGATCCGCGTCTTAAAAATCTAAAACCTGTTTCCCGTAAGGAGGCATATCAGGCGGATATTACATATGGAATAAACAGTGAATTCGGATTCGATTATCTTCGTGACAACATGATTTCCGACGTCTCTCAAATTTCCCAAAGGAACTATCATTTTGCAGTCGTTGATGAAGTAGATTCTGTTCTTATTGATGAGGCAAGAACTCCTCATATAATTTCAGCCCCCGATACCGAACCCACTCAGAAATATTACGAATATGCCAAAGTGGTGGGTAAGCTTATTAAAGAACAGGATTTCCTTGTAGACGAGAAGTTAAAAACTGCCCATCTATCGGAACACGGTTTGCTCAAAGTAGAAAAAATGCTGGGTGTCGAAAATATTTATGAGAAAGATTTTGAAACAGTTCATCATATAGAATCAGCCCTCAAAGCCAAAACTTTATTCCTCAGGGATAAGGATTATGTGGTGAAAGATAACCAGGTGATTATCGTAGATGAATTTACGGGTAGAATGCTTCAGGGGAGGCGTTTTTCGGAAGGGATTCATCAGTCCATTGAAGCCAAAGAGGGAGTTCCTATCCAGCAGGAATCAAGAACACTAGCGACCGTTTCACTTCAGAATTATTTCAGAATGTACGAAAAATTGTCCGGGATGACAGGAACCGCGGCAACTGAAGCTGAAGAATTCCATAAAATATACAAACTGGATGTTGTGGTCATTCCGACTCATAGACCGATGGTCAGAATTGATCATGCGGACAGTGTCTATAAAACCGCCCGGGCTAAATATGCAGCTGTGGCACGGGAAATTGAGGAGTGTTTCAAAAAGGGACAACCGGTATTGGTAGGTACCACATCAATAGAAAAAAATGAAATAATCTCCGATTTCCTCAGGCACAAAGGTGTTCCCCACAACGTATTAAATGCCAAAAATCATTTAAAAGAAGCTCAAATTATTGCTGATGCAGGGAAAAAAGGAGCTGTAACTGTGGCTACAAATATGGCCGGCCGCGGAGTTGATATTATTTTGGGGGGACAGCCCCCGGAAAAAACTAAGAACCCAGAACTCAGAACTAAGGACGATAAAGAATATGAGGAATTATATAAAAAGTGGGAGAAGGAACATGATGAAGTAAAAGCGGCAGGCGGACTGCACGTGATTGGTACGGAAAGACATGAATCGAGAAGAATAGATAATCAGCTGAGGGGTCGTTCCGGCAGGCAGGGAGATCCCGGATCCAGTAGATTCTTTGTTTCGTTGGACGACGAAATTATGAGACTATTCGGCGGAGATCAGGTGGCAAAACTCATGACTATATTTAAAATGCCGGAGGACGTGCCGCTCGAACATCCGATGGTATCACGGGCGATAGAACAGGCGCAGGTTAAAGTAGAAGGATTTAACTTCGATATCAGAAAGCATTTGGTGGATTATGATGATATTTTAAATAAACAAAGAGAGATCATATATAAACTAAGGAGGCAAGTATTGGAAGGTAAAGATCTGAAAGAACTGGCAATGGAAAAAATCAACAGGGAAATTACCAATATTACCGCCATGTACTCTTACAGCCAGGACGGGCAGGAAACAGAAAAAATACTGACGGAGTTTGTTTCTATTATTCCTTTTGACCCAACTTCACAAAAAGGTTTATCAGATGAAATAAGTAAACGGAGTGCTCTAGAACTTCCTGAGTTTTTGACCAATATAGCCAAGGATGTTTATGCTCAGAAAGAAAAGCAGGTGGGGAGTGAAACGATGAGACAGGTAGAACGCTGGGTAATGTTGTCCGTAATTGATAATCTCTGGATGGACCATTTGGACGCAATTGATGATCTTCGTGAGGGTATCGGGCTTCGCGGTTACGGACAGCTGGATCCGTTGGTAGAGTACAAGAAAGAAGCGTTTTCCATGTTCGAATCTCTGACTGCTTCTATAGACAGCGAAATAGTTCACAGAGTTTATAAAGTTCAAGTACAGGTAGCTCCGGAATATATTGAGAAGCTGAAAAAGGAACAGGAAAGTCAGATAACCAAGGTTGCGGAAGAACAAAGGAACCCAGAACCAAGTAGCCAAAACCTGGGACAGGGTAATAAGCTGGGTCGGAATGATCCCTGCTGGTGCGGGTCCGGGAAAAAATGGAAGAAATGCCATTATCCTAAAACCGCATAGCCAGTTTCTAAAACTTTTTATCATAAAAATAGTGAAAAAGATCATAAAAAAGAATTGGATTATACTTTCGCTTTCTCTTATTTTTCTTTTTACCAGACTCTATAACCTTCTCATTCTTCCTCTGTTTACCGATGAATCCATTTATATATATTGGGCTAAATATATTCTGGAAACACGTTCTCACTGGTTTATCTCTCTTACCGATGGGAAACCCCCTCTTCTTATATGGATAATCGGATTATTTATGAAAATTTTGCCGAATAATATGTATCTTTTGGCAGGAAGACTTCCGGTGGTTTTATTTGGATTTTTTGGTCTGATAGGAATTTATAAATTAACTAAGCTTTTATTTGATAAAAAAACTGCGTTTATAGCCGCATTATTATTCATCATATCTCCTTTTGTCCTTCTTTATGACAGGATGGCTTTGTTTGACGGGATGTTGTCAGCGATGCTTATATGGACAGTATATTTTTCCCTTAAGTCGTCCAAAAGCGGCAAAGTTACGGATGCAGTTTATTGGGGAATTTTTATGGGACTTTCATTTCTTTCCAAACCGACAGCCATTATTTTTCTTATATTTACACCGCTTTGTTACCTTATATATAAGTTACCTTTAACTAAGAAAAAATTTAAACCATCAATTATTCATATTCTTCTGGCTATAGGAATAGGGGAGTTGCTTAATAATATGCAACGTGTTTCAAAAGTATATTTCATGATGGATCTCAAAAACCAGCAGTTCCGACAGCCTCTAGCGCAGTTAATATCAAACCCTTTTGCACTTACTTGGGGCAACTTACAAGGATTTTTTTCATGGATTGTGCCTTATTATACCCTTCCGATTTTTATATCCGGTCTTATCGCATTCTTAATTTTATTTATCACCAAAAAAAAACAGGCTTTGGTCCTGTTTTTACTTTGGTTTTTTCCTATCTTCGTATTGGCTACCGCTGGACGGGAAATATTTCCCCGTTACATCCTATTTACCGCCCCATATTTTTTCATCACTTTATCCACTTTAATACTAAACAGTATTAAAGTGTCTAAAAATATATTAGTGAGAGTTTTTATTATAATTATAGTGGGTATTTTATTTATTCCTTCAGTTAAGTTTGATTATTTTCTTTTGACAGATCCCTCTAACGCGCCTATGCCGATTACTGATTACAATCAGTATGTATCGGAACACCCCTCAGGTTATGGTTTGAATACGATATTTTCTTATCTTGATAATGAAACGAAGAATAAAAAAGTTACCATAGTGACAGAGGGAACATTCGGTCTTTATCCTTATGCTTTCAATCTTTATTACTGGAACAATAAAAACGTAACTATCATTCCCAGGTGGCCTTTGTCTTTTCTGGATCAGGAAATACTTGATGCTGCCAAAACAAGTAAAGTCTATGTGATTTTGAAAGAAAAAGAAAAAATTCCGGAAGGTATGCCCGTGACCTTAATTCTGAAAGCAGATAAGCCGGGAGGAAAATATCCGATATTGCTTACAACTCTATCTACTCTATCGCCCTGAATAAACTATTCTTAAACCTGGATAATGCGCTATTTCCTTCGGTTTCTAGGTCTCTTAATAAATCATCACGTTCTATAATTCTCCTCACTCTTTCTCTTACCGATCTTCCTTTACGAGTCCATTTCGATGGATCTTTCACCACACTTTCTCCAAAACAGGAGGGACATGTTGTGTGAGAATATTTTGGATCTTCAGGGAAAGAAGATCCATGTTCTGGTCTTATAACCCTTAAAACTCTTACTCTCGCTCCTATCTGATCACCCCTTCGATTACGAATGAAAGTTTGTCTTTCATCAACCATCACATGATTAACTTTGCTGAAAGGACCAGCACATGGATGAGTCGATCGTTCCTTTGTAATAGTAAGCATGAAAGGATTATATCATTTGGGTCAAAATGTAGTTCATTTTTTACATTTATTCCAAAGTCCCAGTTTCTTTGCCCTTGCTTCTTTTTCGGCTTCCAGAAACAACAGTTGGTATTTTACGTTCGGAGGAAAAGTGGAGGTTTGGGCATATCCTTCCTGAACCAGTAACAAATTTATGAAATTATCCCCGACATAAACATATCGGAGCAATCTGCCATATTTATCCTTATTGCTTACATCTGTTTCCAATCTGACTGCTTTTCCTTCTACTAATTCTTTATTTTTCTGTTTGGCCTCAAGTCCGAAACATTGGACCGGACGTCTGGGATCTACTGTTTCCGGTGTGTTTATACCTATGTAACGAACCCGTTCTTTATTTTCCAGTTCTATAGTGTCTCCGTCAATTACCCTTATTACCTTGTGAATTTCTGAACTTGCGGTTGCGATATTTTCCATTAAGGCGAACTTTGTTTGAGAAGGGGCGTTAAATATTGTTGAAGTTGGAGGTTTGAAGTTGGAAGATGTAAATGAAAGTTGGAAATTAGAAGTTAGAGATTGAAAGATTAAAATAATTCCGGTAATTGCCGGAAAAAGAGTGAGAAACAAAAATATTTTATTCCAAGTCGCCGAAGAATTGGATGATGTTTCCTTCCGGGTCATAGGCTGTAGCTACCATAAACGTCCCATCGGGAGACTTTGATGCAGGTTGTTCAAATACCACTCCTTTATTTTTGAGATCTTCGTAAGTTTTGGTGACCGAATCGACATGGAATCCTACCATTATCCTATACGGATCCTTATTATTGCCTTTTATTTTGTCATGAAATCCAATGAAAAAATAAGCATCATTTATCATGAATTCTATTCCTTTATCATTAGGATGTGTAAGTTCTCTATGTACTTTTATACCGAGAATATCCTCGTAAAATTTAGCGAGTTTCCAGGGATTTTCCGACCAGAGACAAACCCCGTCGAATTTTTGTATATGACTGTTCATAACTTCTCCTTTAATATTTTATTAATTGAAAATTACTAACATATACCATAATATAACATCAGGCGAACTATTTCTATGAAAAAAAAGAACCTTTTTCCTCTACTTCTCATTTCAGCGGTCTTTATAATTATAATTCTTCAGATGAAATATTCTTCTAAACCGATCCGGAAAGAGGTCGTTCCCAATCAAATTCAAAAGAAGATAATAGCGTCTATAGGTCCACAGGAACTTAATAAGATGATGAAGAAAAAGGACTTTTTTCTGTTGGATATATATTATCCGGAGCAAAAACATATTATCGGTACTGACAGATACATCCCTTTCGATCAAATCGTTACAAGAAGTAAAGACTTACCAAAAGACAAAAGTAAAAAAATTATAATTTACTGCAAAAATGGAAGCTTAGGTAAAATTGCTGCAGAAGAAATCAGCAAAATGGGCTATATAGAGGTGTATTATCTGGAGGGGGGTCTTGATAAATGGAAAAAATTAGGCTATAGAATTTAGCTGTTTCCCCTGATTTTTTCTATCTTGTCTTACTCTATCGGAATGCATCAGATATTTTTTCCGGAGCCTGAGATTTAAGGGTGTCACTTCCAGAAGTTCTTCATCCTCAAGAAAATCCAGACATTGTTCCAGACTCATCTTTTTGGCGGGAGTAAGGATGATAGCTTCATCAGAATTTTCGGTATGCATATTAGTCAGTTTTTTTCCTTTGCAGACATTGAGTTCTATATCTTCAGATCTGTTATTTTCTCCTACGATCATGCCTTCATATACACTTTCTCCTGGACTTATAAATAGCGCTCCGTGTTTTTGTGCACTGTCCATTCCATAGGAAAGAGATTTACCGGGCTGACTTGCCAGAAGTACGCCATTTCTTACCTTAGCAATTTCTTCAGATTTGGGAAAGTAACCCAAAAGAATGGTAGTGAATAAACCTTGGCCCTTCGTCTGTGAGAGTAAAGAATTTCTGAGTCCCAGAAGATGCTGACTGGAAATTTTATATACCATCCTGGTACCTCTGTCATCTCCGTGCATATCCAGAAGTTCGCCCTTTCTTTTACCCATTTCACTTGTAGCGATTCCAACAAATTCTTTAGGAAGTTCAATTGTGACTTCTTCATAAGGTTCGTGGATTTTACCGCCAACATCTTTGTAAATTACTTGGGGTTTACCTGCCTCCAATTCAAAACCTTCTCTTCTTAGTGTTTCTATAAGTACAGCCAGATGCAGTTCTCCCCGTCCTGATATGATGAAGCCGTTACCGCCGGGATTTTCTTCAATTATAAGTCCTATATTGGTTTCTTTTTCTTTGATAAGTCTGTCTCTGATTTGTCTTGCTGTAAAAAATTTACCCTCTTTTCCGGCCAATGGACTGGTATTTGGTCCTACCACTATTTTAATAGTTGGTTCCGTTATTTTAATTGTAGGGAGAGGAGTTAAATCTGACGGGTCAGAAAGAGTTTGTCCGATAGCAATATCGGGAAATCCGGTCAGCCAGACTATATCACCGGCTTCAGCTTCAGTTATTTCTACCCGTTTTATTCCCTGGTTTACGAAAAGCTTTTCTATTTTTCCGCTGGTCTTATTTCCTTTGTCATCCAATACCAGGAGACTCTGTCCGGTCTTGAGTGTTCCGGATCTAATTTTTCCTAATGCATATTTACCATTGTATGTATCAAAATCGAGAGAGCTGACGAGCATTTTGAAAGGTTTATCTTTTTCTACCGTCGGAGCAGGTATGTAACTGACAATCTTTTCAAATAAAGGTTCCAGGGTTGCATTATCATCGAGGCTCGAAGGCAAATTGTTATATGCTTTTCCCTGTCGTCCGGCTGCATATATTACAGGAAACTCCAGATGGGAAGGATCATCAGCCAAGTGTAGGAATAATTCTTCAGTTTCTCTCAAGACTTCCTCCGGTCTGGCATCTTTTTTGTCTATTTTATTTACTACTAATATGATTTTAAGCCCTGCTTCAAGTGATTTTTTCAAAACAAATTTGGTTTGAGGAAGAGGTCCTTCGGCAGAATCGACGATGAGAAGTGCGCCATCAGCCATATTTATGACTCTTTCCACTTCGCCTGAAAAGTCGGCGTGTCCCGGGGTATCAATGATATTTATTTTGGTGTTTTTGTAGGAAACAGCCGTATTTTTGGCCAGTATTGTGATGCCTTTTTCGCGTTCCAGCTCATTTGAATCCATGATAAGCGTCTGGGTCATTTCAGCTTCATTTTCACGGAATGTATGTGTCTGTTTCAGCAGAGCATCAACCAAAGTGGTCTTACCGTGGTCTACGTGTGCGATGATTGCAATATTTCTCAGATTCATAGGATTAAATCAAAAAAGCAGCAACCTTTGCTGCGTCAAAATCATTTTAACATAAACTGACCTATTATGCTAGTATATGAGAGTATGAAAAAAGGGTTTATAACTATTATATTCTCATTAATATTCATCTATTTTCTGTCCTTTTCTTTAATTTCTCTCCACCGCTTTTGGCAGTACGAATCCTTTTATTACGACATGGGTATATATGACCAGTCCATCTGGCAAGTTTCACGTTTTCAACTTCCGTTTACTGACCAGTTGGGAGCATACGGCAAAATTATTTTTGCTGACCATTTCGTACCCAGTCTTTTTCTACTCTCCCCCTTTTATTGGTTTACTGATAAAACAGAAATGATATTTATTGTTCAATCCCTAGCAGTAGCTTTAAGCGGGGTGATTGCTTTCCTTTTGGCAAGAAAAAACATCAAAAATAATTTAGTTGTTTTCGGTCTCATTTTTTCCTATCTTGGATACGTGGGTTTACAAAATGCTCTAATTACTGATTTCCATGATACGACTGTAGCAACTTTAGTCCTCATGTTTATTTTTTGGACTATTTTTATGAAAAAATGGAAATATTATTTTCCCGCTCTTATTATTCTATTGGGGTTTAAAGAGAGTATGGCCGGTTTAGGTTTAGGGTTGGGGTTATATCTATTTCTTAGGAAAGAACGTTTTCCCAAAATAGCAGCAATTACGATATTTATAAGTCTATTTTGGGGTATGGTCACCACAAAAATCCTTATTCCGTATTTTTCCGGTGGTACTTATACATATAGTCCTATTTATCCTAAAAACATACTTTCCTGGATACTAAATTTATTTTTACCGATAATAAAAACACGTACTATCCTGGTAAGTCTAGCTACTTTTGCTTTTATCCCAGTCTTCTATATTCCCTTGCTTCCGGCTATATTAGAACATTTCTTGGAGAGATTTGTCCTTCAGCCGGCTGCTACCCGTTGGGATCTGGGGATGCATTATAATGCTTTGCTTTCCCCGCTTTTTTTTGTTTCTTCCTTGGAACTTTATATTATCCTGATTAGGCAGAAGAAAGAGAATTTGGTGAAATTTATGTCTGTCATCTCAATATTAATGACTTTATATATCCATCAATTTTTGCAGCATGGACCAATAAATCTGGCTTTCAATAAAGATTTTTATAGGCATACAGGCGATTTTAAATTTTTGGATAATTTAACCCGGGCAGTCAGGACGGATAAATTGGTTATGGCCCAAAATAATTTAGCGACAAGGTTTACTCACGGAAAAGTTATGCTTTTATCAAATAATTATGCAGAGAGAAAACCCTACGCAGTTGTAATTGATTTCCGATCCGGTCAAAATCCCAATAATTTTTTTCCTCTAAGTATGGAGGAGACAAATACTTTAATAGTAACTTTAACTCATGATCCCCAATACAATCTGGAAAAAAAAGGCCATGATCAATACCTGTTTTTCAGAAAGTAGAGGTATAATTTAATTTTATGAGAAGACTAGCTGTTATCTCATTTTGGAATTGTCCGCTTCAACGTCCAGGGGTGCTTTCTACAGGAGGGCTTGAGATTTATGTTCTCCATTTCATACTTTTTTTGGCTAAATTGGGGTGGAAAGTAGACGTCTTCACAAGATTTCATCCTGATACGGAAAAAGAAATATTGGAGATAGGGGAAAATATCAGAGTAATACATTTTCACATAGGGACGAAATTGAATATAGCCAAGCCTGATTTGTTCGGTTACGTAGATGACTTTTCCGATAAGATCGGCAAATTTATCAAAAAAGAAAATATCCCATACAGCGTAATTCACAGTCATTATTACTTTTCCGGTTTAGTGGGAATAAAGCTGAAAAAAATATTTTCTATTCCTTTTATCCATACCTTTCATACGTTAGGAATGATGAAAAAGATATACGGGGGAGAGATAAACCAAAAGAGAATTGAGGCTGAAAAGAAGATAGTGAAAGAAGCCGACAAAATCGTAGCCTCCACTGATTTTGAAAAAGACGAGCTGATAAAGCATTACTATGCAGAATCAGAGAAAGTAATGGTAATTCCACCCGGAGTAGATACTAAGCAATTTCATCATGTAAACACGAGAATGGCAAGAAATAAATTAAGTCTTCCGTCTGATAAAAAAATCATACTTTTCGTAGGGAGAATAGACCCGATTAAGGGAATTGCTTCACTGATATCCGCAATACATATACTTACAGAGAAATACTCCGACTTCAAAAATAATTTCCGGGTTCTCCTTATAGGAGGCGATCATAAACAAAAATATTTCTGGGAAAATGAGGAAGTCGTGAAGATCAGGAAAATGCTTATGGAAAAAGATCTGGAATGCTGTATCAAATTTATCGGTGCTAAGCCACACAATATGCTGCCTTTATATTATTCTGCTGCCGATGTGGTAGTACTGCCATCCCTTTATGAGTCTTTTGGGTTGGTGGTGCTTGAGGCGATGGCATCGGAAGCCGCGGTTCTGGCGTCCAAAGTGGGAGGCCTTAAATTTCTGATCAATGACGGTGAAAACGGCCATCTTTTCGAGTCGCAAAATTCGGAGGAAATGGCTGAAAAGCTCTGGAAACTTTTGCATGATAAGTCCTGCCGTAAAAAAATAGGTGAAAATGCGCGTAAGTATGCCAAGAACTTAAGTTGGGATAAACAAGCCAAAAAGATTGAAAGTTTGTACGAAAGCCTTTTATGACAGATAAAAAAACAACTGTTTATTTCATACGCCACGGAGAAGTCGATAATCCAAGGCAAGTTCTTTACGGACGCTTGCCTGGTTTTGGGATTACGGAAAGAGGTCAAAGCGAAGTAGAAGAGACTGGTAAAATTCTTAAGCCTGAGAATATAAAAGTTCTTTTTTCAAGCCCTCTCAAGAGAACTATTGATTCTGCAAAAATTCTCGGTCCTATAATCGGTATTAAACCTGTCATATCTAAATTGCTCCTTGAGGCCCATTTCCCGCCGTCAGTTTTGGGTATGCCGCTTGTCGATTTTTGGAAAATAGAACCTGCAATTTACAGTGATTTTTATTATAAAATCGGTATGGAGAAACCTGAAGAAATATTGGCGAGAATGGAAAAATTCGTGTCCTATGTAAAATCTAATTATCCGGATGAAAGAGTTGCAGCCGTATCCTCGGCAGACACAATCCTTATCCTGAAGGCGAAAATAGAAGGGAAAGAATGGAATTGGGATTATAAAAAAAGAAACATGATGAAAACAGGAAGTTTTCTGAAATTGGAAATATAGGCTACCCTGGTAAATATTATTACCTTCCGTTAAACTAAGTATATGCTGATGAAAGAAAGACTTAAGTTCGTAATAATAGGTGCAATATCCATGGGGGCATTTGTCGTCTTTTCTTATTTTGTCCACAAAAACTTATTTTATTCCATAGATTTTGACACTACTGTAAGGCTTCAGGATAAAATAAGCAGGAGATTTGATTTCCCTTTTTCTATTTTCAGCATACTCGGATCATCGGAGGTTACAGTGCTGCTAATAGGAATAGTTTTTTTGACTGTTTTAATTAAGAGGAGGCATTTTTTTTTGGGTATAATTATGTTTTTTCTTATGTATGGGTTTGAACTCTTCGGCAAATTTTTCGTATATCATCCCGGTCCGCCTTTTATGTTCCTTCGTTATGATCTGGGCTTTCTTTTCCCTTCAAGTTACGTAAGTACTAAGTATTCTTACCCTTCAGGACATACAGCCCGAACGATATTTTTGGGAATCTTATTTTTATATATTCTCACCAATATTAAATCTCCCAAAATAAAAGGAATCCTCAGTATACTCATTGTTATGTTCATGGCTACTATGATTGTAAGCAGAGTTTATTTGGGAGAACATTGGTCATCCGACGTGGTAGGTGGAATATTATTGGGTGCCAGCATGAGTAGCCTGGCTATCGCTTTCTGGTGAAGACTTATTCCTTGTAATTTTTCAAGGCAATACCCAGAAGTTTCATTGCCCGGGTTAACGCTTTTTCTTCCAGGACGTAAGCAATCCTTATTTCATTTTTTCCCAAGCCTTCAGTCTTATAAAATCCGGCAGCAGGCGCTACCATTACTGTTTCATTATTATCATTAAATTCCGTAAGGAGATAGGTAGCAAATTTTTCCGCATCTTCTATCGGGAGTCTGGCAATGAGGTAAAAAGCTCCTTCCGGTTTGAGAAATTGCACTCCGTCAATTTTATTTAATCCTTCACAGACAGCATTTCTTCTTTTTTCATAAATAATTCTTATTTGATCCGTATAATCTTTGGAGTTTTCCAGTAGAGGAATTGCTGCCAGTTGTTCGACAGTGGCTACTGATAATCTAGCCTGCCCCATTTTGAGAACGGAGGCAATGATTTCTGTATTTTTGGAAGCAAGACATCCCACTCTGGCTCCGCAGGAGTTAAATCTTTTGGATATACTGTCTAAAATAATTAAATTTTGTTCAATTCCAGGGTAATCGCTGAATTTCGTGACTGTTTTTTCGTCGAAGACTATTTCCTGGTATGTCTCATCCGAAAGAATAAAGAGGCCAAATTTTTTGGCTATATCTACTATCATAGCCGTCTCGTTTTCGGAAAACAGGGTACCGGTGGGATTGTTTGGATTACAGATAATAATTCCCCGAGTCTTGTCTGTAATTTTTTTTTCTATTTGTTCTTTTGATGCAATGTGAAAGCCATTTTCGGCAGATAATGTAACGGGAACAAGATTAATTCCTGACATCGCAGCAAATCCTTCATAGTTGGTGTAGAAAGGTTCCAATACTATTATTTCATCTCCGGGATCAGTTATCGCCATCATGGCAAAAATTATCGCTTCTGATCCGCCACTTGTGACAATTATATCTTCCTTGGAAAGGATGACGCCTTTATTTCCATAATATCTTTGCCATGCACTTACTGCTTTATCTATTCCTTCGGAAGGCGCGTAAGCCAGGGTTTTCTCAGGGAAATTTTTCACCGACTCAATAATTTCCGGAGGAGTAGGAAGATCCGGTTGACCAATATTGAGATGATAAACTTTTATCCCTCGTTTTTTGGCGGCAACTGCAAGAGGTGCCAATTTTCTTATAGGGGAAGCTGGCATATTTTTGCCCCGATTAGAAATCTCTAAATTTTCCATAAAATAATTATATTTTCTTATTCTTCTTTCTGCAATGTGAAGAAAAGGATAAATGTAATACTTTAATGATTTAATTAATTAAAGTGATATAGATATCAAAGAATAAATATATTTAATATTAAAAATTACTATAAAGATTAAAAAAGATTGAAATTGAGATAAATGTATAGCGCGGTGAAGGCGGTTTTATTAAATGTGATTTTTGGGGTGGGATTTGGTAAACTGAGGGGTATGAAAGATAAAAGATTGGAACAGGCAGTATATAAATTTATAGAGCCGTTTCTCAAAATGAGAGTCGGGAACAAAACGGTCAGGTGTCCTTATTGGATGAATAAGTTGCAGGATGGGAAAGTGAAAGTCAGGGGCAGGTTTAACGGAAAAGGGACTGCCCAAGAGATAGAAAAAGCATTAAATGAAGCCGTCGGAAAATATCATTCAAATCTTCCTTTAAGAAAAATAGCCAAAAAAGAAAGGATAGGAATTGATTGTTCCGGGTTTGTTTACCAAATACTGGAAAAAATTTATCAGGAGAAGGAATTAGGAAAAAAACTTGACGAAGTATTTTCCGGAGGCATAAATAGGACTAATGCAAATACTTTGACCGGAAGTAAATTCAGCCAGGGAGTAAATAAAGTTTCTGAAATTAATATTGGAGATTTGGTGAGGCTGATGGGAGGTACGCACGTATTAATAGTAGTAAAGAAAACTTCCAAATATATTACTTACGCCCACAGTTCCGATAGAAGGACCAAAATAAAGGGAGTCCATCTGGGAAAGATAGTAATCACAGATCAAAATGGAGATTTGAGTAAACAGGTTTGGCTTGAAAAAAGTCCGGAGGGGGACAGTTTTGGTAAATATTTCCGGCCGGGAAAAGGAGATAGCATTTTTCGTTTGAAAAGTTTTTAAATGATTTTTACACTTTATTACTGTTTAGTAATAAAGTATGGAACTAAATGAATATTGATAAATTTAGGAATAAAAAAATCCATATAGTCGGGATTACGGGGGTCGAGGGGAGTGCTGTATTGGAGTTTTTGTTAAAGCACGGAATTACTGATATTACGGGACACGATTTCATCAAGTCAGAAGAGATAGAAAAAAGCTTTAAAATCTGGCATAAAGGCATAGGCAAAATCCAAAGAAACAAAGAATTCCAAAGCTTCAAAGAAGATGTAAATAAGATTAAATATTATTTCAAGAAAGACTATCTGAAAGATATTAATAGCGCGGATATAATTTTTGTCAGTCAGAATTGGTATAGTTATTCTCAAAACCGTATTCTTCATGATCTCAAAAGTAAAACCCCTTTTTATTCGATGACAAGGTTGTATTTGGAACTTTCACCTGCAATTACGGTCGGGGTTACGGGAACTGTGGGAAAAGGAAGCGTTTCCCATTTGCTAATCCAAATATTGGAAAAAGCCGGAAAGAAAGTGTATTTCGGAGGTAATGATACATGGAGTGATCAGGTATTGGATAAATTGGATGAAATGAAAAGTGACGATATATTAATTCTCGAAATATCCCACAGACAACTGCTTGCTGATTTTTCCAAATCTCCGCATATTGCTGTAATTACCAACATCTTTCCCAACCACTTGGATGAAATGCCGTTTGCTGATTATGTCAAAGCAAAATTCCGTATTTTATCCAAACAAACTGAGAACGATGTGACCATATTAAATTTTGATAATCCACATACAAAAGAATTCGGACAAAATGCCAATTCGAAAGTTCTTTATTTCAGTATTAAAAACTTACATGTAAATTCTCCAATTATAAATTACGACCAAATTATCCGGGCCGTAAAGAAACCCGGTGATCATAATAAAGAAAATGCTCTGGCAGCAGCACTTGCCGCAAGAACATTGGGAGTTTCCGAGGTTAATATAATTAAAGGCATACAAGTATTTATGGGTATTAAGGCCAGACTTGAAAAAATAGCTGAGATTGACGGAGTCTCTTATTACGATGATCTGAAAAGTACTACACCCTGGGCTACCATGGCTGCCGTTTCATCTTTTCCCGATAAATCAATTTTGATAATGGGTGGGTACAGTAAAAAGTTGGATTATTTACCATTAGTTGAAGTATTGAAGACAAAAGTTAAACTTCTAATATTACTGAAAAGTGAGGTGGCTGATCAATTGAAAAGATCTGTTTCGGGAGTAGAAATATTTGAAACAGATAATTTAAGAACCGCATTAGAAAAAGCAAAAGAAATTTCCGCTTCCGGAGACAGGGTAATTCTTTCACCCGGCGGGGCTTTCTTTTATACAATGTTTATAGATAAAAAAGAATCGTACAGAAAAATTATTACTTCTCTTCTTCCAAAGGAGTCAAGGTCAGCGGATTAACTGATATTATTTCCGATTCAGTTCCGCAAGCGTCACATTCTACTACCGTACCTTCCTTAGATTCACTATCTACTATGATTTTATTGTCGCATTCGGGACATTTAGCTGTTTTCTTTTCCATAATGTATACCCGTCTTATCAGATTTGCAGCCCGAAGGGCGAAAAAGCTGATTAGAGGGGTGGATACTGAAAAAACTTCTAACCTGAGTTTTTTTAGTATATAATTAATAGCATAAAAATAATGATTAAACAAGGCCTAGGGATATGGAAATATTCCCAGTATTATCCGGAAATTGGTGAACATAACAGATTGACTTTGGGTGAGGGAGATACTGCGACCGTTGACATAGAAGATATTCTCTTTAAAAGAGAAGACCAAAACCCGACGGGGTCTGTAAAAGACAGAAGTATTGCTTACCAGTTTTCTTATCTTCAGGATAAAAATATAAAAGAAGCCGCCATTTCTTCATCAGGCAATGCAGCCTATTCTGCTTCTGTATACGCCCGAAAAGCCAATATTAAATTGCATGTTTTTCTCCCAGAAAACGTAAATCCCGCGAAAAAACAATTAATTGAAAACGAAAGGGTAGAAATTCACTTTTCAAAAACACCTGTTCGGAATCTGGTAACTTATTGTAAGAATAATAAGAGTTATAATCTTCGGGGTTCGACAGATCCCAATGCATTATATGGTTATATGTCCATAGCATTTGAGTTGAAAGAAAAATATGGAAAGATAGACTCAATTTTTTTCCCCGTAAGCAGCGGTACTACACTCGTCGGGGTTGCAGCAGGATTTCGAATACTGGGGGAAAGGCCTAAAATCTATGCAGTACAAACAACCAAAGTCTGTCCGGTTGCTTCTTATTTTGACGATAAATATCTTCCAGAAGATAAAAGTTTGGCTGATGCGATTGTTGCCAGATTTACTCCACGAAAAAAAGAAGTGACTGATATTATTCGAGATAGCGGCGGATCAGGACTTGTAATAAATGATGCGGGAATATTGAAAGCCGATAAATGGTTGAAGAATCATAAAATAAATGTTTCTTATGAAGGAGCCGCGACTTTAGCAGGTATTTGGAAAGCCAGGGAAAAAGGATTTAATTTAGGAAAAACAGTATGCCTTTTGACGGGGAAAGAGAGAAAGTAATGGTTAAATTGTTAAATGGTTTCATGGTTAGATTGTCATGAATATAAGAGATAAATTTAATGTTCCTATTTTCTATATTACTCCTGATGTCCGTCGGGCTGTCGGACCGGAAAAAATTCTTCCGGATTATCATATAATCTGTTCTTGTTATCATCCGGTAATTAATGTCATCAGAGGTCGAGGTGGAAATGTGTTTTGTCTGGAAGAATCGGGAAACTCGCCGCTCGCAAATTCAGGTCTTATGTTGTCACAAGAAATGGTTCAAGGTTATATAAAACAAAAAGCCCGGGAGAAAGTACCGAATTTAGTTTTTTTCAAACCGAGTGCCAAGATTGATCTTCTTTGCAAAAATTTGGGTTACAGAAAGTTGGTAAATGATTATCCGTTTAATGAAGAGTTTGAGAATAAGACAAATTTTTATGCATTACTGAAAGAGTGTATTAGTGAGAGTTCAATTCCAGGGTTTATAGAGGTTTTAGCACATACTAAATGGGAAGAAATTGTTTCCCGGTTAAATACTCCTGTTGTTATCCAATTCGGACATGGATGGGCGGGTAAGACTACTTTTGTAGTCAATACCAAAGAAGAGTTTCTTAACCTGCAAAATAAATTTCCTGACACTGCCGTTAAAATAAACCAATATATTAAAGGAGACACCTATCTCAATAATTGTGTGGTTTATAAGGATAAAATATTGGCCAGTCCTCCCGCCAGGCAGATTACCGGTATCAAGGAATTAAGTATAGAACCGGCAACTACATGCGGGAGACAGTGGGTAAAAAAACCGGATATAAATAGTGAACAGATAGAGAGAATAAGGTTGCTATCAGTGCAAATAGGTCTGATAATGAGTAAAAAAAGTTATCAGGGATATTTTGGACTCGATTTTATAATAGAAGATGATAGCGGCAGGATATTTGTCTCAGAAAATAATGCCCGATTTACAGCTTCTTCTTCTTTTTTTTCACAGATAGAAATTGGGCAGGGAAGAATACCTTTATTTCTATACCATCTGGCTTCGTTTCTTGATATAGACATCCCTCTTCAGGAAGACAGTTCTTTATTTAATGCAGCACAGGTAGATATAAGAAATATAAGTCCTGATCCGGTATCAGGAAGAAAGCTGGGATTCGGAGTTTACAAAATAGATAATTTGGAAAAAATATCATCATCAGATTTTACAGATATCAAGGAGGGGGAGATACTGGTAAATCCCAATTTTATACCGGATATCAAATATAACCAGGAAATAGCTAAACTTGAGATGAAAGAAAATGTGCTGAATCAGTCAGGAGGTCTACTGGATAAATATAAAAAAGTGGTAGAAAAATTAAGAGAAACGGATACTCGGAAGTAATTGAATTAGTATTTGTACCATCATGAGAACCACAGCTAACCCCATAAGTATAAACGCTGCCCAACTGGAGGCTTTTATGATAGGTTTGCTTTTAAATTCTCCGACGATCCTTTTGTCATTGGCCAGCCTGATGATAATAAATATAAGTGGAACTGCTATTATTCCGTTGACGATGGCTGCATAGTAAAGGGCAGCAATAGCGTTAATCCGGAGTAAATTGATAGCCAGTCCGATGAGAGTGGCGGCAGCGATGGTGAAATAGAATACCTTGGCTTCTGTCAGTTTTTTTGCCAATCCCTGTTTAAAACCGAAGGCTTCGGCAAATGCATAAGCTACTCCTCCGGCTAGAATTGGTACAGATTGCAGTCCAATTCCTATAATTCCGATCGTAAAAAGGAGATATGTGAAAGGTCCCGCCAGAGGTTTGAGTGCAAGAGCTGCCTGTTGGGGAGTTTCAATATTAAATATTCCATTTCGATGAAGAGTAGCAGCGGTTGTGATAATGATAAAAAAAGAAGTGATATTAGAGAAGATCATGCCGGCAGAAGTGTCTTTAAGCATGTGTGAAATTTCATGTTTGTCGATCACAGGTCTTTCTGCAAAATCGGCTATTTTCCCCCCTGATATATGTTCTTCTACTTGCTCTGATGCCTGCCAGAAAAAAAGATAAGGAGAAATTGTGGTACCCAGGAAACCTACCAGAGTCATGATGAAAGTGAGATTCAATTGTATTGAGGGAAAAAAAGTATATCTTATTACCGAAACCCAGTCCTGACGTACAATAAGTGCTGTTACTCCATAAACTAGAAGAGACAGCCCCATCCATTTTAGAAAGTTAGAATACCGGTTGTAAGGTATAAAGACTTCCATGAAAATAGTAAAAAAGGTTACCACGATAAGCCAGAATGCAAAGGACTGTCCGACCAGCATTTGAACTGAAGCAGCCATAATACCCAAATTAGCACCTATATTTATGGTATTTGCTATAAAAAGAAGAAAAACTACACAATAAAGCAATTTTTTGGAATAATATTTTCTGAGGACTCCTGCTATGCCGTTTCCCGATACCATACCAATCCGTCCGCACATTTCCTGAACTCCTATCATAAGTGGGGTCAGAAACACACAGAGCCATGTGGTTTGGTATCCAAACTGTGCACCGGCTATGGAATAGGTGGCAATACCCGAGGGATCATCATCAGCTGCACCTGTAATAAATCCTGGTCCCAGCTTTTTAAACTTATTGGATATAAATTTAAATAGTTTTGTCATAAAGTGAAAAAAAATTAGTTTGGGATTTTATTGTTGAGAAGTAGAAGCCTGTATTACAAGGATCGGAACAAGCAATTTTACGCTGGAAAAAATGATAAAAAGACATCACAAAAACCTAAACCAGCAAATATTTTTTTCAGAAAATAGATTATAAATATTTACTGCGAAAATTTAATTAAATTTCCGCAGTCTAGATTTACCATAGTCTCTGAAAAAAGATTTGTCAACCCCCAAAGAATATGAGAGAATACGGGCTATGGAAGAACTTAAACTCAGATTTGCAGCGCTTCAAAAAAAATTTGATGTGGACAGCAAGAAAAATGAGATTGCGAAAATTACGGATGAAGCGGGTAATCCTGATTTTTGGAACGATCGGGATAGGGCTTCATCCCAGATGAAGAAACTTTCTTTTTTGCAAAAGGAAGTAGACAGGCTGGGTATGATAGAGTTGGAGCTCTCAGAAGGAGAGTCTGATCAGGCAAAAAAAGATATAGAAGAATTAGAATTCTCACTCTATTTTTCAGGAACACATGACAAAAACGGTGCTATAGTTTCTCTTCATGCCGGTCAGGGAGGGACTGAAGCTATGGATTGGACGGAAATGCTTTGGAGAATGTATACGCGGTTTTTTGAAAAAATGGGATGGAGTTATGAAGAGATAGAAAGAACGAGGGGCGATGAAGCAGGTATTAAAAGCGTTACCCTGACGGTGGATGAGCCTTTGGTTTACGGATACCTGAAAGGAGAAAACGGCGTCCATAGACTAGTCCGTCAGTCACCATTTAACGCGGATAAACTCAGACAGACTTCATTTTCATTGGTCGAAGTTATCCCTATATTGGAGAAAGGGGAAGAAATTGCCCTAAATGAAGAAGAATTGGAATGGGAGTTCTTCCGAAGCGGTGGGCATGGAGGACAAAACGTAAATAAAGTTTCGACTGCGGTCCGGCTTAAACATAAACCTTCCGGAATCATTGTAACGTGTCAGACAGAAAGGTATCAGGGTCAAAACAGGGAAAATGCTCTGAAAATACTTCAGGCCAAACTTTGGACATTGCAGGAAAATCAGGCAAAAGAGGTGCAAAGCGAAATTAAGGGAGAGCATAAAATGGCTTCTTGGGGCAATCAGATCAGGTCTTATGTGTTGCATCCTTATCATCTGGTAAAAGATAACAGAACAGATCTGGAGATCAGTAATACTGACGCCGTATTGGATGGAGAAATATATCCTTTTATAGAAGCCTACTTGAAAAAATATTCTTCCCCTGTTACTCTTTAAGAGGAGGGAAAAATGGAAAAAATAAAAAAAGCTACGGAAGAAAAAGTCCAGGAGGAAAAATTAATTATTAAAAATTCTGAGGAAAAATTAATTCATGATATGGTGACAGTAGAAAAAAAGAATTCATCAATGGGGTTGTTTCTTGGAGCAGTCGTTATAATTTTTCTGGGGGGACTGACAGGATATTTGCTTGTACCCAAAGCTAACGGAGGCAGTAATGGCAATTTAAATATAAGTACATCAGAAGGGAAAAAAAGTATAGGCAGTAACGATACAAAAACTTTTAGAGATTCCGCAGAAGGAGTGCTTCAGACCGGCGGGGTAGACGGTGAAGGTACTCATAAATTAGTCAGACCCGGAGGAGACAGTCAGACAGTATATTTGACTTCGACAATAATGGATCTGAATGAATTTGTGGGGAAGAAAGTAAAAGTCTGGGGAGAAACTTTTGCAGGGCAAAAAGCAGGGTGGTTGATGGATGTGGGCAGAGTTGAAATATTAAAGTAATCTCTCTTTAATTCTTCTTTTACATAGATACAATGCTTAAATTCGAATCTGTGTCCAAAAAATTCCGGAACGGCAAATCAGCAGTATCAGATATAGATTTGAGGATAGACAATGGAGAATTTATCTTTTTGGTCGGTAGTTCCGGGGCAGGTAAGACGACGCTTCTCAGGCTTATATTCCGGGACCTTCTTCCGACAAACGGATCGTTATTTTTAAACGATATCCACATAAACAAACTTCCTGAATCAAAAATTCCTCATCTTCGAAGAAAACTGGGTTTTATCTTCCAGGACTTCAAAATCCTGTATGAAAGAACTGTTTACGAAAATGTAGCGATAGCGCTTGAAATTTTGGGTAAAAAAAGGCAGGAGATTAATAAAAAAGTAAGTGAAGTATTGGAGACAGTCGGTCTTGAGGATAAAGAAGATTATTTTCCTATACAAATGTCTTTGGGGGAATTGCAAAGGGTGGCAATTGCCAGAGCGATCGTGGGAGATACCGAAATATTATTAGCGGACGAACCTACCGGTAATCTGGACCCGAAAATATCCTGGGGAATACTGAAAATATTAAATAATATTCACAAATCAGGTAAAACTATCATCATGGCTACCCATAATGTAGATATAGTGAATACCATGAAAAAAAGGGTAATCACTTTGGATAAGGGTAAAATAGTGAGAGACGAAAAAGGCGGTAAATATACATAATCTATATGAAAAGAAATAAAGGCGTATTAAACAGAATAAGAAGGACACCTTATCAGGCTTTTGCAGCCATATCAATCATGTCTATGACATTTTTTGTGGGTGCAGTCTTTTTCGTATTGGCATCTGCTTCTGCATCTATTATAAGTTATTTTGAATCCAAGCCACAAATTACAGCCTTTTTTAAAGATACTGTCAATAAAAATAACGCTGTGGAAATAGCCGGCAGATTGGAATTATCCGGAAAGGTAGCCGGGACCAAGTATATTTCCAAAGAAGAAGCATTATCAATATATAGAGAGCAAAATAAAAATGATCCTTTGCTGCTCGAGATGGTGACAGCCGACATTCTTCCTTCATCTTTGGAGATTTCTGCTAAAGAACCATCATATCTATCAGATATTGATCAATTGCTCAAAAACGAAAACGATATTCAAGAAGTAGTGTATCAGAAAGATATAGTAAATAATCTTCTGTCATGGACTAATGCGATAAAGAAAGTCGGTTTATTGGCGGTTCTGGTCTTGCTATTTACTTCCATTGCGGTGATTACCACGATCAGCGGTATGAAAATAGGTTTTAAAAAAGAAGAAATAGAGATACTTAAGCAACTCGGAGCGACCAAATGGTATATAAGAAGACCTTTTATCAGCGAAGGAATTTTTTATGGTACGGTGAGTGCGACTTTGGCTTGGGTAACGCTTGTTGCTATATATTTATACAGTACACCATTTATAAGTTCATTTTTGGCAGGAATACCGGAGCTTACACTTTTTTCTTATCAGAGTATAAATCTCGTGATATGGCCTATTTCCTGGGTATTTCTTTTATTTCTTTATATTCTGATGGTCTTGTCCGGACTTGTAATCGGTAGTTTTGGTAGTATGCTCGCTATGTCCCGTTTCCTGCATTACTAATATAATGTGCAAAAAATTTTTTATTCTTTTCTTTCTTCTTTTTTTCTTCGTCCAAAGTTCTTCAAAGATTTTTTCTGAAGACTGTCCCAATCCAAACGCCGATCCTTGTGCAAATAGCGTGAGCAAGGTAGCCTGCTTGGAACAGTACGTAGCCTCCTGTACCAAATCAAGAAATTCTCTGGCTAATCAGATTTCGCTCATGAATAACCAGATAAATCTGACTGCCGCCAAAATTCAGTCGTCCGAAGAAAAGATATCACAGCTTGAGGACCAGATAGCTTCTCTATCGGGGAAAATAGCCGGTTTGGAGACGAGTCTCACTGATGTATCAGATCTTCTTATAGACAGAATTATAGCTACATACAAAGAAGGAAATACTCCCGTATTTTATCTGATATTCAGGGCTAATGGTTTTGCTGATTTCCTTAGAAGAGCTAAATATGTACAGATAGTGCAGTCCCATGATAAAAAATTGCTTTATGAGATGCAGAGGACGAAAGATATATATTCCGAACAAAAGAAACTCCGTGAGGATAAAAAAGTGGAGCTTGCAACTCTCAAGACACAACTTGAGCAGCAGCAATACAGTCTGACGGTGCAAAGGAAACAACGCGAGAACTTTTTGGAGGCGACCAAAAATAATGAAAGCAAGTATCAGCAGCTTCTGGAAGAAGCCCGGAAAGAGGCGGCAGATATCCAGAGGGCTTCGTATTTTTTGGCAGAAGGAGCAAGTAAGCATGTAAATCGTGGGGATCCGATAGGGCTGATGGGTAATACGGGTTTTTCTACGGGTCCGCATCTTCATTTTGGTGCATATAATTTATCGGAGGGTAGTAGAAATCAATTTAATTTCGACAGTAATTACGAAAATCCTTTTAACTATCTTTCATCCCAAAATACGGCTTTTGATGCTTCTTCATGTGATGATGTGGGCAGTCGGTTAAGTAAAAATGTCGGGGGTGGCGGTTGGCAGTGGCCTATGAACAATCCTAACATCTCGCAATGTTACGGACATACACCCTGGTCCTGGAGGTATAGGATTGGTATTCACAATGGTGTAGACATGTGGAATGACAATGATATTGTAGTTCGTGCCGTAGACGCGGGCACAGCTTATACTTATCGCGGAGGACAATCTAGCGGTAACGGAGTATTTATATTCCATCCGAACGGAAAGATGACGCTATATTGGCACCTTCAATAATTTAAAATGTAAAAATCAAAATGTAAAATGAAACAAAAATTTATGTTTATATAAAAGTGAAACTGCCTGTATTATTTTTAACATTACTCTTCCTACTTTTTCTGTTTTCTTCCAGTTCTCAAATAGTATTATCCGACTTCAGCTTTTCAGATTTGCCAAACCAGGCAGATGACGACGATGAATTGAAAATTACAGCTTCAGTTAGTGGGCGAAATAAAAATACCATATATTATATACGTGCAGCTTTTGCATATAATTATCCAACCCCAAGTCCTGCATATTTAGGATATACAAGAAATAACGAAGGTGTTTGGTATAACGGGAAGCCAACTATTGACCATACTAAATATTTCAAGATTGTTACAAATGATGAAGGAAATTGGTCGGGAGAAATTTTTGTTAAAGTGGATAAAGAAGACTCTGATTTTAAAGGTAGTGGTGACTATTTATTTAAATTAGGAAAATATACTGAAACAGGAAATAGCCCAGATTGGAGTGATAATACAAGAACTATTATTAATATTAAAAGTGATCCGACACCTACGCTCACTCCTATACCTCCAACTGCAACTAAAATCCCTTCTCCGACTGTCACTTTAAAACCTGCTCCTTCAATAAAAGTGCCGACGGTGAAACCATCCGTTACTATAAAACCGGATCCAACTTCCATCCCGACTTCAAAATTATCTCCCACAGGAATATATTCAATCAATAATACTGAAGATTTCGATGATTCAAGTGTGTCTGGTGAAATATTAGGTTTAGAAAATGGTTTGGCCAGTAATTCTGCGGAAAATAAATCTATTTTTGAAGTATCTACTACCCCGGTTGAAAATAAACTAACTAACAAGAATTTTTCTCCGGCAATTTTTGGTTTAGGAGGTCTGTTTTTTCTGTTATCCGGGGGTTCGGTATTTGTGATTATGAAAAGAAAATCTAAAAATCAAAGCGGAGGTACTTCTTAAATTCTTTAAACCCGTAACTTTTCCAGGCATTTTTTCCCGGAAAATTATTTTCATCAACGAACGTTTCGATATATTTCACTCCTTTTTCCCTAAACCAGGAAACTGTTTGTTCTATAAGTTTTTTTCCGACTTTTTTACCCCGAAAATTATCATCAACATATATGAAGGAAATATGTCCGACAGTGGAAATGACAAACCAAGAAAAGAGCGGCTTGAGATAAGAAATATTAAAACCGATGATGCGGTTATTTTCTTCGGCGATAAGAAAATATACATGTTGATTTACAAGCTGTTCTTTTAGAAATGTTTCGTAATACCGGTGGAATTCCTGTTTAATCTGATAATAATCCCGGTCCAGTTTTTCGTGATACCGGATAAGTTTTTCTCCGAGAGTGGTAAGTTCCGGTATGTCTGAAAGTTCTGCCTTTCTAATTTCCATACGCTTATTATAGTTTTTTAACAATCCAATAAAAAGAGTTATAATATAGCCCTGATTATGAAATATATTACCAGTAACGTAGCTGAGACGGAGCAAATTGCAAAATCGATAGGGGAGAGGTTAAAAGGTGGAGAAGTTTTGTGTCTTTATGGAGATTTAGGCAGTGGTAAAACTACTTTTACACAAGCCTTAGGTCGTCATATCGGAATAAAAAAAAGGATACTGTCCCCTACTTTCATCATTGTGCGACATTATGATATTGATAACAAAATTATCAGAAACTTCTATCATCTGGACTTGTACAGGCTTTCCTCGATTGAGGAAAGCCAGGATTTGGATATAAATCAATTTTTGGGAAAACCCGGAAATATTACTGTCATAGAATGGCCGGAAAAAATCGAAAAAATAATTCAGAAAAAAAGAATAAATATATATTTTAAATATATAAATGAAAATACCAGAGAAATAACGGTTGATGGCTGAATGTAAATTACTCATACTTTAATACTGTTATGTATTAAAGTAACTGATAATTTTATAGTGTGAGTTTATCAGGATAAATAATATGGACAAAAAGATGGAAAAAGCGGTACAAGTATTAAAACAAGGGGGAATACTAATATTTCCGACTGATACAGCATTTGGAATCGGTTGCCGGATGGATGACGAGAAGGCTATCAGAAAATTATTCAATCTTAGAAAGAGACCGGGTGATCAGCCCGCTTCAATTCTGGTAGAATCCGTAGAAATGGCAGAAAAATATTGGAAAGATATTCCCGTAAAAGCTCATAATTTGATGACAGAGTATTGGCCCGGTGCTTTGACTGTCATTTGTAAGGCGGGGGAAAAGGTTTCCCCACTGCTGTTAAATGAAAGAAACGGGTTGGGTATAAGATATCCTGATAACAGGCAATTATTGGAAGTTATAAGAGGAGTAGGTGTGCCGATACTCGGACCTTCAGCTAATTTCCATGGACAAAAAACACCCTTTCTCTATGAAGAGCTGGATAATAAACTTATAATGTCGGTCGATTTCGTCCTGCCGGGTTATACTAAGATAAAGCAGGTATCTACGGTGGTGGATTTTACAAAGATTCCTTACGAAATCGTAAGACAGGGTGGGGTAAAAATATAAAATGACTGACAAGGAAAAAAATATTCTGATTATCGATACTTCAAATCTCAAAGAGACCAGGGTGGGGCTGAGTCAGGAAGACAAAGTGATAGAAGATAAGGAGCAGTCAAAAGACATGAAATCTCAGGTGCTTTTACCCGTGATTTTTGAATTTTTAAAAAAGAATAAAGTAGATATCAAAAATATAACGGGAATAGAAGTAGTCACAAAGGGAGATTCTTTTACAGGGCTTAGGGTTGGGTTTGCAGTAGCAAATATTATGGCTTTAATACTTGGTATTAAAGTAAACGGAAAAAAACCGGGAGAAACAGAGCCAGAATATTTTTTTCATGGACATTCATTTGGGGTATTGACAACCCTCAAAAAATAGGACTAAACTGGATATAGATTGACGTATTGCTGACCGTAAACGGAAGCAACCCGGTATAGGGTTGCTTTTTTTAATTATCTCCTGCCCGGAGTAGCTTTCGTATCGAGTATAACTGCCAAATGAACTGCCAACTGCCTATATATTATACTAAAAAAACTGCGGTTTGTTTCAGTATCCATCCATCTAAGCTGATTTATCAACCCTTCGGGTTTCAAATCAGCGTAAGATGGTCGTACACTCGTAATTTCCTGCAAAGGAAGGACGGGTGTTTTTTTTGTATTTTACAATGAAGGGAGGTGAATAATATATGAAAAAATTAATTGGACTAGTAGGAGGTATTGCGATGCTTGCCGCTGCTTCCGGGCCAGTTTTAGCTGCAGACTGTGAAATCTTGACAACTGGACCTTCTTCTACTAACAGATGCAGACTTAGCGCTAAGAAGAAAATTGATTATAAAGTAAATAATAAATCCACAGTTTCTAAAACTCAGGTAACAACAGCAGATACAGGCACAAACACTCAAAATGGAAATACAGTAGTTACAGGAGGAGGTGTTGAAAGTGGGGCGGTAAAAGCCAACGGTACCGCAGAGCTCGACGCAAACTCAGTAGTATTGGATGTTGACCAATCAGCAGCATCCGGCCCAAGCACAGGGCTTGTTGATACTACCGGACCTAAATCTACAAATAAAGTCAAAGTAGTAGCAGATAAGAAAGTTACTCTTGATGTAAAAAATGACTCTTCAATTACAGTAACTCAGGTAACTACAGCCAATAGTGGTCATAATTCCATGAATGGAAACACTGTTACCTCAGGTACAGTATATTCAGGAGATGCCGAAGCCAATAGTACTTCAAAAGTATTTGCAAATTATACGGAAATAACCGTGGTTCAATAAGAAAATATCTGAATTCAGAAAACAAAAGGACGTCCGGCCGGCGTCCTTTTTGTTTGGTTTAAGTACTATTTATTGAACATATAGTTTTTCTATGATATATTTATTCCAATGGATAAACGCCTCATATTGTTAATTCTTGTAATTTTGGGAGTAGGTGGACTCCTTTCATATAAATTTTATTTCTCCAAACAAAAAGGGGGACTCGCAGGTCTCAAGATTGTATCTACTCCTACGGCAAGCATATTTTTGGGAGAAAAAAATTTAGGCAGAACTCCTTATGAGGATAAGATATCTTCCGGTGAATATATATTAAAACTCATCCCTGAAGGATCATCGACACAAGCCGCCTCATGGCAGGGGAAAGTGACTCTTTTCCCGTCGGTACTTACTTTTATAGACAGGGAATTGGGCACATCTGATTTGACATCAGCCGGAGAAATTCTCACTTTGGAAAAAATATCAGACAAGGATGCTCAGGTAGCCGTAATTTCCACTCCGGATGGTGCACTCGTAACTCTAGACGGACAGGAAAAAGGAACAGCCCCTCTTATATTAAGAGGACTGACCATTGGAGATCATGATCTCACCCTTTCTTCACCGGGGTTTATAACGAGGACAATCAAAGTCAGAACCACCGCCGGATATAAACTGAATGCTAATTTTCAACTGGCTTTATCCGGTGAACCTACTCCTACGCCGACAGCTTCTTCTTCAGGGGGGCTAAGTAAATCCGGTAAACCGTTTGTGACGATCAAGGACACTCCCACAGGGTGGCTTAGAGTTCGGGAGGAGGCTTCTCTTACATCTTCTGAAGCGGCTAAGGTAAAACCGGGGGAGGAATATACTTTGCTTGATACTAATGACGGATGGTACAAAATTCAATACTCTGAAGGAAAAGAAGGTTGGATCTCCAACAAATACGCGGACAAAAGCGAGTAGGCTAAATCCCAGAGCCTTAGTATTCTTCTTCGATATTTTTAAAGCGTGATATCAAATTTACCCAAAGAAAAAACATCATCGTCAAAATAAATAAAAGTATAAAAACAAAAAACTTCTGCTTGCTTTCCAAAACTAAGGCAAAAATTCCCATAATGGAAGAGATGAATATATAGAAAACGGCAATTCTTCTCCTCCCCCATCCTATTTGAAGCAGTTTGTGGTGCAAATGGTTCCCCGATCCCCAGACCGGTGATTTTTTGGACAAAAGTCTGGATATAACCATAAATAAAGCATCGATAAGCGGAAGACCTAATACCATAATCGATGTACCTAATTTACTGCTGGATAATATCGATGTTACTGCCAGCATATATCCGGCCAGCGTCTTTCCACCGTATCCGGGCATGATTTTCTGCGGATAAAAATTCCATGGCAGAAATCCCAGGTAAGAGCCGGCAGTAAGAAATGCCAAAGTAGTCGGAATAAACTGAGATTGGTCAGAGGCGGTGAAACGGAAAGAGATAAGTCCTATTACTATGGCGGCTACACTGACAAATCCCGGTAACTGTCCGTCTACTCCTCCCGACCAGCCCACAAAAGTCATCGCCCAGACTATCCAAAGAAAAGCAAATATATCAGCGATAGGCAGAATAGAATGAGGACCAAAAAAATTAAATGATATTCTCAGAGTATCCAGATTTATTACTCCACCCATCGGATTTGTGATAAATGGTATGCCTACCCCACCGGCAATAGCCAGTCCAGCTGCAATAAAAATAAGAAAGAGTCTTAAATAAGGACTGAGCTCCTTGGGACGGTCATCTAGAATTCCGATAATGACGAGAACTAAACCGCCCAGAAAAATTCCAAGCAAAGCTTTGGTTTGAGGGAGAAGAAAAAAAAGCGGAAGAAAGATACCGATAAAAAGGGCAATTCCACCGGCTCTGGGAATAATACCTTTATGAGTATGAGCAGGATGATTCCTGATCTTGGGATTGTCCACTAAATTCAAAAGCAGAGCGATTTTGAGAACAACAGGCGTAGCGATAAATGTGATCAGAGATGAAAAAAGCAGAGTTTTTATAATTTGGTCAGACATTAAGAAACCAGAAAAATAATTTTAAAAAAAGTGATAAATAAAAGTATTCCCAAAAAAAGAGAAACCAGGGAAAGTATTTCGCTCAAAAACGGTTCCCTTTTGTAAATCAAAAGAGCAAAAAAATGGTTCAGTACAAACAAAATTTGGGAAAATATAGGCAGAATCAAAATCTGTAATGATGATCCAAGTTGTTCTTCTCCCCTGGGAAGTGAATAGAATAATGGCAGTTGCGGAGGTAGAAATCTCCACCTGGCAAGCAGTACGGCCAGAAATAAGAAAAACAGAATAATATTTCCGATAATTCCTATTTTTACAAATCTGTCCCTGACCAAAAATGAAATCCTATTTTTTATCATAAGTGCCGTCTCCGTGAATTAAATATATCTCATCTGAAGCGGGTAATTTATTGATCATTTTATCATTTGGTATGGCTGAGGTACCCAGGTAACGCGGCAGAGTTACTTTTTGAGGATTGTAGAGAAAAACTTTATTTCTATCAGGATAATAATAATAAGATTCAAAAAAAGAAATAGAATCTGTCATGATCAATCCTTTTCCCGAAGAATTTTTCCAGATATTTGCCATCATGCTTCTATAATTGTTTTTCGGGTGCTTATCGGCAAACCATAGATTAAAAAGAAAAACAGACATAATCGTAAGAATCATGGAAGCAGATTTCAGTTTCCCGTTTTTCATATCAGCAATAAACCAAATAATGGTTATAACCTCAGCAACAGTAACAAAAATAAGATAACGGTTTACAAATATTGGTTGGCGTGCGATTGAATAGATAAGAACAAGCGGAAGGATTATTAGTATATAGATAGATGGCAGAATCCTGCCTTTCCTCGCTTTCTTTGCCTGGAATATGGAAATAGCAAGAATAATGAGAGATAAGTAAAAAGTTATTTTCCATAGATACCAAGGCGTCCCTTCATAACCGGTAAAGAGATTACCCAAAACAGATTTGACAAGTTGTAAGTCGACAGGGAATATCCAGTTCACTTTTGCTTCACCAAATTGTCTGATAAGGGTAGAAATCCAGGGAATATACAATAGAAAAATTAATACAAAAGGAGTTAAAGTTCTCTTATTTATTTTTCTTCTGATCGCATAATAGAAAAACTGTCCGGCCAGTACCAGAAGAAAAAATGAATGTGTATACAAGCCGAGTACGGATGTCAGAATAAAAAGCCCTCTTTTTTTCAGAAGAAATGAGACCATGGAAGCCATGGCCAAAAAGGCATACAAAGAATACATCCTGAGTTCAAAGCCATAGTAAATAAGCATGGGATTTAAAAGGGTGAAAATAAAGGCGAAGACAGCTGTCTTTTTGTTAAATAATTTTTTAAACAGAATGTAGGTAAGAGTTGATGTGCCCAAATGGAAAATGAAAGAAAAAAGTCTTAATATTACTTCTCCTTCTCCGAAAGTCCTGATTACAAAATGCAAAATTAAATAATAAAGGGGAGGATTGAAATCGTTGGATATCTGACTCAGTACTGTCGTGATGTCTTTCGGATTAGCCACAAATACAGAAAAAGCTTCGTCTCTCCATAGCGGTTGAAGCAGATAAAATAAGGGAGTATGGGCGGTCAGGAAATTTGAAAAGTTCATATTTTTTTAGTTACCTTGTATTCAAGTCTTTTTCCGAAAAGTAAACGTGTATGCGCCTCAAGAGCTGGAAGTGAAGAAAAGAAAAAACTGATAGCGGGAAGAAGAAGCCATTGGAAGATGAGAAGTGGAGTTTTGGCAATAGAATATGAACTCGGTCTTGCCGGTCTGGATTTCATATCAATATAAATTAAGGTAATGAGAAAGACGGTGGTTATAGTTAGTATCAGCCCTGAGAGTTGTGGGAGAGAATGCCCCAAAGCGGTTCTGGCAAATACAGGATTAACAAGAGGCGGGATTGATGCTCCCAGAGTTAAGATAAAAAACGAAACAGGCCAAAAAATATGTGTTTCCAGTACATAGGATACTTTAAGAAATTTGGGAAGGAAAGGAATTTGGGGAGTAGTAAATAATTTAAAAAGAGCATAAGGAGCATCAGTTACTCCCCATGCCCATCTTTTTTCCTGTTCGTACCGTGAAATAAAAGACTCCAGAATATTTTTGCCTTGTACCGCGTCCCTGGATATGGTGAGATAAATGGGTATTGTTCTGACTTTTTGTCCGAAAGTAAAGAAAGCCTGCAGAAAAATATGCCAGTCTTCAGGAATTATATTTGTATCCCAGTAACCGATTTTTTCAAGCATGACCCAAGACATTGAATATGTAGAAACGTGTATAAGATTTGACGGACGGGCAAGGATGGCCAGCCTTGTAATACTGGATAGTGTTGCCTGAATCCGGATGGGAATGGATACGCTCCAGAAATTACTATAGAGGAGCACAGGCGCCCAATAAAAATGAAAATAACGATCTTCATCCGTCAAAAACATATAAGTGAGATATGAAAAATATTTGATCGGGAGAAGCGAGTCTGCATCACATGATGTGACAGTAGTAAATTCAGGGTTTATATCCAGTTCTTTTATTTTTCTTGTAAGAAATTTGGCGGCATAAGTAGAATTACTGGCTTTTCCCAGGGTTTCATTGGAATCTACCGGGTGGAATACTGCCCCGATGAAAAGAAATTTATTCTTATATTTATTTACCAGATAATCCGCGCGTATTTTTGCCTGATCGCCTTCTCTTTCTTCCATTGCAAGTATGATCATCAATTTTTTGAGGGGAAAATCCTGATTTACTATAAAAGACAGAGTTTTATCCACTTTTTCGATACTTTCCTTATAGTTAGTGATAATCACGCTGTGGTAAACACTTTTATAATTAGGCAGCGTTTTTGCTAAAGCGAACCAATTTTTATTTTGGAGTTTACTCAGCTTAAAATATGAAATGGTAGAAAATATTGCGGTAGTAAATGATTTATAAAAAAAATAAACATCAAATCCGAGGATGAAATAAGCCACCAGTGCCGGATGAAAAGGTGAAAGCCAAAGCGGTAGAGTTATTAAGGACCAGGAAATTACAGGGATGGCTATTTCGAAGAAGCGCAGTATTCTTTTCTCATGAGATATGAAAAAGTTCATCATTATATATATTATACCGATATAGATCGGTAACAGCGATTGGTATATTTTACCATAAAAAGAGGTTAACGGATGGAGAAATCAATATTATCTTATGGAAGGGAAATCGACTTTTTCATAGTTACCGGTATCTATCCCCCAAACAAGCTTGAGATATGCCATCGGCCAACGAACTGCTATCTTGCTGCCTTCACCCAGTCTTCTGGCTGACGTCCGGACGAGAACGTCCTGTGCGTAGATAACACGGCCGCAAGAAGACAAGCGATTGCCCAAATCAGCATCTTCGGCCGAAATTATACCGTTTGTAAACCCGCCGATTTTCAAAAAAGCATCTTTCTTCACCGCAAAATTCTGTCCCTGAAAAATGGTTTTTCCCAACAAAAAATTCAGTTTGTAGAAGACTGGAGTAAAAAAAAGATAAAAAAGGGTAAAAATGACGCTTTTGTCCCTGGAGAGTACTTTGCCCGTGAGTCCGACGATATTTTCATTTTTGAAATGATTGACTATATTGATTAACCACTTTGAATCAGCAGAAGAATCGGCATCAATGCAGGCTATGATTTCTCCTTTGGCTTTCTCTACGCCTTTCTGCCTGGCAAAGCCCGGATTTATTTTCGGTACGGAAATAATCCCTGCTCCCATTTCTGTAGCAATTTCAGCTGTTTTGTCCGTAGAAGAGCTATCTACTACTATGATTTCGAAATCAAAACCATGAGCGGATTGATTTTTTAGGGATAGCAGAGTTTCTTTAATATACTTTTCTTCGTTATAGGCGGGAATGACGACGGATATCAACATTTAATTTAATTTAAATAATTTTTTGGCGCTATCGGTGGTTATTTGGGCTACTTTTGTCAGATCCAATTCTTTTATTTTAGCAATTTCCTTTGCTATTAGTCTAACATTTTTTGGTTCGTTACGTTTTCCTCTATAAGGAATGGGAGTAAGCCATGGGGAGTCTGTTTCAATAAGGATACTTTCTACAGGCGCTTCTTTTACCACAGTTTGGAGTCTTTCATCATAAGTGATATTGCCGTCAAATCCCACCATAAGATGCAGTGAAGCAGCTTGTCTTAGATGTACAAGACCTCCGGTAAAACAATGAATTACCCCTCCTATTTTTTCCAATACAGTTTTGTAATCATTTAACAAATTGAATAAATCGTCAAAAGCTTCGCGGCAGTGAATGATGAGAGGAAGATGATATTTGTCTCCTAATTTTATCTGTTCTATAAGAAGTTCCTGCTGGATTTCTTTTCGTGAATAAGCTGTTTGTCCTTTGTAAATGTGGTAATCCAGTCCTATTTCGCCTATCGCTTTTACATACTTTCTGTCTATCATTTTTTCCAGTTCAACCACATCTTCGGCTATATTTAGCACTTTATTGGCATGATGGGGATGGATTTCCGATCTGGCAAAACAGTAATTTTCCTGTTCCTGAGCCAGAATTAGGGCGTTATAAGAAGAATGAAGATCTGCTCCTGGGGCGATAATTTTTTCGATCCCTGCTTTTTTGGCTGAAGTTATGACTTTTTTCCGGTCCTCATTAAATGCTTTGAAATTTAAGTGGCAGTGCGAATCTATGAACTTCATAATTAAATTAAAATTTAAAAATTAAAATTATCGTAAGAACTTTCTAAGAGATCCTCGGGAAAAGGGGTTTTCCGGATTTAATTTCTCCCATAAATTGTGATTGTATTTTTTCTGAAGTCCCCGGAAGAAAAGGAGAAAGCAAGTGTGATATTATAATTATTTTATCTATAAGCTCCAACAAGACTTCTTTGAGTTTATCTCCCGTCAGGATCCATGGTTTCGTCTCATCAATCTTTTTATTAGCAGTCGTGATTTGAACGGAAATAAAATTAAGAGCTTCGTTAAACCGGAATTGTTCCAAATTTTCTCTGAAGGACCTGAAATCTAATTTATTGTATATGTCAAAAAAACTTTTGGAAGGTTTATCAATTGCCAGACCAATATTGTTTGATAATTTCGAAACCCTTGACACCAGATTGCCCAAATTGTTAGCCAGATCCGAATTGTAAACTTCCTTAAATCTTCGTTCGGAAAAATCACCGTCACTATATGAAGGAATTTCTTTCAACAGGTAATATCGTAGCGGGTCTACTCCGTATTTATCTATCAACATAACCGGGTCAATGACATTGCCCAGCGTTTTGGACATTTTTTGTCCGTCGACGGTCAGGTATCCATGGACAAATGCAGATTTCGGAATGGGAAGGTTTGCTGATTTGAGTATTGCCGGCCAATAAATTGTATGGAATCTCGTTATTCCTTTGCCGATAACCATTAAATCCTGAGGAATAAGACTATTGTACTTTTCCTCATTCCATCCGAAACCAATTCCGCTCTGATAAATATTTAATGCGTCAAACCACACATACATTATTTGTTTAGGGTCGTTTGGTACAGGTACTCCCCAGTTTTTGGCTCTTTCGCGGCTTCTGGAGATAGATATGTCTTCAAGACCCTGCCTGAGAAATGAAAGTACTTCGTTTTTTCGGAATTCCGGAGTGATATTAAGTTTTCCGGATGAAATAAGATCATCCAAAAATGATTGGTATTTGGATAACCGGAAAAAATAATTTTCTTCTTCCACTTTCTCCAGTTTTCTTCCTGGATGTTCAAAACATTCTCCGTTTTTATCCAATTCATCAGATGTATAAAACTGTTCACAACCTACGCAGTAAAGCCCGGTATAAGATTTCTTGTATATGTCACCGTTTATGTTGCAGATTTCCCAGAGTCTTTGTGAGGAAGGATAATGATATTTTTTGTCCGATCCTCTTTGCCATATTTCTATACCCACATTCAATTTTTCCGCTAAATCCTGAAATTCTTTACTATGAAGATCACAAAATTGCTGTGTAGAAAGTCCGGCTTTTTCCGCCGCCTGGACAATCTTCAATGCATTTTCATCAGCGCCGCAAAGATAAGTAACGCTACGGCCTGTCAAGTTCAAATAACGTTTAATAACGTCAGAATATACAAACTCCTGTGCATGTCCGATGTGGGGAGCGGCATTGACATAAGGAATTGCGCTGGTAAGATAAAACTTATTTTCCATAGGCTAAATTATATCAATAATAATGCAGATAAAGAAGAAGATATTGGAAACAGTAATTATCTGTCTTTGACAGCGCTAAAAAGAGTAAAGAGAAAAATAGTGATAATTGATACGGAAACGAAATTTATCATATTCATCTGACTTAAAAGCAAAAATGAGATGGCTGTGCCGGTAAAAAGAAAGGCAAAAATTTTACCGGTAAAAATCATAAGAAAGGAGATCAAAAATGAAGCAAGCAGTGTATAAAAAATAGAGATATGCAGGGAAGTTTCCGGGCTGAAAAAATATACAAACGAAAAAAATAATCCACCAAATAAAACAGTTGTCAGCAAAAGAAATCTGTTTCTTCTTCTTTTCCTCATAATTCTATTTTAGTTTTTTTAGTGTTATTATAAACAGGCAAATGCAAATAGACACTTTGTTTCCAATTCTAATCATCATTCTTTGTTTTCTTTTTCTTTTGGTAATTCTTAAAATCTGGCTGGATGGATATTTCCGCGGACAGAAACCTTCTGAAGAGCTGGTGGAATGGCTTAAAAATACAAACCTCAGGATAGACCAGCAAAATAAAAATATTACGGCCACTCTCCAAAAATCCACGGATTCGCTAAACGAAAGACTTGATACGGCAGCCCGTTATATAGGACAAGTGCAGAAAAATATAGGTGAAATGAGCGAGATAGGTCGCGGTATGAAGGATTTGCAGGAATTTCTGAGGTCCCCCAAACTTCGGGGTAATATTGGCGAGCATATATTAAAAGAACTGCTTGGGCAGATGCTTCCCAAAGCATCATTCAATCTCCAATACTCTTTCAAATCCGGGGCAATTGTAGACGCTGCCATTAAAACAGGAAACGGTATTATACCGATTGATTCGAAATTCCCTATGGAAAGTTTCCGTAAAATGATGGGAGTAGGGACGGACGAAGAAAAGAAACTGGCGGAAAAGGATTTTGCCCGTGACATCAAAAAACATATCGACTCGATTTCCGCAAAATATATTCTTACCGAAGAAGGTACGATAGATTATGCTCTCATGTATCTTCCCAGCGAAGCGGTTTATTATGAAGTTATTAACAACAACGATCTGTTTGACTATTGCAACCATAAGAAAATTCTTCCCGTATCTCCGATGACTTTTTATGCATATCTTCGTGCAATCCTCATGAGTTTTGAAGGCCAGAAAATTGAAGAACAGGCCAAAAAAATTCTGACGACGATTAAAGCCCTCCAAAAAGATTATTCCAAGACAGAAGAATCATTGAATACTTTGCAAAGGCATCTGACTAATGCATACAATCAAATAGGAAATGTATTTTCCTCTTTTCATCTGATCGGACAAAAGATTGCCTCTTCATCTTTTATGGAAATTGAGAAAAAAGAAACGAAAACGTTAGAAATATAAACGAATAAATACATTAAGGCATTGCCTTGTAGGATTGCAAGAAATGACAATATTAAATAAAGAACAGATTGAGGCGATAGGGCATAAGGATGGTCCGATCCTTATCATCGCGGGAGCAGGAACCGGAAAAACTACCGTGGTCACAGAAAGGATTAAACACCTGATAACGGAAGGAGAGATAAAACCTTCGGAAATTCTGGCGCTGACATTTACGGAGAAAGCCGCCCGTGAAATGGAAGAAAGAGTAGATGTCATCATGCCCTACGGATACACGCAGATGTGGATCATGACTTTCCATTCTTTTTGCGATAGGATACTTCGCCGTGAAGCAATACATATAGGTTTAAATCCCGGATATAAACTGATGACTGATACGGAAAACATAATTTTTTTACGTTCCCATCTTTTCAACTTCGCCCTGAATTATTTTCGGCCCTTAGGAAATCCAACTAAATTTATAGAAGCAATGCTTTCCCACTTTTCCAGGCTTAAAGATGAAGACGTATCGTCCAAAGAATACGGTGATTGGGCGAAAGCTTCAAAGCTTCAAAATCCAAAGCTTCAAAACGAAGAAGAATTGGTTGCGGAAAAATATTTGGAGTTGGCGGGGGCTTATATCACTTACGAAGAATTGAAAGTAAAAGAAGGAAAAATGGATTTTGGGGATCTCATTTCCAATACCCTCAAACTTTTTCGTGAGAGGAAAAATGTACTGAAAGAATATCAGGAGCAGTTTAAGTATATTCTTATAGATGAATTCCAGGATACAAATTTTGCCCAAAACGAACTGACTAAACTACTGGCCGGGACAAGAAAAAATATTGCCGTAGTTGGTGATGACGACCAGTCCATCTATCGTTTCCGCGGTGCTGCCATTTCCAACATTATACAATTTCGGAAAAGTTATCCGGAAGCCAAAATAGTCGTTCTGGATAAAAATTACCGTTCTACCCAGGAAATATTAAATACTTCGTACAGACTCATACAATTTAATAACCCGGACAGGCTTGAAGCCAAAGAAAACATAAGCAAGAAATTAACAGGAGAAAGAAGAATTCCCGGGGAAAAGATAGAACTTATTTATACGGAAAGAGTGGAAGACGAAGCGGAAGGAACAGCGAAAGAAATTAAAAAATTAAAAATAAAAAATAAAAATTATAAATGGAATGACTTTGCCATATTAGTTAGAGCCAATAATCATAGCGCTCCCTTTGTGCAGGCTTTGTCGAGACAGGGAATACCTTACCAGTTTTTGGGTCCGGGAAGGCTTTTTTTGCAGAGGGAAGTCAGGGATTTAATTGCATATCTGAAAGTGATCTATAATTTCGGCGATAATGTTTCTTTCTACAGAGTTTTATCAATGCCGATCTTCAACATATTGCCCAGGGATCTGGCGGCACTGAATAATTTCGCCAAGAAAATTAACGTTTCTCTGTTTGAAGCGGCGGAAATTACCGCCGGAGTTCTAGTTCCCGAACAGGATAAAGAAGACTTAAATAAAAAAATGAATTTCTATAAATCGTATCTGCCGATTATTAGTTCCGAAACTAAAGAAAATATAGCCAGGATAGTGAAGATGGTAAATAAACATCTGCATTTATCAAATGAAGAATCGGCCGGTCAAATACTTTACTTTTTTCTGGAAGAAAGCGGACTTCTGAAAACTCTGGTTTCTTTCAAAAGCGTGAGTGAAGAAAAAGCAGCGTTAAATATTTCCAAATTTTTTGACAAACTTAAATCTTATGAAGTAGACCATGAGGAAGCAAAAATCAATGAAGTGGTGGATTGGATAGAGATGAGTATGGAGTTAGGCGAATCACCGATGGCGGTAGATACTGACTGGACGGAAAATGACGCAGTTAATATTCTGACAATCCATTCCGCCAAAGGCCTGGAATTTCCGGTAGTCTTTCTGGTAAATCTCGTTTCCCAAAGATTTCCGACGACACAAAGGAAAGAAGTAATCCCGCTCCCCGATACATTAATAAAAGAGATATTACCTGAGGGGGATTTCCATTTGGAAGAGGAAAGAAGGCTTTTTTATGTAGGAATGACGCGCGCCCGCGACAGTTTATTCCTTACAGCATCCAATTTTTACGGAGAGGGCAAAAGAGACAGAAAAATTTCTCCGTTTGTACTGGAAGCATTAGGAGAAGAGAAAGTTTCAGTGACGAAAAATCAGGACGGGAAAAGCCTACAGTTATCTTTCCTGGAATGGAAAAAGGAAGAAGAACAGGAACAAGCCATATACAGACAGTCGGTGACTTATCTGTCATATTCACAGATAGATTCTTTTAAAACCTGTCCTTTGCAGTACAAATACAGATATATTCTCAGGATTCCGGTGCCTCCCAATGCGGCAGGGTCATTTGGAAGTTCTATGCATCTGGCACTCCAGAAGTTTTATGAATCAGCCAGAAGAGTAGAAAAACCGGATAAGGAAAAATTATTGTCACTCCTTGATGAGTCCTGGTTGCCTGTCGGGTACGGGAGCCGTGAATATGAAGAAGAAAGGAAAAAACAGGGGAGAGAAATGTTATCAGAGTTTTTCGATAAATTTTATAACCCCGATAAACTGCCGAAAGACTTGGAACAGATATTTAAAATAAAGATGTCTTCCGATCTCAAAATCGGCGGGAAAATTGACAGAATTGATACATTACCCGATGGAAAACTTGAAGTTATTGATTATAAAACAGGAAAAAGGCCAACGGAAAAAGAAATTGCGGAAAATCTTCAGATGACAGTATATGCTTTGGCTGTTACAGATGAAGGAATATACGGAAAAAAACCGGAAGAGGTCGTTCTTTCCTTTTACTTTTTTGATGCACACGAAAAAGTATCATCACAAAGGACGAAAGAACAGCTGGAAAAAGCCAAAACAGAACTGCTTGCCTCTGCGGAAGAGATAAGAAAAAGCGAGTTTAAACCGAAAGTCGGGCCTATGTGCAAATACTGTGACTTTAAAATGATCTGTGAGGCATGGCAGGAATAATTATTTAATATAAGAAACGGAATAAACTATTTCTTCCCCTCCGAAACCCTGTTTGAATCTGGTGAAACCTTTCCAGGAGGCAGTTGTTTTGGGGAATCTTTCGTCGTAAATTCCTTCAAAATCAAATAAATTACAGCCAAGTTTTTTGGATAATTTAAGCACTTCCCAAACCAAAATTGTCGGTGCAAAAAGTTTTTTCCCTTTATTTGTAGCTCCTGCCAGCCAGTAATAGCTTATTTGGTCGTAAAATAGCAGTATAATTCCGCCTATTACACTATCTTTTTTATATGCCAGTAACAGTCGGGCGTTACCTGGATAAAAATTTTTCCAGAGGGAGAAAATATCTTTTTTTATCAATATTCCAAGCGGCCAGAAATATTTCGATTTTATACTGATGAAACTTTCGATGTCTTCAGAAACTTTTACAGATACACCGTTTTTTTCCGCCCTTCGAACCGCACGCCTTTTCGCTTCATCAAATGACTTAAACATCTCTTCTTCCGTTTTCCTTAGATCAATCTGAATAGTTTTTGTTGGAATGAATGGATTTTTATCTAGTTGATAATTATATTTTTTTAAGTTAATCATGTCATCGCGAAGCCACGAAGTGGCTGTGGCGGTCCCCTTGGGGATTGCTTCTCCGCCGGCGGGCGGATCGCAATGACAAAAACCCGCTTCTATTTTTACCGTATAAGCTCTATATTTTTTTCTTAGTAACTCAATTTTTTCAAAGGGAATCGGGGGTGTAATTTTTTGGATTTTGATGAAAGAGCCAAGAATGGGGAATTTACGGATGAAAGCATTCCACTTGCCGATTTTTTCTACCTGCCATCCGATTGATTTCATATAAGCGGCATAGTTGGGGGACTGACGGACATTCATTATTGAAAACGAGATTTGAATGAAAGTAAGAGTTGTCTAATTTTATATGATAAATTGTATAGTCTATAAAGTGTTGGGTTAATGACAAGATCATAGCTGCCGGCAAACTCAACTAGACTAGGGTTGTATCCTTCCTTAAACCGGTGAAAGCCGTACCAGGGATCGGTTTTATCAGGATTTGGGCCCATTGCTCCCCACATATCAAAAGTTTTGGCATCATTAATTTTACCCCATTTGATCACTTCCCACATCATGAGATTTGAAGCCATCAGTTCCCTTTTTTCCTGGGATGATGCCCCGTATGGGTAATAGAGAACGTTATTAAAAAGAAATACTATCCAGGCGGTTAATGTCATATCTCCAAATTTGGCCAGGAAAAGATGAGCTATCCCGGTTTTATTTAATGTTTCCCACATCGTTTGATGATACTTTTTGTCGTGGGCGAAAAATTGCTGACGTTTGGTCGTTTCATCCATCAGTTTCCAGTAGGTTTCAAAATCATTGGATTTTATGATTCTCACTCCTTTTCTTTCGGCAAGACGGGTATTATATCTTGTCTTTTCTTTCATTTCTTTGAGAAGTTCTTCCTCAGATTTAGTCAAATCCAGAAGGAATGTATATTTTGTAAAGAGAGGGTGACTGGAGACGACAATATTAAACTTAGAACCGAGAACTGAGAACCCAGAACTTTCATTAATTATATTTGGTTCGAGTTTTATAAATATACAACCGTTTTTCTGACCTATATCGTATATTTCTTCCAGCATTTTTTTTGAAGGGACTTGTCCTTTGGGGAGGTAGCCGATTTTATATTTGGTATGAGGAATATCATGGATGCTGATTTGTGAGGTCTCCACAAGTTTATTACCTTTAAAGATTCCCAGACGAATAATCTTGACCCCCATTTTTTCCCTGAAATCTCCCCATTCCCATGACTGGAGAGGATGTGAGGCTAAATTGTTAAATTCTTTTTTTACCTGACTGCTTATATCCTGAAGTTTCATATTTATTGTTTTATGTTATCATAAATCTATGACCCGTTCGACAGTACACAGGGTAAAAAAAAGAAAAATAAAAGAAAAAAAGAGAAAATACCCATTATTTATCATGATAATGCTGGGTATAGTGGCAGGGATTATCGGGGGAGAGATCTGGGTAAATTCCGGAAGAGTAACATCATCTAATAACCAAACCAGAGAACTGACCAGATTTAAGTTAAATCCGGGAAAAAATATATTAACGGAAACGGAATTGAAAAGCCGAGCTCAAAAAGATTTAGCGGAAAAGCTCAAAACCAGGGAGTCAAATATAGTCCTGGTTAAATCAGAAGCCGTGACATGGAATGACGGTAGTTTGGGTTGTCCGAAAGAAGGAATGGTTTATACGCAGGTTCTGACAGAAGGATACCGTTTTGTTTTCAAATATAACGGGAAAGAATATAGTTACCACTCAAACCTCAAAGTCGGTATGCCTTGTGAAGATACCCTCAATTAGTTCCTCAGGAAGATCAAATATAAAGCGCGAAACTACATTGCTTTGTCTGGTTCCGAAATAAAGTCGTCGTACTGCAAAAGACAGATATAGTTTTTTCATCGCCCTGGTCATTCCGACATAACACAACCTTCTTTCTTCTTCCAGTGAAGAAATATCCAGCAGTGATCTGGAATGGGGAAAAAGTCCTTCTTCCATACCGACCATAAAAACCACAGGAAATTCCAGACCTTTGGCTGCGTGTAACGTCATCATATTTACCGCATCTTTCTTTTTCTCATCTTTAAGCGGATGGTCCGGATAATATTCCTGTTCTACAAGTGCGACATTTTCCAGAAATTCAGTCAGGTCCGGAAATTCTTCTGCCACAGACCGGAGTTCCTTGATGTTTTCCAATCGAGCCAGATCTTCTTCATTTTCCTTGTCATACATTTCCAGGTATCCTGTGGCCTTCATAACTTCATCCATTGACGTGAGACTTGTTTTTTTATCCGTATTAAATGTTGCGGTAAAATCAAGAAATTTAGTCAGTCTTCCTTTGCCCAGTTTTTCTATTCTTTTATAAGAAACTGAATCTTTTGGATTAATTATAAGTCTGAGATATGAAAGGACATCCTTAATTTCTTTCCTTTCATAAAACCTTGTACCGCCTACCAATATATAAGGAATACCGTTATGGAGAAAAACCTCTTCCAACGCCCGGCTTTGGGCGTTGGTTCTGTATAGGACGCAAAATGAACTGTAGGATAGGGATTTGTCCTGATCCAGAAACTTATTAATTTCACGTATGACGAAATCCCCCTCATCATGTTCATTTCTGGCTTCGTGAAGAGTAATTTTATCCCCGCCGGAATTTTCGGTCCAGAGTTTGAGGATAGGGTGAGAAGTATTTTTGGAAATCACGGAATAAGCGCCGTCCAGTATTTTCTGAGTACTTCTGTAGTTTTGTTCAAGATTAAAGATAGTGACATCAGGATAATCTTTTTTGAAGTTGACTATATTTGTAAAATCCGCCCCCCGCCAGGCATATATACTTTGGGAAGCATCTCCCACGACGCATAAATTTCGGAAGCGTCCGGAGAGCATCCTCGTAATTTGATATTGGGCGTGGTTGGTATCCTGATATTCATCGACCATTATATATTGAAACTTATTCCGGTAGTAAGAAAGTATCTCCGGATTTTTCTGAAAAAGTTTCACCACATACAATAGAAGGTCATCAAAGTCCAAAGCATTATTTTCCCTTAAGATCTTCTGATACTCGATATATACTCTTGAGGTTGTTTCCTGGAAATAACCTCTGGCATACTGGGGGTATTCGGTCTCAGTAATAAGTTCATTTTTGGCTTCGGATATGGTAGAGAGAAGCGCTCCGGGGCGAAAGTTTTTGGCGGATATATCCAGATGTATAAGGGCTTCTTTTATCGCATCCGTTTGGTCCTGACTATCATAAATGACAAATTTTGGGGCAAGACCTATGTATTTACCATGGACTCTGAGTATTTTTGCCGAGAGAGAATGGAATGTGGCAGCAAGGGGATTTACAGTCAGTTGTAAGTTGTAACTTGTGAGAAGTTTTCTGATCCTTTCTTTCATTTCGCTTGCTGCTTTATTAGTGAAAGTAACCATGAGAATCCGGTCCGGTTCAATTTTCTTTTCGAGAATCAGATATGCTGTTTTATAAGTCAGAACCCTGGTTTTACCCGATCCGGCTCCTGCAAGTATGAGTATTGGCCCGTCAGTTTTTTCCACTGCTTTTTGCTGATCGCGATTTAAATCCTTGAGTAACGACTTTCCCATGGTATAAAATGATAACATAATGGCAAAACTAGTGATAGGTAACTGGAAAGCTTATAAAAATCAGGCGGAAATGACGGACTGGATCCAAGAGGTTTCCAAAATTAATTTTCCCGCCAGAGATCAAGTTAAAGTAATATTATCTGCACCATATATTCATCTCAGTAAACTGTCTGAGCTGATTAGTCAGTTGAAGCTTCCGATAGAACTGGCCAGTCAGGATATTTCAAGATTTGATGAGGGAGCCTACACTGGAGAAATTACCGGAAAAATGTTGTCGGGCCTAGTAAAGTACGTATTGATAGGGCACTCCGAAAGAAGAAAGTATTTCGGGGAAGATGACAAAATTTTGGAAGAAAAAGTGAATAGGGCTGTGGAGGCAAATTTAAATGTAATATACTGTGTTTCTGACCCGGATACTTATATTCCATCGGGTGTAAGTAACATTGCTTACGAGCCGGTATGGGCAATAGGGACGGGAAAGGCTGAGGCACCTGAAGAGACAGCGTTCATTATCAGGAAATTAAAAGAAAAAAACGGAAACGATAAAGTAATTATTTATGGTGGAAGTGTAAACGAAAGTAATGTAAAATCCTTTTTTACCGTGTCAGGAGCAGACGGGGTATTACCGGGAGGAGCAAGTCTTGACCCGAAAAAATTTACCGCGATTATCACAAATGCTTCATAAAAGAAAATTTTTAAAGTTTTTGCCTTTATTTAGAACTGCAATTGTCTCAGTGGTTGTTCTTGTGCTTGTTTTTTATCTTTTACAGCTTCTTTCTAAAATGAATAAGTTTCTGACGGATAATAATATAAACAAAAATACGGTCGCGGAATTTATGGGGAAAAAAGACGGTACTTTAAAATCTTCAAACGGCCGGGTTAATATAGTTGTATTAGGTGTAGGCGGCGGTGATCATGAAGGTCCTGACCTTACTGATTCAATGATGATGCTAAGCATAGATATTATCCGCAATACAGCAGATATGATATCCATCCCAAGAGATCTCTGGTTAACATCAATTAAAGGAAGGATAAATACTGCTTATACAATAGGAGAAGAGAAGAAAAAAGGCGGGGGACTGATATTGGCAAAAGCATCAATTGAGGAAGTGATAGGGCAACCGGTTCATTATGGTCTGCTTATTGATTTTTCCGGATTCAGGAAGTTGGTGGATACAGTAGGCGGAGTAGATCTAAAAGTCGAAGAGGCATTTGATGATGCTGACTATCCAATACCCGGAAAAGAAAAGGATGATTGCGGAAAGAAAATCACCCCCGAGGAAATGGCGGAGGAAGCAAATCATGAAACTTTCCCTTGCCGTTTTCAGCTTGTACATTTTGATATAGGACAACAAAACATGAACGGAGAACAAGCTTTAAAATTTGTCCGGAGCCGACATGCGACAGGAGACGAAGGGACTGATTTTGCCAGGTCGAAAAGACAGCAAAAAGTTATGATCGCATTGAAAGACAAAATTCTTCATTCTAATTTCCTTGATTTAAATAAGATGAAGAGTACTTTTAAAGCGTTTGATGATGCGACTGATACAGATATGACTTTGGGAGAAATGATGGTTTTGGGAAAATATGCTTTAAATATAAATAATTCCAGTATCCGGAAAATAAATCTGGAAATGGAGGATAAGATAGAGGGTAAAAAAGGTTTCCTTTTAAATCCGCCGGTAGACAAATTTGGAGGTGCCTGGGTTTTAATTCCCCGAAAAGGTGAAGATAACTTTCAGGAGATACATACATTTATCAATTGTAAATTCAGTGATCCTAATTGCGGTCTAAACCCCTGACTCAGAATGCAAACCCCAGAATTAAGAGGAATATTCCTCCTATGACCATTAAAATCGTGGGTAACAGGTTTCCTGAAGTGGGGATTTTCGGCTGGATAGGAGAAATAGAAACAGTAACTTCAGGAGTGGTTTGAATATTGTTTGTAATTTGAGAAGGAGCAGAAGTTGCGGTCGGCCGTGAAGTAGGTGTGGGAACTTTGGTTGGTGTAAGCGTTGGAGGACTGGTCGGGATGGGTGTAAGGGTAGGTTCTGTGAGAGGCGATCCGGTTTTTAACGCGAGAGTCGGTGTGATGACATAAGTGGGGGTCGGAGGAATGGGCGTAGCAGTCGGAGTGAGAGTTGGTTTTGGTGAAGGTGTTATTGTCGCGGTAGGTACGAGAGTCGGTACTTCCGAAGGAGAAGGAAAATTGGTTGGTTTGTCAGTAGGTAAAGAAAGGGTGATAGTCGGAGAAATTGAAATTTTCACTAGAGGAAGATTTTCGGTTTTCAAAGAGAATGTAAAAGAACATTGGCTTGTCATTGCCCTCATTTTTGACGGAGCGGTAGGTGAATTGGAATCACTTGAGGCAAGTTTACTGCTGGTGTAGACAGCTGCAATACCTATAAATATACTAATTAGTGCGAAAAAAGTAATAAATATTTTTTTTCCTGTAGTCATTTTATTTAATGCCAACCGGTTTTGTCATGAAGTTCCGCTTCCACAGTAAAATCAGGTTTGCCTGATGCGGGAATAAGAATTTCATACAAATATTCTTTATCATAAAATTCGGTAACATCAGGTATCAGTCTTCTGTTTGTAAGCTCCTGCCAACTGCTTCCGTTTACTCTGATCCGGGCCATGTCGTTATCGGTGCTGCCTACCACTGCAATGGCAATCTTATCTCCGGGTTTGAGAGAAGACAGCTCCTCAGAAGGTATTCCTATCCAGGAAGTGCTGTCTGTATAAAATTTGATATTTCTGCATGATGAAGTCGGGGGAGGAGAGATAATTATATTTTCTGTTATCGTAGTCTTTGTTTCGTTATTTTCTTTTTTGCCCAGGAAAATAAGGTTTGAAAGGGGAATTACTGAAATTACCAGGATCAGTCCCATCAAAATCATGACTAATTTAATCCTAAGTCGTGAAGCATCTTTATTGTTTGAGAGTTTTTCAGTAACAGTTGGAACAGAGTTTCGACCAGTGTAAACGTCGTTTTTAACCTCAGGTTTTTTTTTATTTAATTTCAGAAAATAGATAAGTTCGTAAGAGAGTGCCGACGAAAGCAATATCAGAAGAAAAAGGTATATTTTGGGTAAAGATATAAAAGCAGATAAAAAATCCATCTATTTTATCGTAGAAGATACTAAAAAGAGTGTCAACCATAGTTTTCCCCGAAGTGGATCTTGACAAGAAAAATCCGAAGTTGTAGTATTTCTGAACTAATCAGTTGCTGCCCCAAAAGGCAGTATTTTTTATGGTCAGAAGAACTTCATATACCAGTAAGAATAAAATTAACGATAGATTTGTTCAAACGATAAATTTCCTGAGTGAAAAAACTCATGGAAAGAAGAAGTTACTGATTTTATTACCTCTGATCATCGTTTCTTTTCTCCTCATTAAAATAATGACAGCTAAAAATACTCCCGCAGTGCCAAATCCCAGAATAGCTATAGTAAACCTTGATAAGTCTTTTGAATTTATAGGTTTAACAAATCAGGGTAAAGAAAAAGATAAGATAAAAATGAATCTTGCCTCGGCCGAAAAGATGACTGAGGTAGCGGTAAAAGATCAGACTTTTAAAGCTAAAAATAATAAATTATTTCTCATCGTAAACCTCGAGTTGACCAACGACTCTGCTGTACCTTTAAACATATTTCCCGGAGATTTAGTCAGACTGACGGTCAATGGAGATGATACAAAAAAATATGCCCCTGATTTACATAATAATATGGTTATGGTAGCTCCTATATCGACCAGGTTGGACCGGGTGGGATTTGTAGTGGATAAAGGCGCTGGAAAAATGAAGCTGATGATAGGTCAGTTGGAAGACAAAAAACAGGAAATTCTTCTTCCTTTCAAATAGATAGTTAATCCCCTTCCCAATTTATATTAAAAAGGATATATGAGTCCGTTGAAAAATTCACCCCGTGACATCAGGTGAGAAAATCCACTGGAATCCTGTACTCAACTGTTGAGTACTTATGAGTTCGTCTTCTCTGATT
>Ga0209211_10000849_pt1 | contig 60741 bp, 63 predicted proteins | sample RifGroA2_FD_183992 | JGI IMG/M metagenome (GOLD analysis project Ga0209211, IMG submission 183992) | Groundwater microbial communities from Rifle, Colorado, USA - Groundwater A2 (SPAdes) (version 2) | ecosystem: Environmental > Aquatic > Deep subsurface > Groundwater | place: Rifle, Colorado... | reverse complement strand
TTATTTGAAAGATAAAGAAGGAAATAGAGTTACAGATGAACACGGGCATTTAGTAATTGAACATGATTTATACGACCACGAAGGACTTTTAGGAGAAGGGATTGCAGAGAAGTTTATTAAATGGGCAAAGAAAGAAAAATTGAGTTTTTGGGGGGAAGAATAAGATGGACATTGAAAGTTTTCTATTAACTTCTGGATTTGCTTTGATAGTCGTTCTTATTGGTTGGTCAAATCAAATAACAACGAGGAGTAAAGAAACAAGGGAATTAGAACAAGAATTCATTCAAAAGGCTAAAGTTAAAAGAAAAGATTATAAGAATCTAATCAATAAAGGAAAATCTCCTGAAAAATCTATTTCAGCATTAGTTAATTTCTTGTATTCAAAAAGAGATGATTCAGATATAAAAGTATTTGACAAAATCAATAAAATAAAAAAAGATTTACCGCTACTCAATAAAAAATATTCAAATAGATTTTGGATATTACTATTAACTTCTATTTCTTTTATAATTTCAGGAATAGGATCTTTTTATCTTCTTGAAATTTATAAAATTTATCTTCTTTTATTTAATCTAATTTTTGTAATAATTATGCTATATAATTTAATTACAACACATTTTCACGAGAAAGAATATTATGAGAATATCAATGAAGCAATGGAGGATTTATAGATGGGGGGGAGGAAAGGTTATTCATTAAAAAGAGTTGTAGGGGATGTTAGAAAGATAAAAAAAGAGAAGAAAGAACTCTTGGAGTGGATAGATGAAAAAAATCCTGAAGAAGTTATAAAATCTACTGGAAAAATTATTGCTAAAAGTGATCTCGCTTTAGATTCTCTTGCTACAAGTTTAAAATTTGTAGATGAGATAGAAGCGGAAGAAAAGAAATTACAAGAAAAATCCACAAAGGCAAGAAGAAAAGATCTTTCTAAAAAATGGGCAGATTTTAGAAAAAAAGAAGGTAAAAAGTTTGACTTTACAATCAATAGAAAAATTGTGGACTCCATTAATAGAGCTCTGGAGGGAAAAAAATGAATTCCCTCCGAGAAAAAGTTCTTTACGAATGGTTAAAAGATCAATTTGTTGCGATTCACAAATCACAAGAGATTAATAAACAAATTGGAACTTGGGAAAAAGAGGTAATGAATGTCAATAGAAATGAAATTGATTCTGTTTGTAAAAGAATTGCAAAAGAAACGGATACTTTTGTTGAAAGAGAAAAAAGAGAAGGTAATAATCCTACAAATGCTCAAATTATAAATAAGATGAAGGAGGCTTTAAGGGAATTATGAAAAAGCCTAGAGATAAATATTTTTCTTATTATAAGGAGGGCAACTTTTTGAAATATAGGCAGTTTCATTTGGAAAGAGATATTCTTAGAATTGCTTATTATATTTTTGAAGCTGAAAAAAAAATTAAAGCTGGTGAAATTTTGGAAAAGTGGGAGATTCCCTTATCTGAAGAAACTTATAATACAAAAGACTTGGTTAAATTGAAAGTTGTTCTTGAAGAATTAATAATATTAATTTTAGCAGAAGATGTTGAAATTGTTTTTAGTAAAGTTGAGGATATAAAAAGAAGAGTGAAAAAGAAATATGAAATTGACAAGAGAGATACTATCTGTTTGTTCTCCGGAGGAGTTGATAGTTATGCGGGAATAACTTTATCGGAAAAGAAATATAAAAACATGCTTGGAGTTTTTGTTGCTCATAACGACCAAGTACGGATTATAAAAATTATTAATGACTTTAAAAAAGTAATAACGACGAGGATAAAAACTATTTATGCACCTTCGATGGAATCAGAAGGATATTCTCAGTTTAGAGGTTTTCTTTATATCCTATCCGGAGGAGTTTATGCAAATTTGACTGGAGCAGATAAAATTCTTGTGACTGAATGCGGACCTACCATGTACCAACCTTTATTCTCACCATACGACTCAATTACTTATACTACCCATCCATACGTTTTGAAAGCATCTAAAGATGTTTTGGAAATTCTTTTGGGTAAAAAAATAAACATAGTTATTCCATTTGAAGATTTGACTAAAGCGGAAGTTGTTGTAAATTCAGGAATAAAAGATTTTAGTACAACACATTCCTGTATAACTCAAAGAAGAGGAGACCATTGTGGAACTTGTTTTGGTTGTGTGATTAAAAGACTAGCTGAGACAGTAGCAGGAGTTAAGGGAGTATATTACAACAAGGAGGTGTTTGATGAAAAATCTAATAGAGATAATATTCTCAATGTATTAAACTTTAGTGAAGATATTCTCTTTAACCGAGATAAAATGCCTGGATTTCAAAGAGAAAAAATAGATGAATTTGGGAAATGGGATTTATTTTATCGTTATGCATTAGATAATTTAGCGGGGTTAATGTTAAGTTCTGAAAAAGGAAATGATTTATTTGATAGATTTATTGCACCTGAAATTATTACAAAATTAAACGAAAGAATAAAAGATGTTCGAGACAACAAAAATAAACCAAATTTTGAAAATAAAGTAAAATAAAATGTCACAAATTAGTATTGTTAAATTAAGCGAAGTTGAAAAAGACGGACGATTTGATGCTGAGTTTTACAAACCTGAATATTTGGAAGTTGAAAAGATTTTAAAAAAATTTAAAGACCTAACAACAATTAAAGAAATTTCCGAAGTTATAACAAACGGGCATACTCCAAGATACGCCGATTTAACTCAAGGAGAAATTAAATTTTTGACTGCAGAAAATATTTTTGATTTAAAGATAAATTATGATGAGACAAAATTTATTTTTGAAAAACCTCATTTAACAGAATTAAAAAGAACTATAATAAAGGAAGGAGATATTTTAGTTACAATTAAAGGAAAAATTGGAAATTTTGCTGTTGTTAATTTTGACCCAAAAAAGAAGTATAACATTAATCAAGATGTCGGAAGAATTAAATTAAAGAAAGGATTCAATCAATATTATATTTCTGCCTTTCTTAATTCTATATTTGGAAAATGGCAATCTTCTAAATTTGCAACGGGACAAATTAATCCTTTCCTAGGATTAGGAAATCTTGAGAAAATAAAAATCCCCCTCCTCCCCCAACCATTCCAAGAAAAAATAGAAACTCTTGTTAAAGATTCCTACTCAAAACTCCAAACCTCAAAATCCCTTTACAAAGAAGCAGAAGAAATTTTATTAAAAGAATTAAATCTTGAAAGTTACAAACCAAAACACGAATTAACTTTCGGAGCAAACCTTAAAGAAGTTTTAGAAGCAGAAAGAATTGATGCTGATTATTTCCAGCCAAAATATAAAGAAATTGAAAAGAGGATTGAAAAATTTGAAACTTTAACATTAACAGACAAAGAATTTTTTAAAATTATTACTGGGACTTATTCAGAGAAATATTCAGATAAAGGAACAAATTATATTCGAAGCGTTGATGTTCAAGATAATTTATTAGTAGAGTTGGATAATTTGTATAAAACCGAAGAAAAATTAGACAATAAAATTAAAGTTAAAGAAGGAGATATTATTACAAGTAGAGTCGGTTCAATTGGAACTTTAGGTTATATTCATAAAGAGTTAGAAGGAAGTTTTATTAGTGATAATATTTTAAGAATAAGAAATTTGAATAAAAATTTGAATAGTTTATTTTTATCATTTTACCTTAAAAAAATTGGAACTATTTTTATGGAAAGATTAAGTCGTGGGAGTGTTCAACAAAGATTAAATCAAGAAACTTTAAAAGAAATTAAAATTCCTCTCCTCCTGTCGCCAATTCAAAATAAAATTTCTGAAAAAATTCAAGAATCTTTCAAACTTAGAAAAGAATCAAAAGAACTTTTAGAAAAAGCCAAAAAAATGGTTGAAGATGAAATTGAAAAGGAAGCAAGTAAATAATTAAATTTCCAAATTAATGTTCCTTTTGGAATAAATTCATCAGCAAATAGTCCAATCCCCCGTATTTTACTTTTATCAAGATAGGTTTTTACTAAAAACATAGTTTAATCTCCCTTGCCAGATTTATAAATTCTATTATTTTTGCTGCCAGAAACTTTTTTTTCTTTTATCAAAATCAAGAAAGTTGTCTCACTAATTTATAAGTAAATCCGAGCAATTTATTGCGAGCAATTTCAGTATTCAGTAAAAATCAAAAGCCTTTTAACTTCTTTTATTTTCTTATTTCTTATGACAATCCGTCAGCCAATCGTCACAGTTTGCGGTCATGTTGACCACGGAAAAACTTCAATTTTAGATTCTCTTAGAAACACTTCTGTTCAGGAAACTGAAAAAGGCGGAATAACGCAAAAAATTTCTTTCACAAGTTATCCTGCAGAACAGCTTAAAAAAACCTGCCCGCTTATTGAAAGTTCTGGAATTAAATTAGATATTCCCGGTTTTTTATTAATTGACACTCCGGGGCACGCAGCATTTACAAATTTAAGAAAACGCGGGGGAAGCTTGGCAGACTTGGCAGTTTTAGTTATAGATATAAATGAAGGAATAAAACTCCAAACAGCAGAAGTAATTCAAATTTTAAAACACAACAAAACTCCTTTTTTAATCGCGCTGAATAAAATAGATAACATTTCCGGCTGGAGGACAGATTTGAAAATGGGATTAAAAGAAAATATAGAATCGCAGGCAATGAACATTCAAAATACTTTCAATGAAAGATATATGACTTTAATTGGTTCCCTAAATTCATATGGCTTTGAATCAGATTTATATTATAACATAACTGATTTTACAAAAAAAATCGCATTGATTCCATGCTCTGCAAGAACACAGCAGGGAATTTCTGAATTAATAATGATGCTGTGCGGTTTAAGCCAGAAATATCTTGTAAATAAATTAAAATTAGGAGAAAATGCAAAGGGAGTAATTCTTGAAATAAAAAAAGAAAGATCCGGGAATTATGCTGAAGCAATTCTTTACGACGGACAGCTTAAAAAATCAGACCAAATAGCATTATCAAATCTTGAAGGAAAACCTTTAATTTCAAAAATCAGAGTGTTGGAAGAAATTGAACCTTTAAGCGCAAAATTCAGACCAAAAGAAATAGTTCATGCATCAACCGGTTTAAGAATACAATTAATTAGCTCTGGAGAAAAAGAAGAAATTCTTTCAGGAATGCCCTTTGAAATTTATAAAAATAATCTGCAGGAATTAAAAGAAAAATTTAAAAAACAATTGTCTGAATCTATAAACTCATTACTTGAAAAACAAGGGGTGATTGTAAAAGCAGATTCTCTTGGAAGTTTAGAAGCATTATTATTTTTATTAAAACAAAACAAAATCCCGGTCTTAAAAGCAGGAATCGGAAGTATAAAAAAAACAGATATCGCTTCAGCAAAAGCAAATTTAGAAATTAATGAACTTGATGCGGTCATCTTGGGATTTAATGTTTTAATTGACGAAGATGCTAAATTTTTATTTCAGGAGCAAAAAGAAAAAATAAAAATCTTGACAAATGAAGTTATTTACAAATTAATTGAAGACGCTGTTGAATTCAGAAAACAAAAAGCAAAAGAAATTGAAAAAGAGCGTTTAATGGAGCTTGCTTCTTTATTTAAAATAAAAATTCTCAATCAGTATGTTTTTAGAAATACTCATCCTGCAATTTTTGGGATAAGAGTTGAAGCTGGAAAAGTGAAAAAAGGTTTGAGTTTAATTGATGACAAAGGAGAAAAAATCGGAAGGCTGAAAAATATTCAACATGAAAAAAAATCTATTGATGAAGCAACAGAAGGAATGGAAATTGCAGTCTCTGTTCCTGGAATAAATTTTGAAAGAGTTTTAAAAGACAAAAATTATCTTTACAGCGATATGTCAGAATCCCACTTTAGGAATTTCAAAAAAAACAAAGACTTGCTTTCTTCCAGCGAAATAAAGACTCTTCAGGAAATTTCTGAGATAAAAAGAAAAGGAAATAGCGAGTGGGGTCGAAGTTATTGAACAGCGACAAAATCTATCAAACCAATAACGGCCTCTTGGTAAAATTCTGGTTTTGTCTAATCTTTTTTAAAAAGATTATTTTCAATGACTGAGATGGATGTAAAATTCACTCAACAACAAACTTTTCCAAATCCCTTATTTTTACAGCAGAATTTAGCTCTCCTTTTCCTTGAACAAAAATATAATCGCCGATATTATCAAGAAACTTCAAATTTTTTCGAGTTATTTCTTCAAATAAACTTTCATATCCTTTTGAAATTTTATCATTTAGTTCATCAATAGAAACTCCATAAACTCCAAAAAATTTTTTACTGCCGGAAGAAAATCTATTAAAATAAATATATGAATAAATTAAATCCTTTGAATTGGTCTCGTCACCCTCCTTGTTGGTGAACAAACCATTTGCGCTTGAATTTAAATAACCTTCAAAAGTTTCAAAATTTTCTAAAAAAGAATTAAGATTTCTTGCGTTTGCAGGGGATAAATTTTTTCTAATGCTTTCTGAATTTTCTTTCAAAAGAAAAATGTCAGAATCCTTTTCCATTATTTTAGGAAACCCTGATTCAAAAAGATTTCCCTGAATAGATGTCTGCACAGGTCTTATTATTGCTCTATCTTTGCCTTCTAAAGAAGCATAAATGCTCCTAAAATGATTTTTTAAATATCTAAATGAACCAATAACTTTATTTAAATTTTCCTCGCCAAAACTATTTTTTATTTTATTAAAATTTTCATTAAGCGCATTATTATCTAATTTAAGAAAATTTTTAGTAAATTGATAAATTTTTTCATCTCTTCTGACAAAATAATAATCTGCAAAAATTTCTTTCATATAAGATTTGAGATATTGCAAAAAAGCAAAATTTTCATTTTTATTATTTTTAGTTTCATTATATGCTTTTTCTAATTCAGGATTTATTTTAAATGCAGCGTCTTTAGTCCAATCTTCCAACGGCAGATAAAACTCCTGGATATTTTCATACTCTCCTTTATCTGCTTTTTTAAATTTAGCCCATCCCAATAATTCTTTTTTTATGCTGACAAATCTTTTTTTAAAAATTTGCAGTTTGTCCTGTCTTTCTTTTGATGCATATCCATAATACGGGAGATTTCCATTTTTTTTAAAATGATTAAATTCATGAAGTTTATTCATAGAATTTGTTGAAAAAGCAATCTCGCTTAAAGTGGAAAAAGGCAGAATCTCTTTCATTTTTACAAGCAAAGGCAAGAAATTAATTCTATTAACTATTTCTTGTGTGACATCTAAATCCCCGCATGAATAAAATAACATATCATCAATGGCTTTTTTTCTAATTTCTTTTGTTTCTCCAACTAATCTCTTAAGTTCAGTAATCCTTAATTCTTCATGAGTTTGTGATTTAGTAAAATCAATATCAAGAAACTGCGCAACACCTGCTAATTTATGGCTTGTGTCAAATCTTTTTTGAGATAGATACGGATAAAAAATTTTTGAAAGCCACAAAGTATCAAGATAAATCATATCTTCTCTAAGCCTCTGCAAAAAACTTCTTACAAAATCTCTTCTTGGCTTTATTTCTTTAACCGCAGGATCATAAATAATTTTATTATCTTCTGACGCAAATCTTAATTGAGTTATATCATAAACCTGATTATGACCATAAGAAATAATCGGATTTCTCTTGTGCAAAGAATCTAAAAATCCCGAGATTAATTCTTTTTCATTTTTAAATTTAAGAATTTTAAAACCATTATATCTTTTGCAAATAATTTCATCTTTAGGATCAATTATATACATTTCTTTTTTCTTCTTTTTTCCTTTTCCCCAGATTGTGCCTACATAAGAAACTTCTGAATTAAAATTTTCCTCATACAGCTTAACTTTTCCAACCCCCTCAACCTCAATTGTTAATTTATCTTCTAAATTTTTTATAATTCTCTGTCTTTGCTCATGTTTCTTTTTTTGAGCTTCTTGCTCTGCTCCAGGAAGTTTAGAATATTTTTTCTCAGCTTTTAATATATTCTCTCTCCATTTAAGTTCTCTTTTTTCAAAATCTTTTTTCCATAACGGCTTCTCTATATCAAGAACTATGTAGGGAAGAGAATTAAGTTCTTTTTCATTTAAAAAATCTCCAAAACTTATTCCAGATAAATCTTTTAATTCAATTTCTGAATTTTCTCCGAATAATTTTTCAAGTTTGCTATTTAGAATAATTTTTCTATCCGGATAAGCTCCCCCAAATCTTAATAATTTGTCGTAATTTCCTATCTGAAAATAATTAGGAAGTTTGTTTAAAAAAGCCCTGTCGTTTGGGACTTCTATGCTCAAAACATCAAATTTTCCTCTTGATTTTTTCTGAATAGTTAAATCTTCAAAATTATTATTTCCGGCAAAAGAGCTAAGAATTTCTTTGCTAAGGTATTGGTTAATAAATTTTGTTGGAACTTTTACATTTTGCTCAACAAAAACCTTAACATTTTTGCGTTCTGAAGAATTAGAAATATATGAAAAATTTAAAATTAAGCGATTCTTGCGTTTTTGCTTTCTCTCAAACTCTGCAAAATTATTAATCCAAAAACCCATAAATTCCCATCAAAAACCTGCTTTATATTAATTATTATATTAATGGACAATCTTTAAAAACCTTGAAGAACATTAATTTTTATGGTTTTCAAAATAAATATCGGAACTAAAAGCGGAAAAACATACAAATTAGAAACAGAAGCTAAAGGCGTAGAAGGAAAAGAGCTTCACCAGAAAATTTTAGGAAAAGATCTTGATTTAGCTTCAGAATTAAAATCTCTTGAAGATTATGAATTTGAAATAACTGGCGCAAGCGACAAAGCAGGATTTACTGCATTAGAATCTATTCCTGGAACGGGATTAGGAAGAGCCTTATTGAGCTATGAAAAAGGAATGAAAAAACGCCCAAGACGAGAAGGAAAAAGAAAAAGATCTGATTACACTCCAAAAGGATTAAGATTAAGAAAAACAGTTCGCGGAAGAGTAATAAGCCCGGATATTGTCCAAATTAATTTGAAAATTATTAAGGAAGGAAAAAAACCCTTGGAAGAAATTTTTGTATCTGCTAAATCAGAAGAGAAAAAATAAATAAAATGACAACCCAAGAATTTAATCAAGATGAATTTGAAAGAGAAATGAAAAAGCTATATTCAAATACAGACCTTATGGTTAAAGGAAGAAGAGTTAGTTCTGAAAAAATTATTAAAGACTCGCAGTCTAACAAGAATTATGTTCTTTCTGAATTAATGTATGGCGACCAAGCCAAAAAGACACAAAATCCAAATATTGAATTTTGGGAGACACATCGGGCTTATAATTAAAATCTCACAAGTGTTATTATTCTTAAGTTACAATAATCAAAAGATTTAAATAGTTCTTTTTTCTATATAGATTATGACAAACCACATAGAACATTTTACAGCGCCTGGAAAATATTACATTGATAAATTCTTTGAGAAAATCAATAGAATAGTTAACACTCCAAGAGAAAAAACCGAGAATAAAATAGAGAATCATAAAAATCCAGAGTATAAAATAAAACAAAATTATAATAGAATGCAAAATAAATAAAATGACAAATGAAATTAAAATATTTATTCCAGCAGAATATCCAGAAAGTTCAGAACTATTTGAAAGAATAAAAGGGATTGATATGTTTGGACAAGGAGGATTATATAGAGGAGTCCCAGAAAGCATAGAAAAGATAGAAATTGTAAAATATTTAGATAAAAAGAAACAAGTAATTTATGAAGGGCCTGATCAAAAATTACCAGAAAACCTTTTAAAAGAATATGGAACACTTTCAAGAAAAGTCAAAGGGGTTATATATTTTATAACACCAACAGAAAGAAATATTAATATGATCGATCCAGTAACAGGCGTATCAACTTCTTTTATGTATAATGTGTATAGAGGGGGGTCAGAATGCTGTATATTTGATGGTGTTCCGATGGGAAACACCCGAGCAAATTCTTTTTGGACTGAAGAAAAAGTAAAATCTTCAGGATTAGCAAAAATAATCAAAGAAATAAATCCAGATTCAAAAATAATTTAAAATGACAAAAACATTTGAAAATTTTTTTAACGGACTAGAAATTCTCAAAGATAAAGGAATTGGAAAAAAACTCGGCATTTTGAAAGTAAATACCAGAGAGTATCCTCTTTATGAAAAACGAGTTAATCTGGTTAAACAACTTAATTCAGGGGCATATGAAGTAGTCATTTCAAAAGATATTTATCATATTATAAAAGACAATAAGTTTATTGAAAATAAGATGGAAGATGGGATAGAAGTAATTTATAGTGGATTTAATAAAAATAAGGCAATTGATTTTTTTAACAAAATTATTAAAGACGACAAAAATGAAAAATTAAAAAATTTAATATATAAAATATTTTCAAAAAATTAAAATGACACTTAAAAAATTATTAAATAAAATATCTGAATCATATAATAAAAGAAAAATAAAAAAAGGAATTTCTTTAGCTGAAAAAGCAGGATATTTTTTTCTTGCAGGAAAAATCGCTAAAAAACAAGGGTGGTTTAATAAAGCATTTGAATTATATAAAAAAGGGAAGGAAAAAAATAATTATGCATTTAGAGAAAGGTGTCTGGATAATTATGATAAAATTATTAATCTAATTAGTTTAGAAAAAAGTTTGACAATCAAGCAAATTCAGAAGAATGAAGAAATCTGTAATGATAGAATATTAAAAATATATGGAGAAAGATGTGATTGTGGAAACTGGAATAGACCCTGGGCTAAAAAAATCAATGATGATTTAACAATTTCTATGAAAAATTATGAGAAATCAAATTAATCCCAAACCTTAAAAACTAATTCTGCAATTTAATAACCTATTCATCCATCTCTTTTAAAAAAATACGAATTTCCTTTTTCTCCTTCAGGAGCAATAATATTTTCTTTTAACTGAACACAATATAAAATTCCTTTTTCAGAATCAACTTCAATAAAATCTGAGTAACAGAAAATATTTTCATTAACTCCGGACTGATGATTATCTTTTAAAGTTCTTTTATTAAATTCAGTAATTTCAACTTTATTTTCATACTGGTTTTTTATTTTTTCATTTTTAAAATAACCTCCCTGATCGCAAAATCCATAGCAAACTCCCTTGTCTCCCAAAAACAACCCAAACAAAACTTCCTTGTTTTTAGGCCCGTGATCATAGCAGTTTTTTAAAGCCTCTCCCGAGACATTCCATATTTTCTGATAGGCAAGCCTTCCTCCAACACGTATTTCAAGACCCAAATCATAAAATTCCTGTATCCCTGAATACAATCTTGGCACGAATAATCTGACGTCTCTTTCATTGAGATTCATGGTTCTTTTCGGATAAATCTCATAAGAATAACTCAATTCATCAACATCAGAACAAATAATCTCTAAAATTTTCTCTGATGGTTTAAATAATTCCATAGAAATTTCAATTAGATTCTGTTTAAAACCATTTATATAATCAAAAATATTATAAAGCAATCTATTAACTTAAATATATGGAAAAATCAGAACTGCCGGAAATAAATATTGGAATGGTCGGACATATAGACCATGGAAAAACAACTTTACTTAGCAGACTAACTGGAAAATTCGCAGATACGCATTCTGAAGAATTAAAAAGAGGAATTACAATTAAATTAGGATACGCTGATGCTACAATCTACGAAGAAAATGGAAAATATAATCTTAAAAAAGGCAGACCAATCAGATACATAAGTTTTATTGACACTCCGGGGCACGAAATGCTTATGGCAACAATGCTTTCAGGGGCGGCAATTATTGACGCTGCCATTCTTGTTATTGCTGCAAATGAAGGAATAAAACCTCAAACCCGCGAACACTTAATGGTTTTAGAAGCAAAAAAAATAGAGAATATAATTATTGTTCAAAATAAAATAGACTTAGTCTCAAAGGAAAAAGCATTAGAAAATTACCGGAAAATTAAACAATTTACAAAAGGCACAATTGCTGAAAACGCAGAGATTATTCCTATTTCAGCTCAGCAAGAAATTAATATAGACAAATTAATAGAGACACTCACAAAGTTGAAAATCCCTAAAAAAGACATTTCCCTTGAACCTATTTTTTTAGTTGCAAGAAGTTTTGATATAAATCGTCCGGGAACAGAAATTAAAAATCTGCATGGAGGAGTTCTTGGAGGAATCTTAAAACAAGGAACATTAAAAATTGGGGATGAAATTGAAATCAAGCCCGGGATGATTATTAAAAAAGCCCACGACAAAATATATCAAACACTGACAACAAAAATTATTTCTTTATATAAAGGAAATCAATCAGTTACTCAAGTTATTCCTGGAACAAGCATTTCTATTGAAACAAATCTTGACCCGATTTTAACAAAATCAGATTCATTAACCGGGTGCATTGTTTCTCTTAAAGGAAAACTTCCGGAAATAACATATAACACAAAAATAAAAACAAAACTTTTTAAAGAAATTTTAGGAACAGAAGATAAAAACCCGGTCGAGCCAATAAAAACAAAAGAAATGCTTATGATGAGCGTCAATACAACAATCACTGTCGGAATTGTTGAAAAAATAAAAAATGATACCCTAAATGGCGCAAGTGAAATAGAAGTATCATTAAATATTCCAATAGTTGCGCTAAAAGGAAACAACGTCGGGCTTGCAAGAAATCTTAAAGGACATTGGAGATTAATTGGATTCGGCGAGATTATTTGAAAGCGAGAAATTTTATTTTATTCTAACGACTTTCAAGTGATCGAGTAGAAATATTGGAATAAATTAAATACAGGCTCTGTTGAAAAAGTTTTGAGTTCGTAACTTCTTTGGAAATTCATCGTAAAAATAAAGGGCGGGTTTCAACGATAATCGAGGTGGAGTGGGCGAGCGACTTTGATTTCAATTAATTCCGAAGGCTATTTGTAAAAGGTAGAAATCGGGGTCGGGAGTTATTTGAACTCAAAACTAAAAAAATTTAGATTTTCAACAGAGCCTTAAATACAATAATCCTTAAAAAAGCTTTTTCTTAATCAACAAAAATTAACACATCAATAAACTTTATAATCCTCTTTCTCTTTTTTAAAAAATGACAATCTATTCTCATTCAAGACTAAGCGCTTTTGAACAATGCCCAAAAAAATTCAAATACAAATATCTTGACAAAATAAAACCTGAAATAGAAAAAACAATTGAAACGCATTTAGGAAGCGCGGTGCATAAAACATTAGAATGGATTTATAGCAATATCAAAGAAATAAATCAAGACTTAAAAATAGACGATATAATCGTGAAATATACGGAAGAATGGCAAAAAGAATTTTCAGAAAATATTTTAATAGTAAAAAAACAATTTACTGCAAGAGATTATTTTAATAAAGGTGTGCATTTTTTAATTGATTATTATTCTAAACACTATCCATTTAAAGACGGAACAATTGAATGCGAAAAAAGAATATTAATAGAATTAGACGGCGAAGAATATAAAATTCAGGGATTTATTGACAGATTAGTTTATAATTTAGAAACAGGAGAATACGAAATTCACGACTATAAAACAGGAAATCTTCTTCCAAAACAAGAACACTTTGATAAAGAAAGACAATTGGCGCTGTATTCCTTAGCGATAAAAGAAATTTATGGCAAAGATAAAGAAGTTCTTTTAGTTTGGCATTTTTTGGCGCACAATAAAATAATAAAATCAAAAAGAACAAATTCACAGCTTGAAAATTTAAAAAAAGAAACTATTGAATTAATTAAAAAAGTTGAATCTACAAAAGAATTTCCAAGAAACAGGTCAGTATTGTGCAACTGGTGCGAATATAAAAATATTTGTTTTAAGGAAGAGAGGGAAGAAAACTTTGAGAGGAATAAAAAAAGATAAAGAAAAGGCGAGAAGAAATCATTATTAATTATTTAAATTCTATAAGATTTTTTTCTAATTCATTAAAATCGTTGGTTTTTAGCGCGCATGCAGCAACAGATTGTAATTCTGGTGAAAGGGGTTTTGAATATCCATACATATCAAAAAAATGATTATATTTTATAATTTGTTTTTTTATATCAGGATTAACAAACAATTTATTCTTGATGCCATATTTTTGTGAGAATCCAGAAAAGGATTGCACAACATCAGCAACACCGTCTCTGTTTATATCCCATACTTCAATATCGTTTTTTTTAATAATTAAAGGATTGTATTCTATATTTTTATTTGAAAAAGATTTAATGTAACATAATCCTCCAATCCCGATTAGCAAAGAAATTGCGCCCTTTATTATTGTTGATTTTGCATTTAACATAAAATTAATAACCCTCCCAGGTATTTAAATCTTTCTATTTTGTTATCTTTTATAAGAAGTAACAATTTGGCTTAATTATATTTACTCTTTAAATTTATCCCTCTTCCCCAATTTCAATAAATTTAACCAAATCAGTAACATAATCTCCCTGCTGAAGTTTGACAATTCTAACGCCTTGAGTTGCGCGCCCCATTACCCTTATATTTTCCAGAGAAGTTCTAATTACAATTCCTTTTGCAGTTGTAATTATTATGCTGTCTTTGTCATTTACTGATGCTGTTGTAACAATCTCCCCGGTCTTATCCGTTATTTTTAAATTAATTACGCCCTTGCCTGCTCTTGAAGTTTTCCTGTAATCTTCAACCAAACTTCGTTTTCCATATCCTTTTTTTGTAATTGTTAAAATCGCCTTGGTGTCTAAAATTTCCAAACTAACAACTTCATCATTTCCATTTAGCTTTATTCCTGTAACTCCGTAGCTTGCTCTCCCCATTTCCCTGACATCTTCTGCATTAAATCTTATTGCTTTTCCTTTTTTAGTTGCTAAAAGAACTTCTTGTTTAGGCTTGACAACTTCAACGCCAATTAAAATGTCTGAATCCCCAGGAGGAAAATTAATTGCCTTGATTCCGGAAGCTCTTGGTTTTGAAAAATGTTTTAACGAAATCCTTTTAACCACGCCTTTTTTTGTCGCCATAAATAAAGAATCGTCAAAGTTTTTTACTGAAATAACATTTGTAATTTTTTCATCTTTTAATTCCATTAAATTTGTTATTGCCCGTCCTTTGCTGTATTTTTCAGAAGCAGGAATGTCATATGCTTTCAGCCAGAGAACTCTTCCTCTTGTTGTAAAAAACATAAGATAATCATGCGTTGAGCAGGTGATTAATTGCTTGACAAAATCGTCGCTGGCAAGCTCGCTTCCAATAACTCCTTTGCCCCCTCTTTTTTGCTCCTTGTAATCTTTGACATCCATTCTTTTGCAATATCCTTTTTCAGTTATTGTTATAGTTACTTCTTTTTTTTGAATCAAATCTTTTTCAGAAATCTCTCCTATTTGTCTTTTTAATATTTGCGTTTTTCTATTGTCTCCGTATTTTTCTTTTAATTCCCTGACTTCTTTGATAATAATTTTAAGAATCTCTTCAACATCTCCTAAAATTTTTTCAAGCTCTTCAATTTCTTTTTTTAATTCCTGTTCTTCTTTTTCTAATTTAGAAACTTCCAAAGAAGTTAATTGCTGCAGCTTAATATCTAAAATCGCCTGAGCCTGAACTTTTGTTAATTTATATTTTTTTATTAACCCTTCAGAAGCTTCAACTGCGCTTTTTGATTTTTTAATCAAAGCAACAGCGCCGTCAATATCATTTAAAGCTATCAGCAGTCCCTGCACAATTTCCTGCCTTTCTTTTGCTCTTTTTAATTCATATTTAGAGCGGTTTGTAATAATTAATTTCCTGTAATTAACATATGCATCAATAACTTCCTTAAGATTCATAACTTTTGGCTGACCAGAATGCAAAGCTAATAAATTAACATTAAAAGAATCCTGAACTCTCGTGTATTTATACAAAGCATTAATTACAAAATTTGAATTGACTCCTTTTTTAAGTTCAATAACAATTCTTGTTTTTCCTCTTGAAGATTCATCCCTTAAATCCGAAATATCTTTTAATTTTTTCTCCTGAACAAGATTTGCAATTTGGGTGACTAAAATAGTTTTATTAAGCATATAAGGAATTTCAGTTATTATAATTGCTTCTTTATTTTTGAAATTTTCTGTTGTAATTTTTCCCCTCATAATTAATTTTCCAATGCCTGTTTTATACAACTCAAGCATATCTCCCTGAACACTTCCACCCGTCGGAAAATCCGGCCCTTTGATAATCTCGCAAAGTTCTTCAAAAGTTATCTCTTTATTTTTAATATATGCTATAATAGCGTCGCAAACTTCTGTTAAATTATGCGGAGGAATAGTTGTAGCCATACCGACTGCAATTCCTGACGCTCCGTTTAATAATAAATTTGGAAGTTTTCCGGGGAGCAATTCAGGTTCTTTTAGAGAGTTGTCATAATTCGGAACAAAATTAACAGTTTCCTTTTCAAGATCCTGCAATAATTCTGAAGAAATATCCATTATTCGCGCCTCGGTGTAACGCATGGCCGCTGCGCTGTCCCCGTCAACTGATCCAAAATTGCCTTGCCCAAAAACCAAAGGATATCTTAATGAAAAATCCTGAGCCATTCTGACCATTGCTTCATAAACCGCAGTGTCGCCGTGCGGATGGTATTTACCAATTACATCTCCGACGATTCTTGCTGATTTTTTTGTCTGAGAGTTTGGCTTCAAGCCAAGCTGCTGCATTGCATATAAAATTCTTCTCTGAACAGGTTTTAATCCGTCTTCAACTGACGGAATTGCCCTTGACACAATCACAGACATAGCATAATCCAAATATGCTTTTTTCATTTCGCTTGAAATTTCTGTCTGGATTACGCCCTTCTCTTCTGTTAATTTTTTTTGGGTTTCGTCGTCTGTCTTATTTGAGTCTGTCATCTCAAGCAACCTCTTCCCCCTTTTCATCTAAATATTTCATAAATTCATCTTCTGAAAGTTCTTTTTCAATAATATCTGCTCCTGCCCATTTGCATTTATGACATTCCCATTCTCTTCCCCCGCCTTCTTCGCTGTCGCTTCCGCTTAAAACAACTCCAACATCGTCGCTTTTGCACTTCGGACATTCTTTAATTTTAAAAGTTTTTTCAGTTTTCTTTTTGTCTGGCTTTTTTCCACCTTTTAAAATCCAGTCTGGTGTTTTTAGTTTTGATTCGCGGGGCATTTTATTTTAAAAACTCCTCCTAAAAAAATTAGAATATTCTGCGCTGGGAGTGGGAATCGAACCCACAAACCCCAAAGGGCACTGCGTATCAGACAGTCGCAATAACCATTCTGCCATCCCAGCACAGTATAAATTTGAATTAACCAAAATATTTAAATACCCAGATATATTGAATATATTATAACTGCGTATCAAACGGTTGAATTTAGCCATTCTGTTCGAATCCCTTTTATTTATTATATTAGTCATTTTATTTTTTTAATTTCTTCAATTTATTTAATAAAATTCCTGCCATCTTATCAATTTTAATTTTATTTATTTTTTCAATATTTTTTAATACTTCTTCTGAAAAAATATTTGATCCTTTTTCTGCGCCTAAAAATGCGCAAGCAATTTCTGGAACTGTTTGATTATCTCCTCCGCATCTCATTGCTAATAATGAAGAATCTTCAGGAGAATTTGAAACAATATAATTTGCAAAAGCTCCCGGAATTGTTTCTCTAGCAAACCAACTTACCCCAATTTTCTCAGGAATTATCTTTTCTGCATCTTCAATACTTTTTCCTTTTAATAATTTCAAAGCAGTTTCTATTCTTTCGTCAATTCGTGGCTCGCTTGTTTTTTCTCCGAATTTTCCATGATATTTTTTAACAGCATCAATCCCCTTTTTTATTGCTTCAAATTTTTCAACACCATTAATCAAACTTGCTAAAGTTATATTACAAGCGATTGCTGCGTCGATTGTAACATCAGTATTATGAGAAATAATACAAGTATTAACAGTATTTTCTACTAACGCTTCCATATTATTATGAAAAAACATTGCAATTGGAAGACATTTCATTGCAGAACCGCAAGTTATTCCAGTTTTTCCCATTTCATAAACATCTTCTCCAGCAAGAATTTTTGTTATTGCTTTTTGTGTGCTTGGTCCGTAAACATCTCCTTTAAACACATCATATTTTTTATGCAACTCCATTAAATAATCCCGGGATAATTCAGGAGTAATTTTTCCAAACTTCATTAACATGTCATAAACAATTTTAGTTTGCGTATGTTGGTCAAATAATTGATTAGATTTTCCATAAAATGGAAAAGAAAAATAATCTCCAAATTTTCTTTTACTAAACAATTCTCTTGCTTTTTCTGGAGTAAGCATTGGAGAAAACCTTGGATTAACTCCCGAGCCAAAATATAATCCAGTAAATGCTCCGCTAATTCTATCTTCGATTTTTATTTTTGTTTTTTTCATCTTAAACATCCAACTGCGCTTTTTGCGCGTTTTCTTGTATGAATTCTTTTCTTGATTGAACATCATTGCCCATAAGCATTGTAAAAGTCGCGTCAGCTTCAACAGCGTCTTCAATATAAATTTTTTTTATTTTTCGATTCTTTGGATTCATTGTTGTTTCCCAAAGCTGGTCAGCAGACATTTCTCCCAATCCTTTAAACCTCGTCACTGCTCCTGAAGATTCTGAAACACTTAATTCTTTAATAATTTTTTTAAGTTCTTCGTCCGAATAAACATAGTAATCTTCTTTTTTCCTGATTCTATACAATGGAGGCAGAGCAGCATAAACATTTCCATTTTCAATTAAGTGCGGCATGAATCTAAAGAAAAATGTCAAAAGCAAAGTCATAATATGCTGTCCGTCAACATCTGCATCAGTCATAATAATTATTTTACCATACCTGAGATTATTTGTATCAAACTGTTCGCCAACTCCTGTTCCGATTGCAGTGATTAAATTTATAATCTCTTCGCTTGAAAGAGTTTTTGAGGACGCTGCTTTTTCAACATTTAATATTTTTCCTTTTAATGGAAGAATCGCCTGCAATTCTTTGTTGCGCGCCATTTTTGCGCTGTTATGAACAAAAATTCCAGAAGCTAAAGCAAAATTATGCGTATTTGGAACTTCTAAATCATAAACATCTATTTTTTTATTAATCCATTCCGTGCTTTTAATTTTGTGATTGTAATTTTTAACAGATTCCAACATTAATTCTGGATTATTATTGAAAAATCTTGAACAAAAAGTTTTCATAGACAAAACAGATTTATCATTATTTTCAATTCTTATCTTATCAAATTTATATAAATTCCCTTCTTTTTCAATAGTTTGTTTCATTAATTTTATTGTTTTATTATAATAAGTTTTATTATATGAATTTATTCTTTTTTCTCTAAATTCCGGAGTCCATTGCTCTTTTGTTTTTTGTCTTCTCCAGATAATCAAAGCTTCATCTTTCCATTGTTCTTTAGCTAAACTAGATAAATATTCTTTAGCATCTGGATTTTCTTCAAAAAATCTTTTTACTTTTTCAGTAGTTTTTTTCCTATTTTCCGGGTTCTGCCAATAGATTTTTTGTTGCTCATTAAGAAGCTTATTATTTTTATTTCTGCATTCCTCATTAGAATTATAAAATTCTTTAAATTTTGCAACCATGTATTTTTTATATTCCTCATTTTCCCATAACTTTTTACTGTTCTGTCTTATAATTTCATTAACTTCAGGTGTTTTTGCCCAATTGCTCATTTTCTCTCTGTATTCTTTAGTTTGATGAGCTTTAGCTGCCTTTTCCTTAATGTCGGGTCTATGAATTGTTTTTTCTAAATTTTCAGTATGTAAAATTAAATGTTGTTCTTTGGTTAATCTTACGATATTTGAAGGATTATTATTTCTTTTATTAAAATCAATGTGATGTCTTGCCTCTCCCTGTTTTTTGGAATAAATATTCTTTTCCAAATTGTATTCATCAGAAAGCATGTGTGTGAAAATCCATTTTCCATTTGTATTTAAAACCATCTCATAACCCTCAATTGTAATTTTCCCGCCGATTTCAGATATTTTTTTATATAAAGGCATTAAAGAATCTTCAGAGACTAAATCCTTTGCTTCTTTATATTCTCCATTTCTTAACATAAATTTATGGTCGGGGGTGCAAATTATTTCTTCATCATTGTCTAAAACAATTTTAATTACTTCTATATTTTTTTTAGTTAGTCTCGGATATTCTATTTTCTCTATTCCAATACTTCCGTCTTCTTGTATAGTATAACAAAAATTTTCTTTTCCTTCATTGTATTCTTCAATTAATTCTTTAAAAGAGAGGTTTCTCCCGTCAGCAAGCTCAACTTTTGTGTCTCCGTCAAAACATCCGCCAGCAGATTCTCCCTCAACAATATATAATTCAGTTTCTTCTGATTTTTTTGAAGAGCAGTCGGCTAATTTTCCGGGCAATCCTCCAAGACCAAAGACGCTTTTTCTTCTAACTAATTCTCTTGCTTTTTTAGCAGCGAGTCTTGCTTTTGCAGCATCCAAACATTTTGTAATAATGTTTTTGGCAATATTTGGATTTTCTTCAAAAAATTCTGCTAAAAGAGAAGTAACAATTGAATCCACAAAACCCTTGACCTCGCTGTTTCCTAATTTGGTTTTTGTTTGTCCCTCAAATTGAGGTTCCGGAATTTTAATGCTGACAATTGCGGTCAGGCCTTCGCGGACATCCTCTCCGGACAAACCTTCTTCACCCTTTAATAAATTTCTCTTCTTAACATAATCATTAATTACTCTTGTTAAAGCTGTCTTAAAACCAGAAATGTGCGTCCCGCCCTCAACAGTATTTATTGTGTTGACAAATCCAAAAATATTTTCCTGATATCCGGAAATATATTGAATAGAAATTTCAATAATCACACTTTCCATCTCTTTTTTAAAATAAATTGGCTTTGCAAATAACGGTTCTTTTGATTTATTTATCCACTTTACAAATTCAATTAATCCGCCTGTAGAAAAAAATTCTTCTGATTTGTTTTTATTTTCATCAACTAAATTTATTTTTAATCCTGAATTTAAAAAAGCAATTTCCCTGAACCTGTTTTCCAAGAATTTATAATCAAATTCAAGCGTAGAAAAAATTTGTTCGTCCGGCCAAAAAGTTATTTTAGTTCCCGTTTCATCTTTCCCGGCGCTGCCGACAGCTTTTAATTTAGTTTTTGCTTCACCGCGGGAATATTCCTGAGAATAAAGCTTGCCGTCTCTTTTAATTTCCAAGATTAATTTTTTTGACAGAGCATTTACGCAGGAGACCCCCACTCCATGCAGTCCTCCAGATATAACATAAGATTTTTTGTCAAATTTTCCCCCGGCATGCAATTTTGTCAGGGCAACTTCACACGCAGGAACTTTATATTGCGGATGAATATCTACCGGAATTCCTCTGCCATCATCATCAACCGTCACGGAACCGTCTTTATTTATAAAAACTTTTATACTTTTGCAAAAACCTGCAAGAGCCTCATCAACACTATTATCAACAACTTCATAAACTAAATGATGCAGCCCTTCTTTTCCTGTTGAACCAATATACATAGCTGGGCGCTTTCTAACTCCTTCCAATCCTTCTAATACTTTAATAGATTCTGCTCCATATTCTTCTTTTGTAGACATTTTATTTTGAATTTTTTTATTTTATCTAATAATAAAATTAACTTGCTTTATAAAGCTTTCTTCCATTTTATCGTCGATAAAATTGATTTTGATAAAAAAATTTGATGTTTATGGATTTTAGAAAATGTCCTTTGTTTATTGTAAAAAAAATCCTATTTCACTCAAGAACTTGCTTAATTTTTTACTACATTAGAATAAATTTTCCTAATTTATTCCCGCAACAATGTTTTTCGTTGTGAGGACCGAGCGACTTTGATTTCAATCAATTCCGAAGGTAAATGTAAAAAATAGAAATCGGGGTCGGAAGTAAAAAAAATTATTCTAAAACCTGTTTTATTTTTTTCTGCATTTCCATTTCTAAATCAAGTTTCTTTCTCTTAATTTCCTGCTCCTGCCTTTGAAGTTCCTGCTTTAATCTTAAGTCATATTCGCTTTCTAATCTGGATTTAAGAATTTTTTCTTTTTTTACAAGCTCTGCTTCAAGTTCTCTGTGCGATTGTTCAGCAAGTTCTTCTCTTATTTGCTTTATTTTTCTCTCTTCCTGATTTTTAAGCATCTGCTCTTTATTTTTTATTCTCTCTCCTAATTTTTGTTTTTGAATTTCTAATTCTCTTCTTGTGCGTTTTTCTAATTTTACTTCTTTATCAATTTTCATTTTTTCTTGTTTAATTTCCATATCAAACTTTTTTTTAGATTCTTTAAAAATTTCTTTTGTTATTTCTTCTAATTTTCGATTTTGATTTTCCAATTCCTCTTTAGCATGTTTCTTTAATTCAGCATTATACTCCTTGTCAATTCTTGCTTTTTCCTGTTCAAATTTTTTATTAAGTTTTTCCCTGAATTTTTTAGTAATTTCTTTATGCAAATCAGCTGCAACTTTCTCATCAAATTTTTCTTGATATTCTTTCTCAAGTTTTTCATTAAGTTTTTCCCTGAATTTTTCATCTCCTGCTTCTAATTTAGTTTTTTCGCCTAAAAAACTCTTTTCCAATATTGATTTTTCTTCTTCAAATTTTTTATTAAGTTTTTCCCTGAATTTTTCAGCAACTTCTTTATGCAAATCAGTTTCAACTTTCTCATCAAATTCTTTTTGATATTTTTTTTCAAGTTTTTTTCTTAATTCTTCATCTCTTGCTTTTAATTTAATTTTTTTTCCTGAAAAATTCTTTTCTAATCTTAATTTTTCATTTATAAGATTTTTAAATAATTTCTTATGTTCTTTTTCCAAACTGACTCTTTTGTTTTCAAAATCAGATAACAAGCTATCATGTTTCTTACGATATTTTTCTTCTCTTCCTTCTAAATCCATTTCCATAAATTCATCAATTTCTTTTTCTTTTTTCTCAATTCTCTCTGACAAAGATTTTTTTGTATCTTTCAAGAAACTATTAAAATTAGTATCCACCAAATTATCAACACCGGAATCAATAAGAATTTTTTGTCTGATTGCTGATTTTTTAATAACTTCAGAATCCTGCTTGTGGGCTTTTTCTATTTTTTCTAAATCTTCCTGAATTCTTTCTAATCCTTTTTCAACTTTTTTAGTGGAACTTTTTTTTCTGTTTTTAGGCTTGTATTTTTTGTCAATTTTTAATTTTAAAGTTTTAATCTGTCTTTCAATATATGGAATTTCAGAAACTTTTTTCAGTCTTGACTTTATATCCTGTTCTTCGCCGGCAAACCCACGAGTATCAAGAGAATTAAGTTCTTTTTCAAGCTCTTTTAATCGCTCAACTCCAAATTTAAATGTCTCAAAATCTGTTTTTGAAACAGAACCCTTCTTCTGTTTTTTAGATTTTGGAGAAGTTTTATTTTTTTTACTCACCATTTTTTTTCTCTTTTTATAAAGTTATTTTAGTTTTTAAATATTGCTTATAAAAGGAATTTATTCCCGTTTATAACCTGCTCTTTTCCATTCTATTATTTGCTTATTGATGTTTTTTTCCGGAATTTCTTCTTTAATTTCGGGGAAACCATATCCTTGTTTTTTCCATTTTTCTAATTGAATTTTAATTTTGTCTTTTTTAACGCCTTTCTTTTTTAATCTGCTTAATTCCTTTATCTGTTTTTCCTGCCTTTTCTTTATTTTTATAACAACTTTTTTCTTTGCTTTTTCCAGCTTTTCTTTTTTAGCCGGAACTCTCTTTTGAACAGCAGTAATTAATTCAATATTTTTTGCCAGCTCTCTTGACTGCTGTTTTCTCAACGCCAAAAGCAATTCATCTCTTGATTTTATAAAATATATAAAAAGAATGACAATTAAAATAACAAAAGCAAAAAAAACTAAAATAAGAAGATTGGTTTTTTCCAGGAAAAACTCATTTTGTTTTGGCTTGACCTCAAATAAATAAGATGAAACGCTTTTTATCCCGTTATATTCTATAGAAGTAACTAAAACATATTTTCCGTAGGAGAGTTCAGGACTAATATCAAAAACTTTTGAAAAAGAGTATTCATTTCCAATAATCAGATTTTCTTCAGAATAAAAAATTGATTCTTCAGAACTCAATAATTCATAGCTTGCTTTTACTTCTTTGGAATAATCTTTCCCGCCAGATGCAAATACATCAATATCAACTCCTAATTTTCCTCCGGGATAAACATCAAAATATTTTGGAATTGGTTTTTGTATTATTGAAAATAAACTCGCAGATTCTCTAAAAGTCAGGAGAACAGGAATCTTTTTTTTAAAATTTGTATTAGTTATAATTAAATTCGCAAAATAAACATGGGAAACATTTTGAGGGTCATTAAAAACTATTTCAATTTCTTTTGATTCTTTTGGCTCTAAAGAAAATTCTGTTTCGCTTAGCGAAGCTATTTCATCTGTTCCAGTAAATTCAATTTTAAAATTATGGGGTTCTTCTTCATTATTTGTAATTTTTATTGAAGTTCTTGCCTCTGCCCCTGAAATTAAATTCAAATTAATCGGATAATCGGGAGTTATTTTAAAACTTGCAGGCTGAGAGAATTTAAAATAAATTCCTATTGCAATTGCTAAAACAATTAAAATAACAATTAGCGCAATCCACCCCTTTCTTTTCATTATAATATTAGTTTTTTTAGCTTTATTAATTTATTCTTGAAATTAATAATGGAAATTTTTCCTGAATTTGCTTTATTTCTTTTATTTCCCGTAAAAGGAATAATGAAAAAATTTCCTGTTTTTACTTTATTAATTTATTCTTGAAAATACCTGCTCGCAGAAATTAAAAAAATTGCCATAATAGAAAAGTTCGAGATATTAAGTTAATTAATTAAGATAAATCATAATTAAAAAACTGCCTGGATAAAGATTATAAATAAATCCGCTGAGCGAGTAATTTTAATATCCCGGATATTTAGCGTTCCACATTTCTATTGCTCGTCTTTATGATAAAAATCTAAGAATACTAATAAATCCTCTCCTTTATGATAAGCATAAGATAATCTAAAAGGTTTAACATAAATTTCTCTTGTTCCTTTTCTATTATGTTGCATAGGTTTTCCAATCTCAGGATTTTGAATTATTTTTTCTATTTGTTTTTCAATTTTTATTCTAAGCAAATTATCTTTAATTTTAGAAAAAATTTGTTTAAAATTATCATCATAGTCAACTTTCACCATTTTTTTATTTCTTTAAGAAATTCTTCACTATCTATTCTAGTAAATTCTCCGCGATCATGCCTTTGCCACGCTAATTCTGTTTTTATTGCAAATTCTAAATCTTCTTTAATAAACTCTTTCATTCTTTCCATCTCTTGCTTTAAAGCAATTATTTCTCTGCCCATATTCTCGAGGTTTAATCGTTTTTGTTCCATGTTTATCCTAAATAAACTAAGTTTTTAACTTTTTTGGTTAGAAAATTAATCATTTTAGTTTATATGTCTCCATATTAGTTTAAACGTATCTAGATTAGTTTAATGTCTTTCTTTTTCCCAGCATCTTCCCAACTCTCTTATATTTCCTAATTGATAAAAATATAATTAGAGAGACTAAAATTAAAACAAGAATTAAAGAAGTCAATAAAATATCATCTTTTCCAAATTTAAATCCTTTTTCCTGCACAACAAAATGAGTGCTTGCTACTGCAACTCCGTCAGGATGTATTAGTTCAGTTCCAAAAACATACTGGCCAGGAGGAAGTTCGCTTGTAAAAAATTCTTTTTCGTATGATTTTTGGTCTATAACTGCAATAGTTTCCGACTCCTGAAGATAAGTCTGACCTTCAAAATCTTTTATTACATATCTTAAAGTAACATCTATTTTTTCTTTTGCTCCCATCTGAATTAAATCAATTTTTGAAATTAAGTTTTGTCCTGTTAAAAGAATTTTTAAAGATTCTGGAATTGCAAGAGTTATATCAAACAAACTTTTTTCTGTTTTTACATTTATTGTTACCAAAACTTCCCTTTCAGAAATTCCATTTGTAACAATTATTTTTCCTGTATAAATTCCCGGCTCTTTTGGAGAGGAAATTTTAAATTCAGCGCCTTTTGTTTCGCCTGGTTCAAGACTCATTTTATTATTTTCAAAAGAAATAATATTTCCTATTGTCTTAACTTCGATTATATAATCGTCTGATATTTCTCCATTGTTTGTTATCTTGAGCAAATCAAATTCCACCTGCTTTAATGAAATTGTTGTATCATACATATTATAATTCAAATTAAAAATTCTTTTTGGCGACGGCTTTGAAACTCCGGCTCCTCCGCCAGCCCCGACAGCAGGCGCTGGTCCGCCTCCTCCAAGAACGGGAACACTCGTATCAATTGTAAATGCTTTTGTTTCAGTATTATTTACATTATTTGCAGTATCATTGCAATAAAATCTTGCAGTATAACTTGCGTCTGCAACTGAAGTTTGCGTGAAATTATAAGAGTTTGAAGTTCCTGCTCTTGAAAGAGTCTGGTTTGTTGCTCCGCTGTTTAATGTGTACCAGCATGAATCTACAAAAGTAGTAAAATCTATTGCAGTTGCATTAAATAAAATTGTAGAAACAGAATAAGTCGTCGCTATTGGGGAATTTATAGTTAAATTAGGAGCAACAGTATCCAAATAAATCGTTCTTGTTTCAGTATAATTTTTATTATTTGCAGAATCATTTACTGTCGCATTCAAATAATATTTTCCGTTTTCTAAATCTGAAAAATTAATATAAAGCGGTGAAGTTGTTCCGGCAGTTGAATTAATTAAATTTTGTGTTGAGTTAAATAAAGAAATATTTATTGTATTAAGATTTGTTTCTGTTACAGACACATTTGCTTGTATGAAATTTTGTGAAAGATTTGAAGAGTTTGTTGTTGGATTTGCAAATACTGGAACAGGGAGAGTTGTATCAATAGTAAAAGTTATTCTAAACCAATCTTGATTATTAGCAGTATCATTAACCCAGATTGTTAAATTATGCTGTCCTTCTGCCCACTGAACTGTTGTTATATTATTACAATCTGCAAGAGTTGTATTTGTTGTGTAAGTGTCATTTGAATACCAACAAGTACTCAATCCTGCAGTAGCATCGCTTCTTGTATAATTAATACTTAAATTAGTGATTGAACTAAAAGAATTATTTGTTGGAAAAGTTATATTTAAAAGAGGATTGATAGTATCTAAAATTATCTCTCTTGTTTCTGTTTGATTTGTATTTCCTGCTGTGTCGCTGATTGTTGCATTTAAATAATATTTTCCGTTTTCCAAATCTGAAAAATTAATATAAACCGGCGAGGTTGTGCCCGTTGTTGAATTAATTATATTCTGGGTTGAATTATACAAAGTTATGTTTGTGATATTAATATTTGCTTCAGTGAAAGTTACATTCGCTAAAATATCCTCCTGAGAAAGATTACTCGCATTTGTCGTCGGATTTGCAAAAACTATTGAGGGATTTGTTGTATCTAATTCAATGCTTCTTAATAAAGTAGAATTATAATTTTCTGCATCATCTATAACATCAACAAAATAATTATAATCATTTTCACTCAAACCTGTCCAGTTTATTGAAGGTGTTGTTGTTGAATAAGTTGTGTGATTTACCAAACCTCTGTTATATAATTCTGAAACTTCTGTCGCTGATAAAGCGCTGTTAAAAATCATTGGTTCGTCTATTGAGCCATTAAAAAATAATCTCTCGCCAGAACTATCAAAAAAGTCTCCTATTCTTCCACTATTTGCTGATGTTAAACCATTAAACCAAACAGTTATATCATTTGGTGAATAAGATGTTTGTGCTGGCACAACACCATTTACATATAAAATAGGCGAAACTGCATCTTGAACTATTGCAATATGTGTCCAAGTATTGTCTGAAAATGGGGAAGCATCAGTATCTATTCCCCATTTAATTTCATTTGCAACGTTCATTTCGACACGCAGGATTCCACTATTAGGTAAAATTGGTATATAAAAAAAAGTATCTTGTACTGCTGAATTTGTAAAAGAAATAATTGTGTCGTGATTCGGAGGGGTAGCATCAACAGGTTTAACCCAAGCACTCAAAGTTCCTTTTGTTGTTGTAGATAAATCTCCAACTGCTGTATCAATATTAATTCTGTCATTCACGCCGTCAAAACTAAATCCACTATCCAACTTTCCCCCCGTCGTCCAATTTACTCCCCCAACTCTTGTTCCGTCATTTTTATTTCCAGAAATATCTCTTACAGAAGTTGTATTTCTATCAAAATTCCAATATCCGACTAACTTTGAAACATTTAAAGTTTCATTATATAAATAATAAGTCATATTTTCAAAGTTTGTTTCTGTAACTGAAACATTCACATAAATTGAATTTGAATTAATTGTTGAATTATCTGCAGGAGTTTGAGAGTTGTAGGAAATTGTCGGGAAAGTTGTATCTAATTCAATGCTTCTTAATAAAGTAGAATTATAATTTTCTGCGTCGTCTATAACATCAACAAAATAATTATAATCATTCTCAGCTAAACCTGTCCAATTTATTGACGGCGTTGTTGTTGAATAAGTTGTGTGATTTACCAAACCTCTGTTATATAATTCTGAAACTTCTGTCGCTGATAAAGCGCTGTTAAAAATCATTGGTTCATCTATTGAGCCGTTAAAGAACTGAATATTTCCAGTGCTCCAAGCAATATCGCCAATAGAAGTATAATTTAATCCGCTCATTGCAGATTGAACTCCCGTATTTGTGTTTTGTGAAACACCATTTACATAGATTGTTCTTGAGGAATCACTTGCAAAAACCCCAACTATATGATACCAAGTATTAGTTGTCAAAGTAGTTGTGCCTGTTGCTACTGCACCATCTGTATCATAATGTTGTGCACTGGCTTTATTAGCTGTATCAACAAATATGGATAATGCACTGTTACCTGCAGATTTTGGATTTATTGTAACTATTCTTTGATTTACACCTAAACTCTTTAGATTTATCCAAGCACTAAAAGTTGCAGGGGTCCCGCTGATTACTGCATTATTTCTCTCAATAAAATCATCCACACCATCAAAACTAAATCCACTGTCTAATTTTCCCCCCGTCGTCCAATTAACTCCCCCGTTTCTTGTTCCGTCATTTTTGTTTCCCGACAAATCCCGAACACTTGTAGTATTTCTATCAAAATTCCAATATCCGACTAACTTTGAAACATTTAAAGTTTCATTATATAAATAATAAGTCATATTTTCAAAGTTTGTATCTGAAACTGAAACATTCACATAAATTGAATTTGAATTAATTGTTGAATTATCTGTTGGTGTTTGGGCATTGTAGGAAATTGTCGGATTGGTTGTATCAACAGTATACTGCCTATCTGGTGAAGTCCAGTTAAGATTTCCTGCATCATCAATTGCATAAACTGAATAATTATATTTTGCATTTGACAAAGATGTGAAATTATTTTGTAAAATATTATTTACTGCACTTGTGTCATATAATGCTTTTATTTCATTTGCTGAAAGAGCTCTGTCAAAAATTAAGACTTCGTCAATATTTCCGTTAAAAGGAAGTCCTCCATCTCCTTCTGTTGCATCCCAAAACCTTGTCCCTATTCTTCCATTATTCATTACCAAATTATTAAACCAAATAGTTTTATCAGTTGAAATTGAAAAAGTTTGTGCTGGAGCAACACCATTAACATACAAAACTGGCGAAACCCCGTCTTGAACTAATGCAATCTGGGTCCAGGTATTATCAGAAAAAGGAGCAACGTCGGTAGCCACTTGCCACAATGCTGCCCCATTATTTATAGCATTTATCCGAAAATTTCCAGTCGTTATATCTATCATAAGATGTATCATATCTGTCTGATCACCATTAGCAAATGCAATAATTTCATCTTGAGCCGTAGGCGTTGCATCAACAGGTTTAACCCAAGCACTCCAAGTTCCTTTAGTTGTTGCAGCCAAATCACCAACTGCTGTATTAATATTTATTAAATCATTCACACCATCAAAAGTAAAAGAATCCCCGCGTTTTCCTGAAATGTTTGCTACTGCTCCTGAAATTGTTCCAAAGTTGCTGTATGTTGAATTATCAAAAACATCTGTTGAGTTTCTGAAATCCATTGCCCAATATCCTTTAACTGATTTGTTCCAGTCAAACCATGCTGAAGTATTACTGGCGTCGGTAATTGTTGCATTCAAATATGAAGAATTACTTGACGAAAATGTTTTGTCTGCGGGTGTTGGCGAGTTCCAGGTAAAAGTTGGATTTGTTGTATCTAAAGTTATTGTCCTTGTTTCAGTTGAATTTTCATTTCCTGCCGTATCTATAGCAGTTGAGAAATAAGTATATTGCCCGTTGCCTAAACCAGTTGTTGAATTATGCTTTGTCTGATTAACATAAAGAAGCCAATCTGTATTATTTAACTTTTGCAAATTTGACATATACAATTGTGTAACCTCGTTTGCAGATAAAGCTCTGTCAAAAATACGGACTTCATCTATTGAGCCGTTGAAAAAATTACCAAGGGAATTATAACTTCCAATAAAAACATTATTTGCGGGTCCATCAATAGGTCCTGTTGTTGCACTTCCTGTTACCGCTTCTGCTCCTCCATCAATATAAAGCAAAACATTTGTTCCATTAAAAACACCAACAACTTGATGCCATTTCCCATCATTATAAGTATTTGTTGAAGTTGCAGTTTTAGACACCTCAGAAACTCTAATTCCAAATATAATCTTATTAGCAGTCACATAGTCTACACCCAGCAAATAACTTTGGTCGCTCCCCCATCTTGCTACAATGGGTGCATTAAGTTGAGATGCTGAAAGTTTAATCCAAGACGCAACTGTTATTTTGCCAGTTATATTAAGACTTGAAGGGTCGCTAACATTAATAAAATCATTCACGCCGTCAAAAGTATAACCTCCGCCATAAAATCCTCCTGTGCTATTAAAAAATGCCCCATTAGGTGTTCCGTGATTTTCATATTTTGAAACATCCACAACACGAGTTCCGTTTTCTCCAATTGCTGAAAAATTATTCAAACCCAAATGCAAAACTGTTGAATCATTGAAAATCGTGAAATTAGTTCCGTTCCAATTAAATTTTGCCGTATTTAAATTTAATTCAGTTATAGAAGTATTTATGATGATTGAATTATTGTCTGAGCTGATAGTTCCATTTGCAGGCGTCGGGGATTTGAAAGAGATTTGCGGGAAAATTGCATCTCTATTATCCAAACTCAAATTCCCAATTACCAACGGAGTGTAAAAATTATTTGTTCCTGCAAGAAATTGAATTGTCACATTTGCAGAATTTAAATCTCCTGTTGCATTGTAATCCTGAATAAAACAATTGCTGTCAAATGCAACAAAAGCCCCGTCATTGACACTTGCTTTCAAAGAGCTTCCCATGTTTTGCTGACAACCCTGCAAAGTTATATTTATTGTATCATTTCCTGCAAAATTCACACCCGTCCAATTCATTGTTCCTGTTGGAAAAAATCTATTTGTTTGGTTGTTGTAAATCGCTAAAACTTCGTCAGCGGTTAAAGCAGTATTCCAAACCATAAATTCATCTAATTCTCCTGCAAATTCATACCCCGCATATTGAGCCATGCCAAGTATAAAGAATTTAGGTTGAGTGTTTGGAGTTCCTACAGTAAGTTCAGTTCTGACTAATTTAACTCCATCTAAATATAATTCAGAATTATTAATTGTGCTTCCATTATAAGTTAAAACAACATTATGCCAATTTCCATTTAGAACGTTAGAAGTTGGCCATTGAATCATTCCCGCTCCTTGAATTTTAAGCAATATAGTTGAACCGCTGTTTATAAATAATGTAAATTCCTCAGTATTTGCATTTCTATTTCCATAAGCCCAAAATGCTCCAAAAGTATCTGTTGTTTTTACCCATACAGACAGTGTTCTTGGAGATGAACCATAAACTCCTGCGCCATTAGGAAGAGTAAGATTACTGGCATCAGAACCTCTAAAAGTATAACAATTTCCATAAATACATCCAGTATTGTTAAAAGTTACTCCAGTCATTTTAACTCCATCATTATTCTTGTCTGTATAATCATAAGTTATTCCATCAGAATTATTATTAACATCAAAAGGATAATATGCAATTATTGATGAATTTGAGACGTTTAAGTGCGTGAAGTTGTTTTCATAAGTTGTGTTTGTATTTACTGAATTGGCATTTCCGAGAATAATCGGGTCAACAATATAATCAAACCAAACACTTCCTCCAGGCTCACCAGAGTCATCCCTTGGGGAAAAAACTTTCAAATCAAAAGTGTTCTGGCTTCCATTTAGATTTGTCAGATAAATTTTATATTCCTTGTCTTCGCTGATTTTTTCAAAAGTTGCAATTGTATCATTCTTATCTTTCTCATAAACTTCAACTCTAGGATAAGTTAAATTAGGCCCATGAGGGTCATCCCTTAGGGAATAGTTAACGAGCCAATCATAACCCGCGCTGTTTAATTCGTTTTCTAATTGCGCAATCTCTTCCTGCGGAGTTAATGCGCTTGCTAAAAATATAAATAAGAAAATAGAAATTAATATTATTCCAAATATTGTTAAATTTTTTATTTTATTTTTCATTTTTTAAAATTTCCCAAGAACCGCCTTTGTCAGGACCTATCCTTTTTATTTTGCCTTCTTGTTTTAATTTTTCTATATTCCATTCTATCCCTCTTCTTGACAACCCCGTTTTTTCAGCTAATTCTTCCTGCGTTATTTTTTGATTTTTATGAATTATATCTAATATTTTCTCCACAGTTTTCTCCACAGTTTTCTCCACAGTTTTCTCCTGGCTAATTTTTGACCTCTCAAAAATAATTCTAAAAAATTCATTGCTCTCAAAACTAACTTTTAATTTTCTTTCTTTGATTAATTTTTTTATTCTTCCTATTCCAGAACCGATTTTCTCAATTAAATTTATTCTATGAAATAAATCAAATAAAATCGGATTTCTTGATAAACTTATTTTTCCCAAATCTTTTTTATCAAAAAGCAGTTTGCCTTTATTATAAATTTCAATTCTATCATCAAAAATTTCAACAAAAATTCCAGCCCCGCTTTCAAAATAATCTCTATGAGCCAGTGCGTTTAACAAAGCTTCCTTTAATGCTTCTTCTGGAACCTCTAAAATTTCCTGCCTTGGTCCTCCTCCCTTAATAATATATTCTAATTTTAAATGCTGTTTTAAAAATTTAAGAGAATTTTCATAATTGCTGATTAAATCTTCATTAAAATCCTTCCTGTCTATTACGTTCACTCTTTCTTTGCCTTTATACAAAACACAAGTTGTAAAATTCTGCCTGATGAATTTAGGGATGTTTTTTCCAAAAAATAAAATTCCAGCATTGTTCAATTGAATATTTTTACCTGATTTAACAGCAACAGATAAATTTATTAGAACATTTTTAGAATTATTCATCTTTGAAATGTTGCTTTTCTTCAAAAAAGAGTTAAATTTGTTTTTATCAAAATCTTTAGGAAATTTAAAATTTTCATTTATTTGTTCATCAAATTTAATTTTTCCAAGATTTACTGCAAAATATAAAATCTCATTTCTTGTTAATTTCTGGGAATTTGGACCCTGCCTCAAATAAAATCCTGAAGAACATTTGTAAGGCTTGTCTTTTCCTTCAAAAACATTTATTATCAAAAGATTTTCAAATTCTTCAAAATTAATTTTAATTTGAGGTTCGCAATTCCTCGCAATATCTTGAATTTGAGATTTTAATTTATTGTTAACATCAATGCCTTTTATTTCTTTCTTATCGCTGATTCCTAAAAATATTTTCCCGCCTTCAGAATTTGCAAAGGCAACAAGTTCTTTAGATAGGTTTTTTGAGTCAAAACTCTCTTTAAACTCTATTTTCAATCCTTCTCCTTCTTCCAAAATAAAATTAATTTCTTTTTTATCCATTTTCACCTCTTAAGGAATCAAGCCTCATTTTCTTTTCATAAATCTCGCAAGGAACATCTATTTCATTTATTTTTATGGAGCCATTGCAGCCCGCCTTTGCATAAATTGTAATATCATTTTCATTTGTCAGATTTTTTTCAAAAGTTACTCTGATGTAATGTTTTGCAGGAATTTCGTTTGTAAAATTGCCATCTCTTTCTTTTACCTGCTCATAAACATCTTCAATAAAAGTTTTATTTTCGTCAAGATGTTCTGCTTTTGAAATTAAAATAAGTTCATAAGTCTGATTTGACAAATGCGGAACAATCCATTCAATATAAGAAACTTTTTCTTTGCTTTCTGTTCTTATTTTTTTAATTTGATAATCTAATTTCTCTTGGATTTCTTCTCCATAAATTATATTCCTGTATGGTTTATCCAAAGATTTATTTTCCATAATTTCATTTTCTTCTTTTTTCAAAACTTTATTTTCAATTTCATTCAAAACATCATCATCTAAATCATTTTCATTTTCTACAATTTTATTGTCTTCGGTATAAGCAATAAAATCCACTAAAACTCTTACCTCACCAGAGGATACACCGTCGGGTGTAGAACCATTTATTTTATGATAAAGTTTAATTTCTTCTAAATTAATATTCTCGGGAAGAGCCGTATATGCTAAAATGTTTTCATAATTAACTTCAGAAGAAATTACAATCTCTTTTCCATTAGAAATATTTTTTTCTGTAATTTCAGGTCCGGGAGTAAAATATTCAATTTCATAATCACTATTTGCATTTTCGCTGATATTAATTTCAATTTCTTCCTGCCTTTCAATAATCTCTACTGCTCTTCCTGTAATAAAAGCAAATAATCTATTAAAAAAACCAGGATTTTCTTTTTCATAACTTAAAATCAAACTTCCGGTTATTGAATTATTCAAATCCGCAGCAATTGTATTCTCCAATTTATAAATCGAAATATTTTCTGCCTCTTTTGGAAGCAGAACATTTGTTTCCCGACTATCTGCTTTTATTTTTTTTGTCCATTTTACCGGCTTTCCTGCAATTGCTGTATGCTGAATTATCTCTTCTGTAAGATTTTCAAAAATCACACTGCTCCCGGTAATATTTGTTTCATTGCTTTCAAATTTAACATTTTTAACTATAGAAGCAAATTCAGTGTCGTTGTAAATTAATTTAATTTCAAATTCATTTTGTCCTGTAAGAATATTTAATTCAGACAAATTTATCAAATATTCCGCCCTCTCGCCTGAATAATCCGTTGTTATAGTCGCTGTATTGTTTATTATTTCCAAATTTACTTTTTCATTTGAATTTTTTATTTCAGCTGTCTGACCCTGTTCAAGCGCATAAACAATTGGCTTGTCTTTAGAAACTCTTCCTGAAACTTCATTAACATTTTCAAGAGCAGTTTTTCCTGTAATTGTCAAAAATATTTTATTAAAAAAATTCAAAATTATTTGCCCTGTTGCCGGAGTTGTCTCTTCTATTTCTTCTATTGGTGTTTGAGGCTCACCAGTGTCATCCCTTGGGGATTCTTCAGTTTCAGGAATTTCAGAAGTTGTTATTTCTGCAGGAATTTCTTCTTTAGTTTCATTAGATTCTATTGTTTCTGTTTCTTCTTCAGCTTCATTAGATTCTGTTGTTTCATTTTCTAAAATTCCCTTAGAAATTTCTTTATCCTTCTCTTTCTCAGACAAAATATTCAAAACAAAAAAAACTTCCGGATTTCCTGAACCATAGCCCTCTCCTTTCCCGGAAATTTCTGTTCCAGAAACATAAAATTCTCCCGGTTTTGGAATTTCTTTTATTAAATTTCTTAAAATAAATTCTTCATTGTTAATTAAAACTTTTGTATCTGCAGGAATAAATTCATTTGGCTCTAAATTCAGCTTTAGTTCGCCAAAAAGAGCTTCCTGAGAAACATAAGAATTATCAACAGAAAGAATTACCTTACCGGTTAAAACGGGCTTAAGAATAAAGAAACCTGCAATTAAAATTAAAAAGAGTATCGGCAAAATTAAGAAATTTTTATTAATCTTTTTATAGCCAATTGAAAACTTTTTTTTGGGAAAATCGTTTGGGTTTTTAACATATTGAGTAATTACCTTACCGCCTTTTTTTATACTTCTATAATAATACGGACCAAATAACTTACCCCCTCTTTTAATATACTTTTTATACACCATACCACCCCTTTTATTTCTAAAAAATTTAGGTAGGGTAACCTTTTAAATATTGCTTTAAACAAGAATATATCTCCTTTTAAAAATACTTGCTCGTTTCACTCGCAGAAATTAAGAAGATTATCCTAACAGCAAAGATTGAGAATGAGGTTAATACTTTAATTAAATTGTTTAAAGTAAAATTATAAATAAATCCAAATGAAGTGAGCAATTTATTCTTTTTTCTTCTTAGAAATCCAACGAACTTTTCTTCTTTTCATATGCATATTTTTTCTGCATTTTGAGGAACATAAATGCTTTATTGTTCCGTCAGCTAAAATAAAAGTCAAACCCCTATGAATATCATATTCTTTTTTGCAATAAAAACAGATTGGCATTTTATATTTTAGCTCCAACTTTAATTAAATAATTATCTTTTCTTCTTCCTATTCCAAGAATTTTATAATCAAAAGAAGGTTGTAAATTATCCATTACTTCTTTTACAAGAAATTTATCTTTTCCCATCACATTAACATAAACATTTTCCGGATCATTGCAAAAAAACTTTCCTAATTCAGATTCTAATTTAGAAAAATTAATTTTTCCATTTTCTATTGTTGGAATTTCTAAATCAATTATCATGTATAAGCCCCCTTTGTTACTTTTGGTTTGATTCTACGAGCCTCAATTTCTGTTTCTCTAAGCATTAAAACATCTCCAACTCTCACAGGCCCTTTTAAATTTCTCCTCATTGACCGTCCCTGATCCTTGCCTTCCTGAACAAGACACTTAACTTGTGTAACTTCTCCTCTAAAACCAGTCCTTCCTAAAATCTCTTCTACAAGAGCCGGCACAGCTTCTCCTAAAACAATTCTCTCGCTTCCTTTTGAAGATTGCTGCTGCTGTTTATCTTCTTTTTGTTTTTGTTGTTTTGAACTTCCGCCCATTTTATAAAATTATTAACAACTCCTTTGTTATTTTCCTATTAAAAATTTTTGTATTTGATAATTTGTTTTTCATTTGGTTAAATTATATTTTTATCTTAAAAAAATTTATTTTTTCAGAGCAACAATTTCTTTTTCAGCGTCGCCGGATTCAATAACAACAAGAGAAGATGCTGAAACAGGCAAACCTGCTGCAATTCCTAATTTTTGCTTGCTATCAACTTCTTTGCATAAAATCTTTTTTTCTTTGCACAAAACTGGCAGATGCTGAACAATTTCTTTTGGCTCAACATCAGAAGCATAAACAACTAATTTTGCAGTTCCTCTTTCAATAGCTTTGGTAACTTCATTAGTTCCTTTTTCTATTTTTCCGGTCTTTCTTGCCTTTTCAATAATTTGATATATGTCAGTCATTTAAATTTTTTCCTGAAATTTGAATGAATACAAAAATTTCCTGTTTTTGCTTTCATTTTGGTTTTATTTCTATTTAGTTATAAGAACAATTAAAAATTCCTCGCGAATTTTTAATCGCTCATTGGATATTTAGTAAAGAAAAAGTTGCTTTATAAATCTTTATTCATTTTATTTCCTGTTAAATGAATAATGAAAACTTCCTGTTTTCTTTATTTATTTTAAAAAATATCTAAAAAGAATCTAACGCTGAGGAGCTAACTGAGTATGTTGATATTGGTTATGATGAACTGCTCTGTTTTGAGGAGGAGCAGGCAGACTTCTTGGAGGAGGAGTTTGTTGATGGTGTGCTGGAGGCTCTGAAAATTCTTCTTCAGATTTTCCTCTTTTCATAAAATGCAAAATAAGAAAAATAATTAAAATAAGTCCGACAATTCCAAGGATAATAAAAAGAACAGATTTTGTATTAGATTCCCGACTTTCACTTGTGCCTGTCTCAAATTCGTCTCCTTCTGTCTCTCCAATCAAAACACAACTTTTAATTTCTAAGGGTCTTGAAAGATTTGTCCCGCAATTATTTAAATCATTGCAAGTTTTTGTTCCGCACTGATTAACAGCGTCAGACCATTCGGTGCAATTCCAATTTTCAAAACATCCTGTTCCGTCGCTGACTAATCCGGTAATTGATAACATCTCTTTAACTGCAGAATGATTTAAAGGCCAAACAATAAATGTAAGATTATCCTCTGAAATATCACAATTATAAATTGAATTAGTCGGAGAAGGCTCACCAGAGTCATCCCTTGGGGAGGGACATATCAATAAAACTTCGTTGCTTGCAGAACAATTAGAACTAAATTCACTGACTGAAACAACTCCGGAAACATCTTTTATGCAAACTGCTCCTGAACTTGAATTTAATTTATCAACATAAACTATTTTATTGGAGATATTTTGAGTTGAATTAAACAAAACATAACCAAAGTTATTTGTTGGAGAAGAGGTTTTAATTTCAATGTCACAAAAATCAAGTTTTTCTGAAGCTGAAAAATTCCAGTCAAATTCAACTCCCTGATAACCTTCTGCTACCTGCACTATTTGCGAACCCGCGCCTGAATAATTTATTGAATTATCAAAAGGCAAAAATTCCATTCCTTCTCCTATTGAAACGTCAGCAGTTGTTGAAATGCAGGAAGGTTTTGAAATTACCCCGTTTCCGTCGCAGTCATAAGGCGCAGTATAATCAGAAGCGCCACAGGCGCTTGCGTCTTCAAAAACTGCGATTTCGTTTGCACAGCTGGATTTTACATAAGTAGGGTTGCAGGAGCATGCTCCTTGAGAGCACGAATATGCAGCGCCTAATAATTTACAATTATAAGGTTGAGAAATAACTGCATTATTTACAGAGCAGGAACTTTCATTTAAATGAGTATTATTAATGCAATAATCTTGTTTTGGAGAATTTAAAAAAGTTAAATTATATGCGCTTCCTGCAATAGTGTAATTTATTCCAGCGTCGGTATCTGTGCAAGCAGTAATAGGACAAACCAAATCAACCCCGTTACAATCCTCATCAATATTATTTCCGCAGATTTCTGTTGCAGGACCTACATAAGCACCTCCGCAAGCACTCCATTGCCCACTTGAGCAAGTTTGAACTCCTTTATTACACTCTCCAGCATCAGTAGTCCCGCAGATTTGGGTAGCGCCATTCACGCAACCAACTTGCACACACGAAGAAGAAGAAGAAGAACTACAATCAGAATCAGCGCAATCTATTTTTCCATCAGCATCGTTGTCGAAAACATCATTACAAGTTGTCTCAGTTCCATATTGACAAGTTTTTCCTCCTGTACTAAGTTTTAAATTGCAATTAGAATCCGCGCAATCTTTTCCAAAATCACAATCATTATCTAAATTGTCCGAACAAAGAGCAGTGGTATTCTCTGGAGCTCCAGGATAGATTAGCTTATTGAGGTCATTGCAATCTACAACTCTCCCACACGCGTCACCAATAGTAGAGTTATAACCATCTCCGTCGCTGTCAAGGCAAAGAGGAAGAGGTCCCTGTTGAGGTTGGTCCAATGCTTTCCCAGTAATTTTTCCAAAAATATTTTTTATCCATTCGCTAAAAGAAACTTTTCCGTTTTTATCTAAATCATTTTCAGAATTATAATGCGCAGAAACAAATGCAACAGACATTAATAAAAATAATCCAAAGATTATCGCCAATTTTTTCATAATTTAATAATAAAAATGAGATATTTAAATATTATTGTTATTATTTATTTCCAAAAAACTTCCACGTCGTCGGTTCTTAGGATTTTTTATTCTTGAAAAAATCCATCACAATAGAAGTTCATTTCCAATTAATTTGAACTTCGTCAGTTCTTTGCCTCGGTAAAATATCAACTTCATCTAAATTTTTATGAGAAAATTTAATTCCTTTCTTGAACATAATTTCTCCTAAGAAGCCAATCATTGCGTCAAAAAGCAACATTTAAATAGATTAATAGACTATTTATGCTATGATTGCTTATTCAGAAATTAAGATAAATAAAGACACGGCTTACTTAATTGAAGCACTCAAAGTAAAAGGATATTGGTCATCAAAAAATTTTACTTTAACAATTCAGAATAAAGACCTTCCTTTACTAAACCATATTGAAGAACTAGCAAATAATTTAGGTATGAAAGTTGGAAAAAGAATATTACTTAAAATAAGACTGAACAATAATACAAAAAAAGAAGAGGTGAAATTGATTGAGAAAAATAAAGAGTTAAATTTTCACATAGAAAAAAGCCCTTTTGATGAAAATAAAGTAAAAGCTGTTACAAGCCTCCCTTATAAGAAAAATCATAAAATATCAATCAACTATAATAATAGAATATATCTTATTAATATAAAATACCTAAAAGATAAAATAATATGTGAAGGAAATTTAGAATGTTGGGCATATGGCGATTTAAGGTTTCCAACTAAAAAATTATTAGAATTTCTGGATAAATATGCTAATAAAAAGAAATTAGAAATAGGAGAATATATGCTTCCTAAAAACACCGAGTTAATAGCTTCAGCATTTAGCGCGTTAATAGATTGTGAAGGTTCAATTAATCATTATCAATTATACAGGAAATTAAGAGTAAGAATGAGAAACAAAAAATATTTAGAGCAGTGGGCAGAATTATTAAATAAAATAGACATTGGATGTAAATTTAGAAAAAATAATGATAAAGAATATGAAATAAATATTTCTGGATGGGAAGATTTTAATAAATTATCTGAAATAGGGATAAAGTTCTATAATTCAAAAAAAGAGAAATCTTGGAAAGAGATTATGGGTAGTTTTAAAAGAAATCAGATTTCAAGAAACAGCTATAAAGAATTTTATGTAAAAGAATTAAAAAAATTGAATAAAAAAGTAACCTCGGAGGAATTTGCTAATCATCTTAAAAAAAGCAAAAGAGTAGTTAATCATTATTTATCAAAACTCAAAAAAGAAGGATTAATCCAATTCGATAAAACACATTGGCCTCACTTATATTTTATTTCTACATCGTCAGTTCGTTGACGTGGGGCTATGTCTACTTTATCAATATCTTTAGCTAGAATAAAATCTCTATTTTTAAATAAAATTTCACCCAAATATGCGATCATACTGCCGTTATCAGTTAATAAATCATTTGATGGAACAAAAAATTTAGCCCCTCTTTCATCGCACATTATTTTGCACATTTCTTGTAATCTTGAATTGCATGCAACACCTCCTCCTAAAAGCAATTCATTTTTTCCGGTGTGCGCCAAAGCTCTTTCTGCAGTTTCAACCAGCATTGCAAAAACAACTTCCTGCATTGAATATGCTAAATCAGATAATTTATAATTAGGCTCACCAGAAGGCTCATCAGAGTCATCCCTTGGGGACCCAGATTCCAATTTTTGTTTTAAATTAGTTAAAATTCCTGAAAAAGCGCAATCCATTCCTTTGATTGTGTAAGGCAATTCAATTAAAGTTTTTCCTGTTAAAGATAATTTTTCTATTGCTGGTCCTCCGGGAAAACCAATTCCTGCGTAGCGCGCAAAAGTGTCAATAAAATTACCGACGCCAATGTCCAAAGTTTCTCCAAAAACCCTATATTTTCCAGAAGCATAAGCAATCACTTGAGTATTTGCTCCGGAAGCATAAAGCATGACCGGATCTCTCGCACCAGTTATTTGACCAATTTCAAGATGAGCAACACAATGATTCACGGGAATAATTGGTTTTTTTAATTTTAATGAAATCTCTTTTGCAAATTTTATTCCTTCAAGCAGACAAGGAGCCAATCCAGGACCCTGAGAAAAAGCAATTGCATCAATTTTCTCCTCGCTGATTCCTGCTTTTTCTAAAGATTCAAAATAAATTCTTTCTTTATTTTCCCGATGATGCTTAGCAACTTCCAGGGGAATCAGCCCGCCTTTTTCAGTTGTAAAACTGCTTTTAATATTTGAAAGAATTTTTCCATTTTTTACAATTCCAATTCCAAAAGTGTGCGCTGTTGATTCAATTCCTAAAATAATTGACATGAAACAAAAAGAAAAAAGAAATATATAAAATTAACTAAAAAATAAAAAAATAAAATTAATTAAAAAATAAAAGATAAAAATGTTTTTGAATTTATTTCCTCTTTTTCTTTTTTCCGCCTCTAGCCATTTTAGCTTCACATACATTTCCTTTTCCATCTACATAGTAAAGAAACCCTGGCTTTCTCTTAACAATATTTTTAGCAATTATACTTCCCATCTTTTTTTACCTCCTTTTGCATGAATAAGTATGCCCTCATTTCTTTTTAAACTTTTCTACCGACGAGAGTTTAAAATTTTTTTAATTATCTCCTCGTAATTACTATTAAATGGGATTTCTAATGCTTTTTTATAAAGTTTTCTCGACGGAATATTAAATGTAAATGGGATTGCTTTTCTAAAATCAAGAACATTATTACTGCTATCTAACCAGATTATTATGAAAGGAAAAAATACAAACAAAGAAGTATAGCTCATTTTTGTTGGTTTTTCAAATTCAAATAAAAGTGCTTTGGCTTTTTCTCTGGATGAAAACATCAAGCCAATTACTTTTTGAAACCATGAAAGTTTTTTAACATTTGAAATTTTAATTTTTCTTGTGACCTTTAGGTTATTATTTTTAAAATTAATATAAAAGTTCATACTCCAAACCACCTCTTCATTTTTTCCTTGTCTGCTTTTTTCGCTTTGTAAGTTTCGTAATGAAGGGCAACATTTTTTTCGCAAACAAAATCATGCTGCCTGAATCCTCCGCCAAAAGTTTTAGGAATGTGCATTAATTCATGAATAATTGTTTTTATTTTATCTTCTTCAGATAATTTTTCAAATCTTGGACACAAAAATTCTAAAGCATAAACAGCGTCAATCCCAATTGCTTTTTGCATTAATTTTCCGAGAGCGTGGCATCTTGCAATAGTTCCTCTTGAAGAAGTTCCAAAACTCCTAAAACATTTAACTCTGTCCAATTTTACATGCGGAAACAAACTTACACAAAGTTCTTCAACAATTATTTGAATGTCCGGCGCAGGTTCGTATTTCATTTTATTTTTTTCCTGAAATTTGGATGAATGAAAATTTCCTATTTGCTTTCATTCCAAAATTTCAATAATTTTATTTCTTGATGTAAAACCGCTTTTTATTTTTACGGGTTTTCCAAAATATTTTTTCAATATTTTACATAGCTCAATATTCGCCTGGTTATCAATTGGTTTTTCTTTAATCCAAACTTCATAATTATTCTCTAATATTTTCTCTATTTTTTCCTGTGATGAATTTGGATGAAGTTTTATTTTTATTTTCATATTAATCACAGATATTTTTTCTATGTCCAATTTTCCAGATAGTTATTAAGTCATTTTCCAAAGAAAAGAGAACTCTATAATCCCCAACTCTTAATCTAAATTTATTTTCTCCTTGAATTCGTTTTATGTCTTTTGATTGAAATCCTTGTTTTAGCTCATTAATCTTTTTATAGATTCTAGAAGAAATTTGATTTTCTAATTTGTATAATTCTTTTTGAGCTTTTTCTTCCCATTTTATTTCAAACATTATAATCCTAATTTTCTCCCAACTTCTTCATGAGAAATAAACTTTGGATTTTTCTCTCTTTCTCTTAATTCTCTTTTTGTCTTTTCGTTCAATTCCAGATTATCTTCTATGAGAACCTCTATAACATTGTTGTATGTTTCTCGTTCAAAAATCTTCATTTTATCCAAATATTTTTTTACTTCATTAGATACTTTTATTGTGGTTTCCATAGTATATCGTAGTATACCTTAGTATATTTAAATCTTTTCATTTTAATTTTTCTAAAAAGAATTTTAGTTATCCCTTTTTAATGGACTGTTGTAAACACAATTCAAGTATTTGTAATCCGCTTCAGTTGGATTACCATTTGGAGGCCTGGGCTCAACTTCGGTGACTATGCTGGGCTTGTAGTTGATATGCCCTCCACTAGTAACTGTGTGCGCTAGTTCATGGTAAACATTAAACTTGTCAAAATTATCTAGAGGATTCCAAACAGATTCAGCAAAAAATATGTCACCATCTTCATTATCAATGGCATGCGCAGAACCGCCCATATCAACAACAAAATCATGCATCATCTTTTCTGCAAAATAAATTATTATTTTTCCATCCCTATTTTTCATTTCATATAATTCTTGCGGTATTCTATCAAGAACAGTAATGTTTTCGGAAGAATACAAACCGCCAGTCATTTTATTAAACACGTCGCTTTTTAAAGCAGTAACAACAGTATTAACTTGTTCATCGGTGCCGTTTTCTTTTGCCACAATAATTTCAGGTTGTCTGGTCCACTTTCTCATCCAATTTTCATATTTACCGTTTTCCTTCTCCCACACCACAGTAGACAGGTCTTTGTAGACATCATCAGGAATTAGATAAAATGCACTGTCAACCATCCTTGAAGGTTTCTCTTTGTAATTGTGATAACCATTCGCAGTTATCAATAGCTCTGGGTCACCTCTAACTTTTATTGAGAAATAACCATCGTCTAAAGTAGAAACAGAAATACCAGCATAACGAATTTTAGCAGAGGGGATGGAAACATTTTCACCAACCTTAAAGATGCAATCTCTAACATAACCGCTAACAACTCGTTCTATATCTACAATTCTTTCTTCTTGTTTAATGTAACCAATAATAAAAATAATTATAAAAATCAAAACTAATAACGAAATTACAAATAATATCACAAAAAATAATTTTTTCATCATCTGTCCTCAAGTTTTTTGTATTTTCTCCCCAACGCTCTATAAATTTCTTTTTCAGTTTTGCCGGCAATTCTTTTTTTTCCTTTAAACAAACCATGCTGTGTTAAATGAAGCCCTTTTTTCTTTGCAATAACTCTTAATCCAATTGCAGAACCTTTTGACGACGAATAAGCCAGCAATTCCGCTCCCCATTCTTTTTCATTAGTGTAATAAAGTTCTATCTGAATTCCCTTAACTCGTCCACGTTTGGGCGAGCGACTTCGTGGTAGAGAGTAAATTTTTTTATCAATAGCTCGTGCGAGGTCGGGAGCAGAGTTTGTCAAAAAATTTCCTGTTTTTTGTTCGTATTTAACTTTCCATGTTGACTCATGCTCTCCTCCCTGCAAAAATTTTCCCCGCGTCTTCATAAAATCTTCAAGCTTCTTTCTGTCTTTTGGGATTAAAACAATATCAATATCAACATGTTTTTTTTCATGTCTTCCAATGCTTCCAACAATTTTAATTTTTTTGCAAAAAGGCTTTAACTCAGAAATAATTTTTCTCGCTAATTTTTCAACTTCCTCGTTGTTTTTCATTTTAATTAAATCCAAATAATCTCTCATAATCTTTATGATTCATCCAATCAAGAACTACGGCAATCAATTCAATTTCATCTTTACCGATAGAATATAATAATCTCCAATCTTTTCTTAAATTATAAATCCAGAGATTATCAATATTATATTTTTGTTTCAATTCTTTTGGATTAACTTTTTTTTTACATTTCTGCCGCAAAAAGCATTTTGACAAACATCATTTATTGCTTTATTAATTTCCTTATAGAGTCGAGAGTCTAAATTCTCTAATTCTTCAAATGTCTTCTTTAATTCAACATCAATAAAATTTACTTTGCATTCCATTGTAATTCTGGTTTATTTCTAAATCGCGCAACAAATTCAGGATTCCAAATATAAACCACATAATCCTTTTTATCATAAGCGATTTTCATCGTATTCTCTAAATATTCCATTATAACTTGAAAAGTTTGCCACATAACTTTTTTTGGAAGATTATTAAAAAGTTCTGTTTTCTTAAATTCCCCGGAATTTTTATCAATAAATTTTTCAACCATCAAAACCGTTTGCAATGTTGGACTTCTTGCTATTTGATTCAATTGTAAATATTCTTTTTGTGCTGTTTTCATAATAATATCAATTGATATGAGTATTTAAATTTTATGTTTTGCATAAACCTGAATAAAATTTAATCTACTTTGTTTAACTAAATTCTCCTCAAAGAATAACGGAGCGGATTTTAACAATTTAAATTTATTGGTCAATTTATCATCCAAAAACATCTCAGCTCAACCCTGCTCCCGACTCCGATTTCTATTTTTTGTTTTATTCTGTAGTCTTTCATTTTAAGATTTTTAATTTTAAATAATTTCTTTTTGTAAATTCCAAAACTTTTTCAGTATATTCTTTATCTAAACTTGTTCCGTAATAGAGCATTCCATTTCTGTAATATCTCATTTGATCTGCAAATTTAATATCTTTTTCTTCAAACCCCAAAACTTTGAGATACGCAACTTCAGCTTTATGCGCTTCAAATCCCGAGGCATTATATCCATCAAGAAGCATCTTTGCTCTTATTGTTTCCATAAGAATATCATAGCATAATTTTATGATTGTGTTTGCATTGCCGTCAGTAATTTCAAATTTATCCAATAACTGCAATAAAAAAGAATAATTCTTCTCTGATTCTTTAATAAGAAATTCTGCCCTGAATTTATTAGGGCTTTGTTTTTTAACAATTCCTTTTTTAATAAACTCTTCAAAATCCCCTGCATCTTTCATTTGAATTTTTTCCTGAAATTTGAATGAATGAAAAAACTTCCTGTTTCGTTTGACGTCCTCGGAAAACGAATGAAAACTTCTTGTTTGCTTTTTGCTTTCATAGCTCAACACTCCCGGCAAGGATTATGCCATTTAAAATATTATTTTTTAAATGTTTATGTATGTTCTTCCAAGAATCATAAAATTGCACAATTATTTCCCTGTTTAAAATAAGCCCAAATTCTTTTAATTTTAGTGGTTTTTCTTTTCTTTCAATTACGGCAATATCTATGTCTGAATTTTTAACATCTTCTCCCCGAGAATAACTTCCAAATAAGATTATAGTTCCTCCAGCTAAGTTTTCTTCAAGATAATCAGATAAACCGGATAAATAAATATTCCTTAAATTTTCCGCTTGTTTGAGCTTTATTGCTTTTCTCTCATCCCCGTTAAACTCAACAAAATTAATATTTTTAGTTTTTTTAATAGTTATTAAATTATTTTTATTTAATAAGGTTAATGATTTAGCTACAGCGGTTGGGGAAACTTTTAATAATTGCGCAATTTCCCGTTGGCTTAGCTCTTCCCCGGCTCTAATGCAAAGCAATGAAAATATTCTGTATTGTAATCTTGTCCATTTTAGTTTATAGATATCCATATTAGTTTACATATATAAACTATAGTTTATAAAACTTCCTAATCAGAACTTTTCAGATTCATAAAAAAAAGAAAAAGAATAAAAATCTAATCTTGAGTAGTAAACATAATACTATTATCCTCATTTATTATCACTTTGCCATTTCCCCACCATTTGATAACTGCTCCGGTTCTACCTGAAGAAGCAGATTGTATAAAACATTTTCCACCAGGTGGACTTTCCCTATCAACTTCAGTCCATCCAGCATAAGCTGAACTTGATCTTTTTGCAGTAGCCTCACCAACGCGAACTTCATTTCTGCCCAAGCCCAAAAAACCTCCTCTTTTTCCAGTAGTTGTGATGGGTGTTCTTGAAGATACAGTTGCAGCTTCCTTAACTCTAAGAGCCGCGCTAATTGTCTGTCCTGGCTCAACTTTAACGTTGCCAGAAGCTGTTTTAATCATAAGAGAGGTTAATCCAGTATTAACTGAATTTAAATTTACGCTGGGACAATCACACGATGAACAACTAGGTACACCATCTTTTTCACAAGTACCAGATTTTCCAGTACAACCCTCAACTACCGAACAGTCCGTATCGCATTTACATCCTTCTGCAGAAACAAAACTTATATTCGTTAATAGAAAAATCATGCTAGCTAATAAGATAACAACGCTAAAAACAATTAAACTCTTTTTCATTTTTTACCTCCTTTCATTTTTTATAGAAATCTATTTGATTTCTTATTATTATTATTATTATTATCTTTATAAATATTTCCATCTTTTTAACTTTGTTAAATTATATTATATTTAATTGATAAAAAATAATAAAAATTATCAACATTTTAATTATTTAAAAATGACATTAAATAGCAAAAATTTATATAGTTTAATTTTAATGTAATAAAATGAATTTAATAAACAAACTAAAAAAACCAATAAAACAAATTGCACTTGGAATTAGCCTCTCTCTTTCTACAATTACGGCTTATACTCAAAATCGTTCAATAGAATTTTATGGGGGAAATTTTGAAAACGCTAAAAATGAAGCAAAAAACACAAATAAATTAATTTTTATGGATGGATATGCCGTTTGGTGCGGTCCTTGTAAAAAAATGGATAAAGAAGTTTTCACTAATGACAGTGTAGCTGATTTTTATAATAAAAATTTTCTGAATATAAAAATGGATATGGAATCAGAAGAAGGAAAAAAGATAAAAAAATTATTTTCTATAGGAGCTTATCCAACATTTTTGTATATTAATGGAGAAGGAAAATTACTCCATAAAGGGGTAGGCTGGATGAAATCTCCTGAATTTATTAAACTTGGTAAAGAAGCGTCAGATCCAAAAACACAGCTTGCAACATTCAATGAAAAATATGAAGAAGGCAATAGAGACGGCGAATTTATATATGAATATTTAAAAAAATTAGATGGGGCATCTATAAGTTATGAATATATTTCAAAAGATTATTTCAAAACACAAAAAGATGAAGACCTTAATTCAAGAGTTAATTGGAACATCCTTTTTATTAATAAAAATAATACAGATATAAATTCTGAGACTTTCAATTATTTAATAAAAAATAAAATTAAATTTGACGAAATTTATACTTCAGATTCTGTAGATGAAAAAATTTTTAATGCATACTCTTCTAATTTTAATAATATTTTATATAAAAAATCATTTAATGATTCTATTTATCAAGAATGGAAAAATAAAATAAAAGAACAAAATTTTTCAAGAGTTGATGGGGTTCTACTTGAAGTAGATTTACAATATAATGAAAAAATAAAAAACTGGGAAGAGTATGCTAATAACGCGATTTTATTGATAGATAAACACAACAGGAATTATAGCGCAGATAAATTAAATGATGTTGCTTGGACATTTTTTAAAAATATAAAAAATAAAGATCATTTAGAAAAAGCATTGAATTGGTCAGAAAATTCAGTAAAAATAGCAGATAATCCAAATAATAATGACACCTATGCATGTCTTCTTTATGTCTTAGGAGACACAGCAAAAGCAATACAAATTGAAGAAAAAGCAATAAGATTAGCAAAAGAAACAGAAAGCAATAAAGGAGCTATAGAAAGATTTAGTAAAAAATTTGAAAAAATGAAGGCTGGTGAAAAGTTAGATTAAATTAATTCTAAATCAGAAAACAATTAGTTTTCTATTATTATTATTATCCTCTTTAAAAATATTTCTCTTCCCTATTTCAACCCAATCCCCCAAGATAATCCGGCATCTCGCCTGCAAATATTGTTTTATCAATCGGTTCGCAAAATTTTATAATTTATCTTTTATAAACTCTTCCCCGTTTATCTATTATTCTAACCCAAATTATTTTTCTTTGAAAATCAATATCCATTAAAGCCCTATAATCTCCAATTCTTAACTTATAATATTCTCCTTCATAATGTTCAAGAAAATGAAAAGGATTTTCTTTAATTTGCTCCAATTTATTAATAATCCTCAAGGAAATATTTTGAGGAAGTTTATCAAGAAAATCTTGCGCCTTTTTATCCACTTTAACTAAATAACTCATTTTTTGGATAATATTCTTTTTTTAACATTTTCCAAAGAAACATACTCTTTTTCAGAACGATTTCTTGCCTCTTCTAATTCTTCTTTAGCCCAATTTGTTAATTCTATTTCTCCCTTTTCTTCTGTAAGCATTTCTTTTATTTGAGCTACATCTCTAATTAATTTTTTCAAATCTTCTGCGCTTACGTTTATATTTTCCATAGACTATCAAGAATTTACAAGTTTAAAAAATTATCTTTTCTAATTTTCTCTCGCAAAGTTGCTCTATTCCCGACCCAACTTGCGCCCACGATTTGCATTAATTTATATTAATATTAAAAGTTTGTCAAATCGTAAACGCTCGCACTCGTTATTTTTTATTTATTTAATTTTATAAGTTTCTCTCGCAAAGTCGCTCTGCTCCCGACCCCGATTTCTATTTTTTACATTTACCTTCGTGATTAATTAAAATCAAAGTCGCTCACCCATATAATCCGGCATTTCTCCAGAATATTTCATATTGCCTCTTTTCCCGCCGGAAGCAATAACATCATCAATTCTTAAAATCATTGTAGCAACTTCTGAAGCGGAATTAATTGCCTGTTTTTTAATGCTGTACGGCTCAATAATTCTTGCTTTTAAAACATCTTCAATTTTATTTGTAAATAAATTCAAGCCAGTATTAATTTGCCCGGAGTCATGTAAAAATCTTAGTTCAGTTAAAATATCAATCGGGTCTAAACCTGCATTTTCTGCTAATGTCATAGGAATAAATTCTAAAGCATTTGCAAATTCTTCCACTGCTAATTTCTCTCTCCCGATTAGAGATTTAGCAAAGATTCTCAATCTTCTGGACAATTCAACCTCCACGCTTCCCCCTCCTAAAACAATTAATCCAGATTTCAAAACACAAAGAACATCTCCAAGCCCGTCTTTCATTGCTCTCTCAACTTCGTCAAGAATATGCTCTGTTCCTCCGCGGATTAATATTGTCAAAGATTTTGGATTTTTACAGCCATAAACATAAGTCATAATATTCTCGCCGTGCCTGATTTCTTTAACACGTTCAGCGCCGCCAAGTTCAAATGGAGTTATTTCTTTCAGATTGGAAATAATTTTTGCTCCGGTGGTTTTAGAAAGTTTTTCCATGTCGCTTCTGGCAACTCTTCTGCAGGCATAAACTCCTTCTTTGGCTAATAAATACTGGGCAAAATCATCAATTCCTTTTTGGCAAAAAACAACATTTGCTCCGGAATCTTTAATATTATCAATCATTTGTTTTATTATCTGCTCTTCCTGAAATAAAAATCCCTGCAATTGCTCCGGAGAAGAAATGGAAATTTTTGTGGTAATTTCAGGATTTTTCAGCTCCAAAGGAACATCAATTAAAGCAATTCTCGCTGCTTTGATTTCCGACGGCATTTCATGTGAAATCTTTTCTTTTTCTAAAACAATTCCGGAAATTAGCTCGCTGTCTTTAATGCTTTCTCCTCTAATCTTTACTATTTTAATATCATTTAAATTAAAATTTTCAACTTCCTGACTGCATATTTTAATTTGCTTTATGATTTTAATAATTATATCAGCAAGTTTTTCTTTTGAATCCTCTGCGCTCTTGCCGGTCATAGCAGTCATTGCAATTTGTTTTAAAATATCGTTTTCATCGTCATGCGTTTCAGAACTGTCAACTTTAAAGGCTATCTCTTTTAAAATCTCCAAAGATTTTTCAGCAGCAATTTTATATCCATGGATAATAACTGTCGGATGAATTTTTATATCCAAAAGTTTCTCGGCATTTTCTAATAATTTCCCGGCAATCATAACAACGCTTGTTGTGCCGTCGCCAATTTCAGATTCCTGAGTTTTAGCAACTTCAGCAATCATTTTCGCGGCAGGATGCTCAATTTGCATCTCACTTAAAATCGTCACTCCGTCATTGGTTATAATAATTTCATTAGTCGGAGAAACCAGCATTTTATCCATGCCTTTTGGTCCAAGGGTAGTTTTGACAACTTCTGCAATCATTTTCGCGGCAGCGATATTATTTCTTTGCGCATCTTTTCCAATTAGTCTTTGAATATCTTCGGGCATTAAAATAACTGGTTTATTCATTTTATTTCCTGTTAAATGAGTAATGGAAAACTTCCTGTTTTGCTTTCATTTGACCACGCTTGGGCGAATGAATGAAAATTTTTCCTGAATTTACTTTATTTGTCATGATATTCATCCGTTAAATTTAATTTTAATTTATTTAATTTAATGTTATATTTATTGAATTCTTCTTTAAACCAGATTGGAATCTCGCCGGCCAATACTAAATTATTTCCTTTTTTATAAACTTGAAAGGAATATCTATCTGAAGATTCACCTGAAACATAATTAATCTCTTTATTGTCCCCTCTTCTCTTTGGCGTGATTGGAGCATACATACAGGAGATTATACCCTCAAACATTTCTATTCCAAGAGGGAGATTATTTTTGGTCAAACGATATTCTATATTATTCATTTTATTTCCTGTTAAATGAATAATGGAAAACTTCCTTTATGCCCTTCCTTAGGGTATGTTTTGCTTTATTCATTTTTAATTTTTACTTTAATTTTTAAAGTTTCATCCTCTGATATAATCTTCGCAATCTCTTCCAAGTCATATTTCGTCGGGAGATAATGACCGGCATCGCCATTCTTAAATGGACGGATAAAACAAGATTTTATTTTTTTCTTATTTAGTTTATCCCTGATTTTAAAGGCCAGAGTATATTTATCCTCATCTTTAATTGCCGTCATTTTATAACCTGAAATTCCTTGGGCAAAATATTCTTTATAATTTTTATAAATCCCTATTTCAACTTTTTTCATATTAAAATTTCAAATTTAAAATATTTAAACATTATTATGCTCAAAAGCTTAGGTTTTAGTAACATTTATAATCTTAAACGCTTTAATAAAATTATGAAAAATGAAATAACCGTAGCAGATGTAATGACCAGAAAGCCAATAACTATCAGTCCAAAAACAAATTTGCTTGACTGCGCTAAAAAAATGCTTAAAAACAAAGTTGGAGCTTTGTTAATTGTTGACAAAAATAAAAAATTAGTAGGATATATTGCTCAAAAAGAAATACTTTGGGCAATAGTAAAAAAATCAAAAAATCTCGGCGGCATTAAGGCAATAGACATTTCTGCAAGAAAATTAACAACAATTCCCCCAAAATTAACAATAAAAGAAGCTATGAAAAGAATGAAAAAATATAAAAGACTTCCGGTAGTGCAAAAAGGAGAACTTGTTGGACTGCTTTCAGCAAAAGATATTTTAAATTTTAATCCATATTTTTATCCAGAGTTTGAAGAGATGACAAAAATAAGAGAAGAATCTGAAAAATTAAAAAGATTAAAAAAAGTTGGATACAAAACTTCACAGGGCTACTGCGAAGAATGCGGAAATTACGGGGCGATATACAGTTCTGAAGGAAGATCAATTTGCGGAGAGTGTAGAGCAGAATAAAAAATTGTTAATAATTTAAAACAAATAATAATTAATTAATCACAAAAAATTTATGCAGAAGAAATTTGTTCATTAGAAGAAAGCGGAGGTTTTGGAGGAGCATATTTTTCAGTTAATCCCAATACAAAATCATCTAATTCTTTAAAAGAAATTTTATATGTGTCTTTTATTTTTAAAGCAAAAGAAATAAGAGCTGCAATATTTTCACGAGAGGTTGATTTTTTAGAAAAATCTTCTAATGATTTGACTAAATTATAATCGCCTGTTACAGTGTCTGATTTGGCATCTATTTGCGTTAATAAACCTTGAACTTTAGATAATAACTCCTTGAATTTATTAAAAATAGCTTCTTCTTCAGTGCGAGATTTTAACATTTCTCTTATCTGCTTGCTTGAATGAGTTCCTGGGTAATATTGAGGAAAGCGTATTAATTTTGGCATATAGCCTAAAAAGTCTTCTAATTCTTTTCTCTCTTCTTTTGTCCAAGGCCAGGACTGCACCATATAATCCGGTTTAATAATTGAAGCAAGTTTCCAGGCAGGACTTGATTTTTCTTCAGGATGAACAGTAACATAATTTACTGTCTCAAAGTTTGAAACTACCATCGCTCGATTATAAGATTTATTTACTGGTTTGTGCGCGCCCTTACGATATTTTACCCTTGCGTCATTAGCAATATTTACAAATAAAATTCCTGGATAGTTTTCTTTAATTTTCTTAAAAAAAGTAACATGCCCTGGATGAATTACATCAAAAACTCCGGAAGTCAGCGAAAGCTTATTCCCTTTCTCTCTTTCTTTTGTTGCAATATCTTCTAAACTTCCTACATAATCCTTCATACTGCCATACTTCTCATATTGTATATATTCTCCCATGCTTTTTTAACTCATCAAGTATATAAAAGTCTTTCTATTATTAACTTTAAAGTTACTAAAGCAAAAACATACCCTAAGGAAGGGCATAAAGGAAATTTTTTCATTCATTTATTTGGCTCTTCAGAGGCTAATAAGTTAAAGACTTTGTCCTTTGTCTCGCTAAATAGGAAATTTATGGATGAACCATACAGGAATATCAAATGAAAGCAAATTTAAAATAAATAAATATTTTCCCACACAATAATTTTACATCTTAAAAAATGCAAATTATTAAATTAAAAAAATTACTGATTAAGAAATTTTTGTCTTAAACTTTGAAGTCTTTTTATGTATTCTTTATAGGCTGTATCATGAACTCCGATTGTAAGAAACCAAATCATATTTTTTTCAACATAATAAATCAATCTTATATTTCTGGTTATTTCTTCTCTATAGCAGTTTTCTCCGCCGCTTAAATGTTTTAATCTTAGTGGATTTTGTTTGATTTTTTCTTATAAAATATCTCTAAATGTTTTTTATCAAGTCTGTCTAAATCTCTAAAGAAATCTGGATGAAATTTTATTATCCAATCCGCCAATTTAAACTCCTCTTTTTTTTAAATAATTGTTAAGCTCTTCTTCAGAAAGAGCAATGGATGGATTTTTTTTAATTTCTATTAAACGCTTTTTTGCAATTTCATCTTGATTTAAAAGGGATGCTACATCTCCTATTAAAACTTCTACATCAACCAATACTTTATTTAAAGTATCTTTAGGTATATTAATTAATTTCATAATTTAAAGTAGACATATTGATTTAAATAATTTGTTATTTCCCTTTCTCATCAATCAATTTCTTTGGAATTTCAATCCAAACCTCTCCAGGGCCTGCTTTTTTCCGACTAAGGAGGAAAACATGAAAATTTTTCCTGAATTTTCTTTTTTCCAAGGCAATCCAAGTTTTTTAGTTTCTTCTTTAGTCAAAATTATTATACAATTTACTCAGAAACAGGGCAAACAGTTACCATATATAATTCCCCACCGTCATAATCAGCTTTCCAATAACATTCTTGATTAGGAATAGGAATCAAATAAGAATTTCCTTCTTTTAATTTGGTGCGGAAAGTTTCATCAATTATCAATTCTTCATCCTCGTTAAAATCAATAAAACGATTATTTAAAGCTTCAATCCCCACATTGCCGGGAGAAATGTATAACTCTTCTAAATCTAAAATTTCACAACTCTCACCGCCAAGAAGATCTCCTCCTTCGTCTGGAATAGTTTGACTATCAAGCGGAATAGATTTCACCTCACATTTAGGACATTTATTTCCTCCGCAATCTACACCTGTTTCATCTTGATTTTTAACACCGTCTTTGCAAGTAGGAAAAACCGATTTCACCTCACATTTAGGACATTTATTTCCTCCGCAATCTACACCTGTTTCATCTTGATTTTTAACACCGTCTTTGCAAGTAGGAAAAATATTACAAAGAAAACATTTTTTCACCTCCTGGCTCTGTTGAAAATCCTGGGTTATGGCGCTTCCACTTGTTTTTGCTTTTCCGGAAAACAACTCACTAAACCACGATGCCGAAACAAAACTTATACTAATTAATAATATTAAAGAAATACTTAAAATCACCAAACTTTTTTTCATCTATTAAATAGAGGAATATGCTTTTTAAATATTTTTGTTTTAGTGTAATATTAAAATTCAAAAAAGAAACAAAGGCGACTTCACGGAGGACAAATTATTTTATCCCAATGCTGGGTCGGAGCAGGAGCAAACAACTCCGCGAGAAAAACTTAAAAAATGAATAAAGTCAATATTTAGTTAAATATTTAAAACATAAATCATAAACGTTATTAGGGATAAAATGACAGAGAAACAACAAATATTTTCAAGCAAAGTAAAATACGATGGAATATTTTCTTTTTCAAGTTTTTACAAATTCTGCTATGACCATTTAACAGAGGAATTTGGTTTTTATATAGCTGAATTAAAATATGCAGAAAAGATAATGGGAGATGCAAAGGAAATTAAAATAGAATGGGAAGGAGATAAAAAAATCACAGACTATTTCAAATATATAATTAAAATAGATTTTAATATTATAGGATTAAAAAATGTTGAAGTTCAAAGAGAAGGGAAAAAAATACAAACTAACAAAGGTTCAGTTGAGATAAATATGAAAGGAATTCTTGTAAGCGACTACGAAGGCAAATACGACACAAGTCCGACTTTAAGATTCTTCAGAGGAGTTTATGAAAAATGGATAATCCCTTCAACAATAGAACAAATTGAAGAGAAATTAATTTCGCATTGCGACGGATTTTTAGGAGAAGCAAAAGCATATCTTGATTTAGAAGGGAAAAGATGATTTTAGGCAGCTGCAAATGAAATAAATATTTATTTGCTCTGATTTGAAAAGGGTGTCCTACTAATTTAACTTTTTCATTAATTCGGCTTTAATTAAATCTTTTTTTTCTTTTGATATTGAAAATAAAAACTTCTTAACCATTTTTTCAGAAATTGTAAAAATATAATTTAATTTTATTATGCTGTTTTCTATTGCGCCTTCTTTTTTTGTTAATGGAATCCCCTTCATATTTGGATTAGTTGTAACTCCCATTACTATTACATTGTCATACTCCTCAAAAAGAACTAATGCCGGACGTGTTTTTATTTCAAAAGTATCTGCATACTGAACCTCAGCAAGTATTATATCGCCAAAATTAAACATTTTCCCAAACTTCATCATATTTATTATCCCAAATTTCTTTCATTTTTGGTTGTTGTATCTTATGAAGAAACTCATCATACTGATTTCTTTCTTTTAATTTTATCATTATTTTTGCCATCTTTTCTAAAAGCTCATTATAAGTTTGTCTAGGATACTCTTTAGTTTTTTTAAGCAATTCAATTATTTTTTTATCTAACAAAATTGTTGTTTTCTCAACCATATATATCTCCTTATATATTAATGTATAATCAATATATAAACTTTTAGTTTTACAAATCCTCTCCCCTTTTACATTTCCTCAACAATTCAGCAAGTTTTGCATTATTTGGATTTATTGAAAGACTTTTTTCAAATGCAGTAATTGCTTCTTTTATTCTGCCTTGCGCAAGATAACAACTTCCAATTCCCTGATAACCTTGCCAGAATTTACCTTCGTTCTCAACGCATCTTTCAAATTCTTTTAGCGCATTTTCATAATCTCTGTGATAATACAACCAAGCCCCGCTAGTGTATCTTTCCCTTATCTCTGCTGATAAAATTTCGGGAGCAGGTAATTTTTTTAATTCTCTGACTTTAGATTCAAGCGCTTTTTCTGATAAATAAATTGTTCCTTTATCAACAATTTTCTCAAAGAAATTACTTTCCTTTTTTAATAAATTTCTTTTAAGTCTTTCAACTGCTTCAAATTTTTCCTCCCTGGTTTTATATCCCTGAAGCTGATCTTGTAATTTAATAAATTTTCTAACTGCAAGATAAATTATAAGAAGCAATAATAAAAATATCCATAAAGAAATCACAGTTACTCCTTTAACTAATGTCTCAGCTATTTTTGACTGTTCGCCTGGAATATCAACGGGCAAAACCCCGATTGGATCACCAGGAAGAAAACCTATAATACCAATTGGCAGGACTTTAATTGGATCGCCTGGAAGGAAACCTACAATGCCGACGGGCAAGACCCAAATTGGATCGCCTGGAAGGAAACCTACAATTCCCACAGGTAAAACTCCGGAAGAAATATTAGTTACATTAGTCATATTAGAAATAGTTGCATTAATAAGTTCAAGATTAATATACACTTTTTTATTTATGAAACTTTTAATCAGAACCCCGCCGCCGGTATAATTTCCCAGAGCATCAGATAATTTAGAACTAATATCAGCGCAAACTGATTTAGAATTTCCTGGATTTAAATTAAAACCAGAATCACTTAGTGAAGTGAATGGAGCAACACTTCCTGAAGTTCCTAATGAAAAAGGAAGCATAGTATATCCTGTATTCTTTATTGTAAAACATTCTTTTTTTGTCTCTCCAAGATATGAAATAACTGAAATGCTTATTGGATTAACTGAATATCCTTTTGATAATTCAAGGTCAGTTGATGAAGAGCTTCCAGAAAGGGGAGTTGAGATTGGCGCAAGAGTTCCGCAAGCAGGAGTGCTTTGCCATTTAAAATAAGGATATGAATAATCTTCAGAAATTTGCCAGGTATTTGTAAAATCCCATCCTTCAGCAGAATAAGTGCCTTGTTTTTTCATTTGAACAGTGGTATTAGCAAAAATTCCAGAAACATTTCCATTATCTCCTGTATCATTGTAAGCCCCTCCAGCTATTTCATAATCCCAAAAACTAAAATTATAATATGGAAGACCTACGTTCCGACCAACAAAACCCCCGATAATAGTTCCCCCTCCCCCAACAACTCCTGCAGAATAAGTGTAATTTGTATTTGTATCAAAGTCAGCAAAACCAATAAACCCCCCTTTCCTTGTGGGGTTTCCATCAACATTCCCGCACGAATATGAATTTAAAACAAAGCCGGCATTACCTGCGCCGATTAAACCCCCAGCATTGCTATTACTTCCCCCCCCACTAGCGCCTTGCCCACTAACATCGGCGGTAGAATAAGAATGATATATGAATCCATGATTATCTCCAACAAGCCCTCCAATATCAACCCCTCTGTTTCCTGAAACATTTCCTTTTGAATATGAATTGTCAATTATTCCAGTATTACTGCCAGATACTACAATATTACTTCCAACAAGCCCCCCAACATTAGCAGGAGTTCCTTCACCTATATTTGCTCTTTCTTGTATATCCACAATTGCAAATGAATAATTAATTATTCCATCAGACCACCCAGCTATCCCTCCCAAAAAGGCAAGATTTGCAGCAGTAGAACTGAGATTTCCGGTAAAAGACGAATTATAAATTTCAGGGGTGTCAAAATTATTGTCCCATATCCAGCCCGTTAATCCCCCTAAATAACTACCTCCGGAGGTTACAGAACCCGAGTAACTTATATTTCCCTGAACTGAAGAATTTGCTATTGTTCCATTTTTGTCAAATGCTCCTGCAATTCCCCCAACAACATTATTACCCGTACTATCTATAGTCAGATTCCATAAATGAACATCATTAATTGTGGTGTTAATTGCATATCCAAACATTCCAACATACTCCGTTGCAGCATTAGTAAGTTTAATATACAAATCAGTTATATTATATCCTTGTCCTTGCAAGCTTCCTCTAAAAACATTTGAAGACGTACCAACAGGCTCAAAACCCGCTCCCGAATTCCAATTAATAGTATCAGAACAATCAATATTATTCATCAATTTAAAATGTGAATTAAGATTTAAAGACATATTTTGCAGTTGAACACAATCTGCAATTTCATAAGGATTTGTTAAAGTTCCTGCTCCTCCTCCTGGAAATAAATCAGCCCTATAAACTCCGAATTTTCCAGAACTAAGACCAGTGTAAACTAAATTGTCATTTGGATTTACTGCAACACTATAAACCAAACTAGTTCCAACCCAGTTTCCTGTATCATTTCCTGATAGATCCATCCATACTCCATTTGAATGAGTATATGCTCCGAATTTTCCATTGTCTAATCCAGTATAAACTAAATTATCATTTGGGTTTACTGCAATACCATAAACTACATTAGTTCCTGCCCAATCTCCTGTATCATTTCCTGATAAATCCATCCATACTCCATTTGAATGATTATAAACTCCGAATTTTCCGGAAGCTAAACCAGTATAAACTAAATTATTATTTGGATTTACTGCAACACTTTGAATATAAGTAGTTCCAACCCAGTTTCCCGTATCATTTCCTGATAAATTCATCCATACTCCATTTGAATGATTATAAACTCCGAATTTTCCAGAATCTAAACCAGTATAAACTAAATTATCATTTGGGTTTACTGCAACATCCCAAACTGAATCAAATTCCACCCAATCATTTGTATCATTTGCAGATAAATCCATCCATACTCCATTTGAATGATTATATACTCCAAATTTTCCAATTTCTAATCCAGTATAAACTAAATTATCATTTGAATTAACTGCAACACTTGTAACTGAATTAGTTCCTGCCCAATTTCCAGTATCATTTGCAGATAAATCCATCCATATACCATTTGAATTATCATATACTCCAAATTTTCCATTGCTTAATCCAGTATAAACTAAATTATCATTTGGGTTTACTGCAATACCATAAACTACATTAGTTCCTGCCCAATCTCCAGTATCATTTGCAGACAAATCCATCCATATCCCATTTGAATTATTATATACTCCAAATTTTCTATTGCTTAATCCAGTATAAACTAAATTATCATTTGGGTTTACTGCAACACCATAAACAATAGCAGTCCCTGCCCAATCTCCAGTATCATTTGCGGATAAATCCATCCACACTCCTCCACTCGGTCCAGAAAAAGGATCAACAATATAATCAAACTCAACACTTCCACCGACGATTTTCAAGTCAAAAGTGTTTTGGCTTCCCTGTAAATTAGTTAAATAAACTTTATTATATTCATTATCTATAATATTTGTAAATTCTGCAATCAGCTCTGTTTTGTTAAATTCATAAATCTCAATTCTCAGAGTTCCATTAGGCTCACCAGAGTCATCCCTTGG